>NHCFR00700__coassemble_1289_pt1 | contig 20476 bp, 18 predicted proteins | sample NHCFR00700__metabat2_high_PE_007 | metagenome-assembled genome bin NHCFR00700 | reverse complement strand
ATACACCATATCTTCTGAAAAATACAAAGGGGCAGCCACAAGATCTGGTCAGATATTACAAAATAGTTCACATAATATTACAAAATGAAATTTATTTGACAACCTCACAAAAACGTGCTATATTGGCATGGAAACAGGCGATGAAGAGGACATGAGACCGCAAACCACCACCAAGAGAGGAGCGCTCCAGGCTGCAAGGTGCTTCGTGGGAAAGGCGGCGCTTACCACCTCCGAGCTGCGGATCGAAAGAAGACCCGCCGGGTTCTCCCGTTATAGAGGCATCGAGCGGCAGCTTTGGGCTGCAAGCAGGGTGGAACCGTGGAATAGAGAAACTCTATCCCACCCCTGAACTTCTCAGGGGTGGGATTTTTTCATACCTGCCCCAAATATCAAAGGAGGCAATTGCCATGAGTGAAGAAAACAACTATACCTTTGAAAACGAAGCATACCGCAAGACCTACTGGCACACCTGCTCCCATGTGCTGGCGCAGGCGGTGAAGCGCCTGTGGCCGGATACCAAGCTGGCCATCGGCCCTGCCATTGACAACGGCTTCTACTACGATCTGGACAGCGCCGAGACCTTCACCCAGGAGGATCTGGAGAAGATCGAGGCCGAGATGCGCAAGATCTGCAAGGAGAAGCTCAAGCTCGAGCGCTTCGAGCTGCCCCGGGAGGAGGCCATCCGCTACATGGAGGAGCAGGGCGAGCCCTACAAGGTGGAGCTCATCCAGGATCTTCCTGCCGATGCCCACATCTCCTTCTACCGCCAGGGCGAGTTCACCGACCTGTGCGCCGGCCCCCACCTCGACTCCACCGGCCGCATCAAGGGCAACGCCATCAAGCTCACCCAGTGCTGCGGCGCCTATTGGCGCGGCGACAGCAAGCGCAAGATGCTCCAGCGAATCTACGGCGTGGCTTTCCCGAAGAAGGACGAGCTGGACGAATACCTGGCCAAGCAGGCCGAGGCCTTGAAGCGCGACCACAACCGCCTGGGTCGGGAGCTGGAGTACTTCACCACCGTGGACGTCATCGGCCAGGGTCTTCCCATTCTCCTGCCCAAGGGCGCCAAGACCATCCAGGTGCTCCAGCGCTGGGTGGAGGACGAGGAGGCCAAGCGGGGCTATCTGCTGACCAAGACGCCCTACATGGCCAAGCGCGAGCTCTATAAGATCTCCGGCCACTGGGATCACTACCGCGACGGCATGTTCATCCTGGGCGATCCCGACGATGAGACCAAGGAGTGCTTTGCCCTGCGTCCCATGACCTGCCCCTTCCAGTACCAGGTGTTTCTGAACCGCGCCCGGAGCTACCGGGATCTTCCCATGCGCCTGGGCGAGACGTCCACCCTCTTCCGCAATGAGGATTCCGGCGAGATGCACGGCCTGATCCGCGTGCGCCAGTTCACCATCTCCGAAGGCCACCTGATCCTCCGCCCCGAGCAGCTGGAGGATGAGTTCCGCGGCTGCCTGGATCTCGCCAAGTACTGCCTAGGCACTCTGGGGCTCCTCGACAAGTGCACCTTCCGCTTCTCCCAGTGGGATCCCGCCAACCCCAACAATAAATATGAGGGCACGGCGGAGCAGTGGGAAGAAGCCCAGAGCCTGATGGCCAAGATTCTCGACGATCTCCATGTGAACTACACCGTGGGCATCGACGAGGCCGCCTTCTATGGCCCCAAGCTGGATATTCAGTATAAGAACGTCTTCGGCAAGGAGGACACCCTGGTCACCATTCAGATCGACATGCTGCTTGCCAAGCAGTTCGGCATGGAGTATGTGGATGCCGACGGCCAGAAGAAGACGCCCTATATCATCCACCGCACTTCCATGGGCTGCTACGAGCGCACCCTGGCCTACCTCATTGAAGAGTACGCCGGCGCGCTGCCCACGTGGATGGCGCCGGAGCAGGTGCGCATCCTCACCATCACTGACCGCGCCAACGATTATGCCTACAGCCTCCGCGAGAAGCTCCAGGCGCTGGGCTGCCGGGTGGAAGTGGACGAGCGCAACGAGAAGATCGGCAAGAAGATCCGCGAGGCGCAGATGGAGAAGGTGCCCTATATGCTGGTGGTGGGCGACCGGGACGTGGAGAACGGCACCGTGTCGGTGCGTCACCGCGCCGAGGGCGACCTGGGTGCCATGTCCTACGAGCAGTTTGCCGCCCTGTTCACCGATGTGGTGGCCAACAAGCTCAAAAAGTAAGAAAGATGTAGGGCGGCATGCCCTCATGCCGCCGCCAGGCCGCTGCGCTGTAGGGGTCGATCGGAGATCGACCCCTCAGCGTGTCGAAAAAGTCTTTTCGCCACGCTGTGCGGATTTTGAAACTTTCAAAAAAGTTTCAAAATCCTGTTTGATTGAACGCGCGGTGGGCTTTTTGCCCCCCGCACACACCCCCCGCTGCTCTGTCTCATCAGTCTTCTGCGGGGTTTTTCAACAGTCTGCGGGTCGATCGGAGATCGACCCCTACAGCGATGTTTTTTCACAAGACGCGGAACAAAAGGACGTGGTTCCGCGTCTTATGATTCGACGGGAATCCCACAAAAAAGCAGCTTCAATTTTGGCAGGGTAGAATGGCTGCGCAGCCTTGACTTATGCTGGAGCGTTCGATATAATAGCCACAGTTTCGACGAATTATGTTAATTGATTTGGGGGAGGAAACATGAAAAAATTCGTGACGCGGGCAGTGGCTTTTTGCCTGGCAATTTTGCTGATTTTGCCGGTTTCGGCGAAGCAAAACGGAAATAATGGGTGGAAAAATCCCTATAACGATGTCCCGGAGACGTTATGGAGTTATGGCTACATCAGCCGGCTCAATCAAGCCGAGATTCTCACCGGTTCCGGCGCCTTCCGTCCTACTGACAACGAGACGCGCCTGGAGTTTGTAGCCGGGCTTTACGCCATGCACTGCGCTCTGGGCGGCAAGGCGGCGACGCTCAAGAGCGTGCCCTTTACCGATGTTTCCAAGGACAGCGAGGATTATCCTGCGGTGCTCTGGGGCTATGAATCCGGCGTCATCAAGGGTGTCAGCGCCACTGCCTTTGATCCCTCCGGCACCATCACCCGGGAGAGTGCCTGCGCCATGCTGGTGCGCTTTGCCCGCGCCGACGGCATTACCCTTGCCACCGTGGCCGACGCCGAGCAGTTTGTGGACTCCCTCAATGTGAGCCAGTACGCGAGAAGCGCCGTCACGGCCTGCCAGATGAGCGGCCTGGTCAACGGCTACAATAACGGCTACTTCCGCCCCAAGGGCTTTATCTCCCGCCAGGAGTGCGCGGCGGTGCTCTGCCGCCTGCTGGACGCCGCCCAGTCCACGGCCACGGAAGGCACCATCGCTGTGAACCTGGCCGACGGCGCCTACGATAGCCTTTACAATTCCTATGAGGCTGTGCCCTGCGGCCTGGTGGAGAAGTCTGAGGCGGTGGATCTCAGCTATTTTGACGACGCGGTGTTCATCGGCGACTCCGTCTCGCTGATGCTCCAGTATTACTGCGCCGCCACCAAGGCGCTGGGCAACGCCAAGTTCCTCTGCGCCGGCAGCCTCAGCGCCACCAATGCCCTCTGGGCGGTGAGCGACCAGTCGGTGCACCCGTCCTACCAGGGCAAGAAGATGTTGGTGGAGGACGGCGTGGCCGCCACTGGCGCGAAGAAGGTCTATATCATGCTGGGCGTCAATAACATCAGCTACGGCGTGGACTATGCCGCCAATGATATGGTCACCCTCATTGATCGCATTCTCGCCAAGTCCCCCGGGGTGAGCATCATCATTGAATCCACCACGCCCATGGCCTCCAGCAGCACCATCGTCACCGACAAGCTCAACAACGATAAGATCCAGCAGTATAACGACAAGATGAAGTCCATCTGCGAAGAGCGCGGCTGGTTCTTTGTGAACGTGGCCGAGGCTGTGCGGGATGAGAACGGCTATCTCAACAGCGCCTATTGCAGCGACAACAATTCCATGGGCATCCACTTCACCAACGATGCCTGCAAGGTTTGGGTGGAGTATCTCAAGACCCATGCCCCTGAATCTCTCAAGTAAAGGAAGGAAACCAATATGACGAAAAAAATACTTGCATGGCTCCTGGCAGCCATGATGGTTCTGAGCCTGGCGGCCTGTGCTGCCAAGGAAACTCCCGATGCGGAGGACACCAAGGAGGAGAGTTCCGCCGTCCAGGAGACGCCGGATACCACCGAGGATCAGCCCGAGGTGACGAAGCCGTCGGACGAAGAAACCGACAAGACCGACACGGAAGCTGAGAAGCCCGATACTGAGCCGGATGAAGCCGACCCGGAGGATACCACAACCGAGGACTCCAAACCCGAGACTTCCGAGCCTGAGGACACGCAGCCCGAGGACACCACGACTACCACCGAGGAGCCGTCGGACGATGAGCTCATGGTGGATCCGCCCGCGGAAAACAAGGTGGATCTGGCCGCCGTGCGCACGGCCATTGTGGATCAGCTGGGTCTGACGGATCCTTTAAACCTGGACGCCGACGCCCTCAACAACCTCTACGGCATCGATCCCAGCCTGATTGCCCAGTCTGCCAGCTTTACCGTGGCCGCCGGCACCTTCCCCGATGAAGTGGTCATGGTGGAGGCGGTGAGCGACGAGGCCGTGGCAACCATCCAGGAGAAGCTCCAGAGCCGCCTGGATCAGGTGCTGGTGCAGTCGCAGAGCTACGACGCCGAGAACTATAAGGCCGCCCAGAGCTGCCAGGTGCGGGTGAACGGCCGGTTTGTCTCCCTGATTCTCTCCCCCAAGCAGGCGGACATTGCCGCCATCTATGCCAGCTACGTCGGCTAATCGCAAGAAATAAAACGGCAGGGGCGGGCAATCTTGCCTCGTCTCTGCCGTTTTCTATCTCTTCTCGGAGGAACGACCATGGTCTTTTCCAGCCTTCCCTTTCTCTTTTTCTTCCTTCCGGCGGTGCTGCTGGGATATTTCTTAATCCCGGCGCGGTATCTCCGGCTGCGAAACGGCTTTTTGCTTCTCATGAACCTGGTGTTCTACGCTTATGGAGAGCCCATCTATGTCCTTTTGATGCTCTTCTCCGTGGTGATGAACTACGCCTCGGGGCTACTTTTGCAGCGAAGCACAACCCCGGGCAAGCGCCGGGCGATGCTGGTGGCCAACGTGGTGGTCAACCTGGGGCTTCTGGGCTTTTTCAAGTACGTGGGGCTTCTCACTTCCACCCTCCGGCTGATTCCCGGCCTTTCGTGGATCCCGGAAGTCACAGTGGCGCTGCCCATCGGCATCTCCTTTTATTCCTTCCAGGCCATGAGCTATGTGGTGGACGTCTATCGCGACGACTGCCCGGCCACCAGGAGCTTCGTGGAATTCGCAGCCTATATCTCCCTGTTCCCCCAGCTTATCGCAGGTCCCATTGTGCGCTACAGCGATGTGGCCGCGCAGCTGGTGGAGCGCAAAACCACCGTGGACACCTTCTCCTGGGGCGTGCGGATGTTCTCCATCGGCCTTGCCAAGAAGGTGCTCCTGGCCAACCAGTTTGCCCTTCTCTGGGAGCAGGCGGCCAAGGATCCCATGGCCGCGGGTACGGTGGTGGCCTGGTGCGGCATTCTGGCCTACGCCCTGCAAATCTACTTTGATTTCGGCGGCTATTCCGACATGGCCAGGGGACTTGGCGCCATGCTGGGCTTCGACTTCATGGTGAACTTCAACTATCCCTACATCTCCCGGAGCATCACCGAGTTCTGGCGGCGCTGGCATATCTCCCTGAGCAGCTGGTTCCGGGACTATGTCTATATTCCCCTGGGCGGCAGCCGGTGCAGCAAGGTCAAAATGGCGCGAAACCTCATGATTGTCTGGATGCTCACCGGCTTCTGGCACGGCGCCGGGTGGAACTTCCTCTTCTGGGGCTTTTACTACGGCGTGCTCCTGCTCCTGGAGAAGCTCGTGCTCCAGCGGTATCTCAAGCGTCTGCCCGCCTGGGTGGGCTGGATCTACACCACGCTCCTGGTGCTCATCGGCTGGGTGTTCTTCGCCTCGGCGGATCTTCCGGCGGCGGGGCGGTACCTGCGGGTGCTCTTCACGCCGGTGGCAGGCGACGCGGGGCTGTGGCTTCTGGGCTGGCTTCCTTTGGGCATCGCCGGCGCCGTGGCCGCCACACCCCTGGGCGCCAAGCTCTGGACAAAATGGAAGGAAATGCCCGCGTCCCAGGTAGCGGCGGCGCTTTTGTGCCTGGCGGCGCTGGTGCTCTCCACGGCGAGCCTGGCCAGCGGCAGCTACAATCCCTTCCTCTATTTCCGGTTTTAAGGAGGCGCGGCCATGAAAAAATGGATCAATTGGCTTTGCCCGGCAGTGTTCCTGCTGGTGATTTTCGCGGGCGCCGTGCTGTTTTTTGCCCTGCCCCGGCAGGATTACTCCGTGCTGGAAAAGCGGTATCTCCAAGAGACGCCGGAAATTACCCTGAAAACCCTGGAGGACGGCACAGCGCAGACCAATCTGGAAAAATATCTCGCCGACCATTTCCCAGGCCGGGACGGTCTGGTGGGCATCAACGCCTACTGGAAGCTTCTCACCGGACGCAACGCCGTGGAGAAGATCTACTATGCCAAGGACGGCTACCTCATCAACGCCCCCACGGCGCTGGATCTGGAGCTGTTCACCACCACCATGGAGCGCTTTGACAGCTTTGCCAAGTCCACCGGCCTGCCGGCCTCCCTCCTGATGGTGCCCTCCACCGGCGCCATGAAGGGGGAGCTCCTGCCCCTGGGCGCCCGGGCGTACCCCGACGACCTTCTCTATGAAACGGCGGAGAAGACCCTCACGGCGGTGAAGAGCTACGATCTCCGCGACGCCCTTTCCAAAGCGGATCAATCGGGGCAGGTTTTCTACCGCACCGACCACCATTTGACGGCCTACGGCTGCTACAGCCTCTACGCCGCCTGGCGGGAAGCCCGGGGACAGACGGTGACGCCCCGGGAGGACTACGAGGTCACAAGCTATGACGGCTTCTATGGCACCACCTGGTCGGGAAGCGGCTATTTTCTCACCAAGCCCGATACCGTGGAGCTCTGGGATCTGGGGCTCACGCCCCAAATCACCATCACCGACGCGGGGGAGGAGCCCATCACGTCGGACAGCTTCTTTTTCCGCGATCATCTGGAGGAATTGGACAAATACCCAGTGTACCTGGATGGAAACCACACGTTGACGAAGATTGTCAACCAGGATGCGCCGGAGGGCACGCTTCTGGTCATCAAGGATTCCTACGCCCACGCCGTGGCGCCCTTCCTTTCGGAGAACTACCGGACGGTGTACCTTCTGGATCTGCGGTTTTACCGGGGGAGCGTCTCGAGCTATGCCAAGGAGATCGGCGCCGATGAGCTCCTCTATCTCTACGGTACCTCCACCCTCCTCACCGACACCAACTCCGCCTGGCTCTTCTAACAGAAGCCTCCCCTTGGCCACCAAGGGGAGGTTTTTTGCAGTGTGGCAGTTGCGATTTTAACAAGATTTCCGTCGAACGCACCGAACCAAAGGCTCCCCTTGAGGGGAGCTGGCGCGCATAGCGCGACTGAGAGGTGTGACCGCAGTGGCGATTTGCGAAGGGCTTGCGAAAACCGCGGCTGCTCAAACACCTCTCCGTCATCGTCTTTCGCCGATGCCACCTCCCCTCAAGGGGAGGCTTTTATACCGCATTCGCGGAACGGGTCGATGCGGACATCGACCTCTACGATCGTTGGCCTTAGAAAAATCTTAATCCCGCTGCCCCTGGTATCTTAAAGGCGGCTCTGGTACAATAAGAAAAACAGGAGGGAGAAATATGTATCGTATTTTGGTCTGCGACGATGAAAAGGACATTGTGGATGCGCTGAAGATTTACCTCTCCGGCGGCGACTACCAGGTTTTCACCGCCTATACGGGGCAGGAGGCGGTAGACGTGGTGCGCAAGGAAAACATCCAGCTGATTTTGATGGATATTATGATGCCCGGCATGGACGGCATTGCCGCCACGGCGAAGATCCGCGAGGAGAGCAACGTGCCCATCATCCTGCTCACGGCCAAGAGCGAGGTGAGCGATAAAATCCTCGGCCTCAACATCGGCGCCGACGACTATATCACCAAGCCCTTCGATCCCATGGAGGTTTTGGCGCGGGTGCGCTCGCAGCTCCGGCGGTATACGGCTTTGGGCAGCCAGGACGCCTCGGAGGACGTCATCACCATCGGTTCTGTGACCTTGGACGACCCGGCGAAGACCGTCACCGTGGACGGCGAAGTCGTGGCGCTCACGCCCAGCGAGTACGGCATTTTGCGCCTGCTCATGCGAAACCCCGGCAAGGTCTTTTCCTCGGCCAAGATCTATGAGGCCGTTTGGAACGAGACGGGCACGGGCTCTGAGAGCGCCGTGGCCGTGCACATCCGTCATCTGCGGGAAAAAATCGAGATCAACCCCTCGGAGCCCCGGTATATCAAGGTGGTCTGGGGGCAGGGCTATAAATTTGCCACAACGGGCAGAGGAGACTAGGAGGGCTGCCATGAAATACCGATTGAGTGCCCTTCCGTGGAAGCTGCTGGCTATTTTCCTTGCGTTTCTCAGCCTGACCTTCGGCTTCCTGGCGGGCTATACCACGGCCTGGTGCCTGGCGGACGGCTATTATGACACGGGCATTGTCTACCAGACCACCGACAACTGCTACTATCTTGCCCAGGAACAGGCGAGAGCGGTATCCTACCGGTATCTCACCTCACCGGACTACAGCCGCTGGAATATCCTGCTGGAAAACAACAGCTTCCGCTTCATCCTCCTGGAGGAGGAGACGGGGAAGGTGGTGGCGGCTTATGTGGAAGGGCTGGACATTGACCTTTCCGCAGGCTTTGCCGAAAACCCCTACCTCTACCGGGAGGACTATCCCATGACGCCTGGGGAGGAAGACAGCGCCCTGGAAGGGCTCTATGTCACCGACTATTATCCCCTGAACGATATTTTTGTGGAGGGCGCGCCGGAGGAGCCGCTGCAAATGCTCTGCCTGCTGCCGGGGATCATCCCGGATAATTCCCAGGATCCCTTCTCCCAGGGGCAGCGGAAGTTTGACTTCCTCTATAGCTACCGCATCACAGCGCCGGTGCTCCTCGGCGTGTGCATGCTGCTGCTGATTGCGGTGGTGAGCTTCCTCCTCTGCCAGGCAGGGCGCCGCCCCGGCAAAGAAGGGGTGACCCTGCGCTGGATTGACCGGATTCCCTTGGATCTCATCCTGGCTGCCACCATCGGCGTGATACTGGTGGCCTCTGCCATGGTTTCGGAGATCATCTATGTGATCTTCTATAACCGCCGCTATGGCGCAAATTTTGAAACGACACTTTCCCTGGCCGGCACCACGGTGATCTTTGTCAGCGGCGCCATGCTGCTCATCACCTTCTTCTGCACCATGGCCACCCGGATCAAGGCGGGGAATTTCTGGCAAAACTTCCTGGTGGTGCGGCTCCTGCTCTGGATACTCCGGCTTTTGAAGCGGGGCGCGATTGCGGTGGGAAGGTGGCTGCGGGATGCCCTTCGTGCCATGTCCCTGGCGCCCCGGGCGACGCTGGCCGTCCTGGCAGCCATGTTTGTGGAACTGGTGCTCATGGTGATTTTCCTCACCAGCTGGGATCATACGATTCCATTCCTGCTGCTCTTATGCTATAACCTGGCCATTCTCTTCCTGGTGGTCATCGGCGCGAGGCAGATGCTGGCGCTGCGGGACGCCGGAAGCAAATTGGCGGCGGGGGACTTGAGCTTTCAGCTGGACACCGAAAAGCTCTACTGGGACTTCAAGCGCCATGGCGACAACCTCAATGCCATTGCAGAAGGCATGAACAAGGCTGTGGAGCAGCGCATGAAGTCCGAGCGGCTGAAAACGGAGCTCATCACCAACGTCTCCCACGATATCAAGACGCCCCTCACCTCCATTGTGAACTATGTGGATCTTCTGCAAAAGCCGCACTCCAGCGAGGAGGAGGCACACTACCTGGAGGTGCTGGATCGTCAGGCAAAACGGCTCAAGAAGCTCACGGAGGATCTGGTGGAGGCGTCCAAAGCGTCCACCGGCAACATGCAGGTGTCCCTTGCACCCACCAGTGTGGCGGAGCTGGTGAGCCAGGCGGTGGAGGAGTACCGCGGGAGACTGGAGGCCGAAAAACTGGAGGCGGTCACCTCCCTGGAGCCGGGACTCACGGTGATGGCCGACGGCAGGCTCCTGTGGCGGGTGCTGGATAACCTCCTTGGCAACGTGGTGAAGTATGCGCTGCCGGGCACCCGGGTCTATGTCACGGCCTTCCGCCGGGGAGAGCTGGTGGTCATCGCGGTCAAGAACATCTCCCGCGACGCCCTCAACATCGACGCCGACGAGCTCATGGAACGCTTCGTCCGCGGCGACGCCGCCCGCCACAGCGAGGGCAGCGGCCTGGGGCTCAACATTGCCAAGAGCCTCACCCAGCTCCAGCACGGCGAGTTCCGCCTCACCGTGGACGGCGATCTATTTAAGGCGGAGATTGTGCTTCCCTGCGTGAAGACGCCGGAGAAGCTTCTGCCGGAAGTGTGAATTTTTCCTGCCGCGCGCGCCCGAATTTCCAGGGCGCGCGCGGCATGCGTTTGGGACAGAATGTCCAAAATTCCAACAAATATTTCCGACAATCTCAGGATAGTTCCAAAAACAAGGCCAAATGCCGCAAGGAGCCGTGGGCTTTGTTGACAGCACCTGGATTGGATGCTATAATTTAGCCTGTATGACTGGGCTTTCCCGGTTTTTTATTCGCAAATACCCCTGCGCCAGGCGCAGAATCACATGCATTATAGGAGGAAACTATCATGGTATTTGAAACAATTGCCAATCTCATTGCCGAGCGTAACGACTGCGACGCTTCCGAAATCAAGCGCGAGACCACCTTCCAGGATCTGGGCATCGACTCCCTGGACACCGTGGAGATGCTCATGGATCTGGAGGATCAGCTGGGCATGGAGATCGAGCTTGACCAGAAGGTAGAGACCGTGGGCGATCTGGTGGACTTCATCGAGTCCAAGCAGGGCTGAGCCATGATCCATACACCGATTTGTGATCTTCTGGGGATTGAGTACCCCATTTTCCAGGGCGGTATGGCCTGGGTGGCCGACGGCAAGCTGGCCGCGGCCGTTTCCGCAGGCGGCGGCCTGGGAATCATTGGCGCAGGCAACGCGCCGGGCAGCTACGTCCGCGAGCAGATTCAGGTTGTTCGCTCGCTCACGGACAAGCCCTTCGGCGTCAACGTCATGCTCATGAGCCCCTTCGCCGACGAGGTGGCGCAGGTGATCGCCGAGGAGAAGGTGGCCGTGGTTACCACCGGCGCCGGCAACCCCTCGAAGTACATGGAGCTGTGGAAGAACGCGGGCATCAAGGTCATTCCCGTGGTGGCCAGCGTTTCCATGGCCAAGCTGATGACCCGGGTGGGCGCCACGGCAGTCATCGCCGAGGGCGGCGAGAGCGGCGGCCACATCGGCGAGCTGGCTACCCTGCCTCTGGTGCCCCAGGTCTGCGACGCCACCGACCTTCCCGTCATTGCCGCCGGCGGCATTGGTGACGGCCGCGGCGTGGCCGCTGCCTTTATGCTGGGTGCCGTGGGCGTGCAGCTGGGTACCCGCTTCCTGGTGGCCAATGAGTGCTCTATCCATCCCAACTATAAGGAGAAGGTGCTCAAGGCCACGGATCTTGGCACCATCACCACCGGCAAGCGACTGGGTCACCCGGTGCGCAGCCTCAAGACCCCCTTCTCCCGCAACTATGCCAAGGCCGAGTACACCCAGATCTCCGACGAGGAGCTGGAGGCCATGGGCGTGGGCGCGCTGCGCCTGGCTGTCCAGGAGGGCGATGTCCAGCGGGGCAGCTTCCTGGCTGGTGAGATCGCCGGCATGGTGAACCGTGAGCAGCCCGCCGCCGAAATCATCCGCGAGATCTTTGCCCAGGCCGAGCAGGTGCTGATGGGAGCGACGAAATGGGTAAAATAGCCTTCGTCTTCCCCGGCCAGGGTGCCCAGCACCCCGGCATGGGGCAGTCTCTCTATGAAACCTATCCCGCGGCCAAGGCCGTGATGGATCGCTGCGAGGCCATCCGTCCCGGTACCTTGGAGCAGTGCTTTTCCGGCACCCTGGAGGCGCTCACCGAGACGGTGAACACCCAGCCGTGTATGCTGGCTGTGGAGCTGGGGGCGGCTGCGGCGTTGGAGGAAATGGGCGTCAAGGCCGACTTTGCCGCCGGCTTCTCCCTGGGCGAAATCGCCGCCCTTGCCTGCGCCGGTGCCGCCAGTGTGGAGGACGCCTTCACCCTGGTTTGCCGCCGGGCGGAGCTCATGCAGAAGGCCGCCGAAGCGGTGGACAGCGCCATGGCCGCCGTCTTAAAGCTTCCCAACGAGCAGGTGGAGGCACTGGCCGCGCCCTATGAACATGTCTGGCCAGTGAACTATAACTGCCCCGGCCAGGTGACCGTGGCGGGCTTTGCCGACGAGCTCAAGGCCTTTTTGGCCGGCGTCAAGGCCGCCGGCGGCCGCGGCGTGCCCCTGAAGGTGCGCGGCGGCTTCCACTCTCCCCTGATGGAGCCTGCCGCCCAGGGACTTTCCCAGGTGCTGGAGGGCGTTTCCCTCACCGCACCCCGGATTCCCCTCTATTCCAACTTCACCGGCCTTCCCTATGAGGCCGCTTCTCTCAAAGAAAATCTCGCAAGCCAGGTCTCCCATCCTGTCCGGTGGGAGGCTGCGGTGCGCCATATGATCGCCCAGGGCGCCGACACCTTCCTGGAGCTTGGCCCCGGCAAGACCCTCTCGGGACTCATCGGCCGCATCGATTCCGGCGTCCGCGCCTTCCCGGTGGAAACGGCGGAGGAGCTGGCGCAGGCTGCAAAGGAGGTCAGAGCATGCTGAACGATCAAACTGCCATCGTCACCGGCGGCAGCCGCGGCATCGGCCGCGCCATCTGCCTGGAGCTTGCCGCGCAGGGCGCCAACATCGCCCTGGTCTATGCCGGCAATACCCAGGCCGCCGAGGAGACGGCCGAGGCATGCCGCGCCCTGGGCGTGAAGGCCAGCTGCTATCAGTGCGACGTGGCCGACTTTGACGCCGTCAAGGAGACGGTGGCCAAGATCAAGGCCGACTTTGGCGGCGTGCAAATTCTCGTCAACAACGCCGGCGTCACCCGGGACGGCCTGCTGGCCGCCATGAAGAAGGCCGACTTTGACCTGGTCATCGACACCAACCTCAAAGGCGCCTTCCACTTCATCCGCCACGTGACGCCCATCATGATGCGCGCCCGCTACGGCCGCATCGTAAACATCAGCTCCGTCTCCGGAATCATGGGCAACGCCGGCCAGGCCAATTACTCCGCCTCCAAGGCCGGCGTCATCGGCCTCACCAAGGCCACCGCCCGGGAGCTGGCTGCGCGGAATGTCACCTGCAACGCCGTGGCGCCGGGCTTTATTGCCACCGATATGACCAAGGCGCTGGTGGAACAAAACAGCGACGCCATCACTGCTTCCATCCCCCTGGGACGGGTGGGCGCGCCGGAGGACGTGGCCAAGGCCGTGTCCTTCCTGGTGAGTCCCGACTCGACCTACATCACCGGCGAGGTGCTGCGGGTGGACGGCGGCATGGCGATGTAAGGAGGAACAATATGACCGAGCGTAGAGTGGTTGTCACCGGCATGGGCTGCGTGACGCCGCTGGGCAACGATCTTCCCACGACCTGGCGCAATCTGGTCGACGGCAAGAACGGCATCGGCCCCATCACCAAGTTCGATACCACCGACTTCAAGGCCAAGCTGGCCGCAGAAGTGCGGGACTTTGATCCCAAGCTCTATATGGAAAAGCCCCAGATCCTTCACTCGGATCTCTATGCCCAGCTGGCCATGGCCGCTGCGGTACAGGCCATGGAGGACAGCGGCATCGCCGGAACCATGCCCGGCGAGCGCATGGGCGTTTACATCGGCACCGGCATCGGCGGCATTCAGACCTTTGAGGCGGAGCACTCCAAGCTCCTCAACAAAGGTCCCCGCCGGGTCAGCGCCTACTTCATCCCCATGATGATTGCCAACATTGCCTCGAGCATGATTGCCATTCGCTATGGCTGCATGGGGCCTGCCATGCCTGCGGTGACGGCCTGCGCCTCCGGCTCCAACGCCATCGGCGAAGCACTGCGGGTGGTGCGCCACGGCTATGCCGACGCCATGATCTGCGGCGGCGCCGAGGCCACGGTGACGCCCCTGGCGGCAGCTGGCTTCTGCAACATGCAGGCGCTTTCCACCTCCGAGGATCCCGACGCAGCCTCGCTGCCCTTTGATGCCCGCCGCGGCGGCTTCGTCATGGGCGAGGGCTCCGGCGTGCTGATTCTCGAGGAGTACGAGCATGCCAAAGCCCGCGGCGCCAAGATCTACGGCGAAATCTGCGGCTACGGCTCCACCAACGACGCCTACCACATCACCGCCCCCCATCCCGAAGGCGTGGGCGGCGCCAGAGCCATGGCCGACGCCCTGCGCGAAGCCGGCTACACCGGCAGCGAGCTGGTCTACGTCAACGCCCATGGCACCGGCACCCATCTCAACGACGCCATCGAGACCATGGCCTTGAAGAAAGCCTTCGGCGAAGAGCTGGCGAGAAAGCTTCTTATCAGCTCCACCAAGTCCATGACCGGCCATATGCTGGGCGCCGCCGGCGCGGTGGAGGCCATCGTGAGCCTCAAGGCGCTGGAGGACGGCATTGTGCCGCCTACCATCAACCTGCGCGAGGCGGATCCCGCCTGTGACCTCGATTACGTCCCCGGCACGGCGCGCACCGCGCCCGTGACCCTTGCCCTTTCCAACTCCCTGGGCTTCGGCGGCCACAACGCCTGCCTGACCTTCCGCAAGCTGTGAGGTATGCCTATGTATGAAGAAGAAATCAGATCCTATGCCGGCCTGATGGAGGAGCTCCAGCTCACCGGCCTGGAGGTGGAGGCCGAGGGCGTCCGCTTCCGCCTGGAGCGGCAGGGCGCACCTGTGGCGCCGGTGGCGGTGGCGCAGCCCGCGGCGGCTGCCCCGGCGCAGTCCGGCAAGAGCGAGGTTGCGGGCGACCTGGTGGAGATCACCTCCCCCATGGTGGGCGTGTTTTATAGCTCTCCTGCCGAGAATGCCGAGCCCTTCGTTACCACGGGAAGCCATGTGAAGAAGGGCGACGTGCTGTGCATCATCGAGGCCATGAAGCTCATGAACGAGATCACCGCCGAGTGCGACGGCACCATCGTGGAGATCGGTGCTGGCAACAACCAGGTGGTGGACTATGGCCATGTGCTGTTTCGCATGAGAAAGGAGCAGGCATGAACCAGGAAGAACTGAAAAAGATTCTGCCCCATCGGGACAATATGCTTCTCATCGACGAGTGCGAGCTGGTGGACGGCGAAGCCCACGGCAAGTGCCACATCCGTCCCGAGCAGTGGTTCCTCCAGGGGCATTTTCCCGGCAACCCTGTGGTGCCCGGCGTCATCCTCTGCGAGATGTTGGCGCAGACCTCCTGTGTCCTCATCCACGAGGATTTGCAGCCTGGCCAGCTCACACTCTTTACCAGCCTGGACAAGGTGCGCTTCAAGCACCCGGTCTACCCCGGCGACACGCTGGAGACCCGGGTGCGCCTGACCCGCCAGAAGAAGCCCTTCTACTTTGCCGAGGGCGAGGGCTACGTCAACGGGAAGCTCTGCGTCAAGGCGGAGTTCTCCTTTGCCATTACAGGGGTGTAAGCCGTGTTTTCTAAAATTCTCATTGCCAACCGGGGCGAAGTGGCGGTGCGCATCATCCGCAGCTGCAAGGAGATGGGCATTTCCACGGTGGCGGTCTATTCCGAGGCCGACGCCGACGCCCTCCACGTGGCGCTGGCCGACCAGAGCTTTTGCATCGGCAAGGCCGACGCCGCCGACAGCTATCTCAACCAGGATCGGATTTTGAGCGCCGCCCTGGTTTCCGGCGCCCAGGCCATCCACCCGGGCTACGGTTTCCTCTCGGAAAACGCCGAGTTTGCCGCCCGGTGCCTTCAGAACGGCATCGCCTTCATCGGCCCCGACGTGGCCACCATGCACCGCCTGAGCGACAAGGATCGGATCAAAACCCTCATGGCCGACGCGGGACTTCCCGTGATTCCCGGCACTGAGGTGCTCGCAAGCGTCCGGGAGGCCAAGAAGGCCGCCGCGGAGATCGGCTACCCGGTGATGCTCAAGGCGCGCTCCGGCGGCGGCGGGCGGGGAATCCGCCTGGTCACCTGTGAAGCCGAGATGGAGCAGAACTATACCTCCGCCGTGGCGGAGGGACGCGCCGCCTTTGGCGACGGCGCGGTGTATCTCGAAAAGTATGTCCACCCGGCCAAGCACATTGAAATGCAGATCATCGCCGACGAGCAGGGGCATGTGGTCTGCCTGGGGGAGCGGGATTGCTCCGTCCAGCGCAAGCATCAAAAGCTCATCGAGGAGTCGCCCTCCCCGGTGGTCACCCCTGCCATGCGCAAAAAGCTCATGGAGCAGGTGACCCGCGCCATTGAAACCGTGGGTTACTGCGGCATTGGCACGCTGGAGTTTTTGCTCGACCAGCACACGGGCAACGCCTACTTTATGGAGATGAATGTCCGTCTCCAGGTGGAGCACCCGGTTACCGAAATGCTCACCGGCATTGATTTGGTCAAGTGGCAGATCCGCGTGGCTGCCGGCGTCCCGCTGGCCTTCACCCAGGACGACGTGCGCTTCACCGGCGCGGCCATGGAGTGCCGGATCAATGCGTTGCGCCCCGGACGGGTATCCTTTCTCCACGTCCCCGGCGGCCCCAACGTGCGCTTTGACACGTTCATGGTCACCGGCTGCCAGATTTCGCCCTATTATGACTCCATGATCGGCAAGCTCATCGTCTGTGCCTCCACCCGGGAGGAAGCGCTGCGGAAGATGCAGGCGGCGCTGTGCGAGCTGGTCATCCAGGACGTGGACAACAACATTGAAGAGCAGATCGATCTCATCACCCGCAAGGAATTTGTGGCGGGGACGTACGATCTTGATTTTGTAAAGTGAGGTGAGCCCGGTTGCAGCTGCCGCAGTTTTTAAAACCGAAAAATGAGTTGGAGGCCGGCGGCCGCCAGTCGGTTCCCGTCCATCGTGACGAGAACGAGATGACCAAGCAGTGCCCCAACTGCCGCCGCCAGGTGCCGCTGAGCCTCCTGTGGAGCCAGCACAACACCTGCGCTTGCGGCTACCACTTCCGCATGAACGCCCGGCAGCGGGTGAACTTCCTGACCGACGAGGGCACCTTCCAGGAGATGGATCACGACCTGGTGGGGCGGGATGTGCTGGAATTTCCCGGCTACCCCGCCAAGCTGGAGACTACCCGCTCAGCCACCGGCGAGGTGGAGGCGGTGCTCTGCGGCACGGCCAAGATCGGGGGAGAGGACTGCTGCCTCTTTGTCATGGATCCCTATTTCATGATGGGCTCCATGGGCTGGGCGGTGGGTGAGAAGATCACCCGCCTCTTTGAGTATGCAACAGAGCACCATATGAGTGTGGTGGGCTGCACCGTCTCCGGCGGTGCGCGGATGCAGGAGGGCTTGGTGTCCCTGATGCAGATGGCCAAGACCAGCGCCGCGCTGCGCCGTCACTCCGACGCGGGGCTTTTCTACCTGGTTTTGCTCACCGACCCCACCACCGGCGGTGTCATGGCGTCTTTCGCCATGGACGGCGATGTGATTTTGGCCGAGCCCGGCGCCACCATCGGCTTTGCCGGCGCCCGGGTCATCGAGCAGACCGTGCGGAAAAAGCTGCCCCAGGGCTTCCAGAAGGCCGAGTTTTTGCTGGAGCACGGCTTTGTGGACGCCGTGGTGCCCCGGAAGGAGCAGCGCGAGACCATTTCCCTGCTGCTCAATCTCCACCGAGGAGGTGATCGCTGATGGCTGCCAAAACGGGCTATGAGCGGGTCAAGGCTGCCCGCAGCGCCGACCGCCCCACGGGATTAGATTATGTAAACTATATTTTCTCCGACTTTGTGGAGCTCCACGGCGATCGCCGCTTTGCCGACGATGCCGCCATCGTGGGCGGAATCGCCCGCCTGGGCGACCGACCCGTCACGGTTATTGCCATTGAGAAGGGGCACAATACCAAGGATCGCATGGCGCGCAACTTCGGCATGCCCCATCCCGAGGGCTATCGCAAGGCGCAGCGCCTCATGCACCAGGCCGAGAAGTTCCACCGCCCCGTCATTTGCTTTGTGGATACAGCGGGGGCATACTGCGGCATCGGCGCCGAGGAGCGGGGACAGGGGCAGGCCATTGCTGAAAACCTGGTGGCCATGAGCGGCTTGAAGACGCCCATTCTCTCCGTCCTCATCGGCGAGGGCGGCTCTGGCGGCGCATTGGCATTGGCCGTGGCCGACCGGGTCTTTATGCTGGAGAATGCCGTCTATTCGGTGATTTCTCCCGAGGGCTGCGCCAGCATTCTCTGGAAGGACGCTGCGCGGGCGGAGGAGGCAGCTTCCTGCCTCAAGCTCACCGCGCACGACGCCCTGGCCATGGGCATCACCGAGGAAGTGATTCCTGAGGATCAGCTGGGTACACCGGGCTTCTATGACGACCTGGCCTTCAAGCTCCGTCAGGCGCTGGGAGCGCTGGAGGGGCTCACCGTGGAGCAGCTTCTGGAGGCGCGCTATCAGCGCTTCCGCAGCATCGGACAGCCATAATTTCTGGGGCGGGAAGCCGAGGGCTTCCCGCCCCAATTATTTGGAAAAGATCCGGCTAAAGTGTTTAATGATCGAGTACTATAAAATTTTTGCAAAATTTTCGGTTTTTCTCTTGCGGACAGTTGACAATGAGAGAAAAACGGATATAATAGACACCAAGTGAATATGAGCCGATAACGTCCGGCAGGAAAAAGCGTCCGCTTACCGAAGGAGTAACACTCTCAGGTGTCTTAACGAGGACTGCCGGAACGAGGAAACTCTGGAGAATCTCATTTTGAGTGCCGAAGGTGCAAGGCGTCAGCCGAATCTCTCAGGCAAAAGGACAGAGGAAAGCATCCCCGGGAGGGGAAGTTTTCGCTGTGGAATGGGTCTGGCAGAGTCTGCCGGGCTCTTTTTTAATTCCATGGAAAGAAGGAGCACACACATGTACAAGGAAAATGCCCATACCATCTGTTTCGTCAAGGACTATGACCCCGAGGTTGCCGACCTCATGTTCCAGGAGCTCTATCGCCAGCGCCGGAATATTGAGCTCATCGCCTCGGAGAATATCGCCTCCCCGGCTGTCATCGCAGCCATGGGCACGATCCTCACCAACAAGTATGCCGAGGGCCTGCCCGGGAACCGGTACTACGGCGGCTGCGAATACGTGGACGAAATTGAGCGCGTGGCCATCAAGAGAACGATGGATCTCTTCGGCGCCGAGTTTGCCAATGTCCAGCCCCACTCCGGCGCCCAGGCCAACCTGGCCGTCTACGCGGCGCTTTTGCAGCCCGGCGATACCCTCATGGGCATGAACCTGGCCTGCGGCGGCCACCTCACCCACGGCGCGCCGGTGAACCTCTCCGGCAAGATCTATAACTCCATCGGCTACGGCGTCAACCCCGAGACCGGCCGCATTGACTATAACCACCTGGAGGACATGGTGCGCCAGAACAAGCCAAAGCTCCTGGTGGCCGGCGCTTCGGCCTATCCCCGCGCCATCGACTTCAAGACCCTGGGCGAGATTGCCCACAGCAATGGAGCCCTTTTCATGGTGGACATGGCGCACATCGCCGGCCTGGTGGCCGGCGGCGAGCACATGAGCCCCGTGCCCTATGCCGATATCGTCACCACCACCACCCATAAGACCCTCCGCGGCCCCCGGGGCGGCCTCATCATGGGACGGGAGGAGTTTGCCAAGAAGATCAACTCCGCCGTCTTCCCCGGCACCCAGGGCGGTCCCCTCATGCACATCATCGCCTCCAAGGCCATCTGCCTCAAGGAGGCGTCCACGCCGGAATTCAAGGCCTATGCCCACCAGATCGTTCTCAATGCCAAGGCATTGGCCGAGAGCCTGATGGAGCAGGGCATGGATCTGGTCACCGGCGGCACCGATAACCACCTGATGCTGGCAGACCTGCGCAGCCTGGGCGTCACCGGCAAGGATCTCCAGAACCGCCTGGACGAGGTGCATATCACCGTCAACAAGAACGCCATCCCCAACGACCCCCAGCGCCCCAATGTCACCAGCGGCGTGCGCATCGGTACTCCTGCCGCCACCACCCGCGGCATGAAGGAGGAGGATATGCGCGTCATTGGACAGTGCATCTACCGCGCGGCCACCGATTTCGAAAACAGCGCCGATGAAATCCGCGCCCAGGTGGCGAAGCTCACCGAGAAGTATCCTCTCTACGAGTAAGGGAATGCACCATGGCGCTGCGTGTCGCATGACCGCAGCGCCATTTGTGCATAATAGGAAGACAATGCGCAGGGACACCGGTAAATAACGGCCATCCTTTGTGCATTATT
>NHCFR00700__coassemble_1269_pt1 | contig 21037 bp, 20 predicted proteins | sample NHCFR00700__metabat2_high_PE_007 | metagenome-assembled genome bin NHCFR00700 | reverse complement strand
TTTCGGGCAGATATTCCAAATGCCGCCGCGGTTATTTTTGCCAGGGCAGGAAAGGACTCTGAAATCGGAACATTGAAATTACAGGAGTCCCAGCTGGAGGAAGGCGAACAGCCACAGGAACATGGAAATGATGGAAAATGCCGTGGAATAGACCACGATCTGGGAAGCCAGGCTGGCGTTGCCGCAGTAGCCGGTGCAGAAGGAATAGGTGGCCGCTGCGCTGGGACAGCAGAAAATCACCAGCAGCGAGGCCAGTACAATTCCGCGAAAGCCCAGCGCCACCGCGATTCCCAGCACCACCGCCGGAATCCACACGCACTTGAAGAGCACGCAGTGCGCCACCTGGGCAAAGTGCCCCCGGATGCTCCGAAAGGTGAAGGAGCCGCCCAAGGCGATGAGGCACAGGGGCGAAGCGATGGACTTGAGATTGGAAATGGTGGTGTCGAGAAACACCGGGAAGGTGATTCCCAGCGCCTTGCAGGCAATGCCTGCCAGAGTACCCACCAGATAGGGAGAAGTGAAGATATTGCGCACCAGCTTGCCGGGACGGATCTTTTCACCGCCCAGGGAGACGTGCTCGAAGACCATTAGGGGATTGACCAGGGGCGAGGTGCAGGCCATCATGATGGAATAGACGGCCACCTCTCCCTCGCCAAAGAGGTTGACAATCAGCGGCATGCCCAGCACAGCCAGGTTGCCATGGCAGATGCCGTGAATGGCTGCGGCGGCGTCGGCGCGGTCAGGCATGAGCCGCGGCACCACCAGGTAGCACAGAATAAAGATGACCACGATGGCCAGCTCCATGAAAACCACCGCGTCCAGATGGAACTGGGTGGAGAAGTCGGCGCTGTACACATTGGCAAAGAGCATGGCGGGGATCAGCACCTGGAAGCAGAGCTTGTCCATGGCGTCGAAGCCCTCCTGGGACAAAAAGCCCCATTGCCGCAGGCCGTAGCCCAGGAGCATCAGCAAGAGGAGGGGCATGATGGCGTTGAAGCAGAGGAGAAAATGATCCATACCGGCCTCCTAATCCATATACCGGCCGCCGTTGACGAGAATGGACTCACCGTTGATGTAGTCGCTCATGCTGCTGGCCAGGAAGAGAGCGCACCCGGCGATGTCCTCCGGCGTGCCCATCCGCCCCAGGGGCAGGGAAGCGAGCACCTTTTGCCGGTGCTCCGGCGTCCAGGTCTGGGTGATCTCTGTATCCACTGGTCCGGGGCAGACGGCGTTGACGTAGACGCCCTGGCCGCCGAATTCCGAGGCCAGGTGCCGCGTCAGATACACCAGCCCGGCCTTGGAGGCACCGTAGGACGGCGAGGCGCCCAAATTCACGGATTTTGCCGCTGTGGAGCTGATATACACGATTTTTCCGCCGCCTCGCGTCAGGAAATCGCCGATGCACAGCTGGGAGAGCGCCATGGGGAAGGTGAGATTGACTCGCATCACCTGCTCCCACTCGGCTTCTGTGACCTCCAGGGTGGGCGTCCTGAGCGCCATGCCGGCGCTGCACACCAGAATGTCTACCCCGCCCAAATCCCGGGCAAAGGTAAATAGCGTTTTCGCAAAGGTGATCTCGCCGGCGTCTCCGGCCAGGGTATGGCACACTGCGCCGGTTTCCTGCAGCTGGGCTGCAAGGTCATCAAGACGCGCTTGCCGCCGCCCGGTGAGCACCAGATTGGCGCCCTCCCGGGCAAAGCACAGCGCTGTCGCCATGCCGATTCCGCTGGTGGCACCGGTGATCAGCGCCGTCTTTCCCTTTAAAAGCTGTTCCATATTGATATCCCTCCGCGCTGCAGTATTTATCTGGATTATAAAAATTCGCCAAGAGAATGTCAAGCGTAACGGCGAATTTTAGATTCATCTTCTGAATCTTCTTGAAGAATGAATGAAAATAGTGTAATATAATGAAACAGTAGACGGGAGGGAGAAGCATGAAAAAAATCAAGGCAGTGGTCATTGCACCTTATGAAGGACTCAAAGAGGCGGTCATGAATATCGCGCCCCGCTATCGCGACCAACTGGAAATCAGCGCGGTGCTGGGCGATCTGGTCAGCGGCGTGGCGCAGGCCAAGGCGGCCGCCGCCCAGGGTGCAGACGTGATTATTTCCCGCGGCGGAACGGCGGAACTGATCGAACGGAACGTACAGATTCCCACAATCAACATTGAAATCTCTGGATACGACTACATGCGTACCATCAAGCTGGCCGGCAATATCATTGGCCCCAAGGCGCTGGTGGGCTTCCCCAATATCACCCGCCGGGGCAGACAGGTCAACGAACTTTTGCAGACCAACGTGGACTTTTACACGGTCTACTCCCAGGAGGAAATCCCGCCCCTGCTCAAGAGCCTGGCGGAGCAGGGTCATGCCCTCATCATCGGCGACGTGGCCACCTGCCGCGTGGCAGAGGAGTTGGACATCAACAATCTGCTGCTCACCTCCGGCGAGGAGAGCCTGGAGAGCGCCTTTGAGAACGTCATCAACTGGACCGGCGCCTACGCCCAGCGGATGGAGCGTCTGGAGCTCCTGGAACAAATCGCCGCTGACGCGCCGGAACGGGTGATCGTGCTTGATTCGGAGGGGGCGGTGCGCTACAGCACTGCCGCGTCTGGCCAGCTGGGGATCACACCCCAGCAGATCCTGAATTTTGCCTGCAACCAGAGCGGCGAGCGGGAGCTTCTCCTCACCTCTGACGACCGGGTCTTGCGCGCGGTGATCCGCACCCTGGAAGGGGAGCGGGAGGGCTGGCGCGTGGCGTTTCTGCGGGAGGTTTTCCGCGCCGAGCCGGGACGGCTCCGGGGCATCACCGTGCGCAACTTCAAAACAGATCCGGCCAACCGGGAATTTGCCCGTCAGAACAGCATCCACAGCCAGGAGGTACTGCGGGTGGCGCGCTCCTTCTGCGGCTCCAATCTGCCGGTGCTTCTCACCGGCGACCAGGGCGTGGGTAAGGTAAATTTGGCCATGTCCATCCACCGCTACTCAGACGGGTGGATGAAGCCTTTTGTTCTGGTGGACTGCCAGGCTGCCACGCCGGAGGTCATCTCTGACTTCCTGAGAAACGGATTGCGAGAGATGGAATGCGGCGGCACCATCTGCCTCAAGGAGGTGGACGAGCTGGATAAAAAGGGGCAGGAGCTGCTGGCGGATGCCTTGGAGCAGGCGGATCTGTCGGTGTGGCGGGTGACGTCCACCGCCAGCGCCGCCATTCACCGCCGCGCCAAGGAAGGCGCCTTCGATGGGCGGCTCTACCACTACCTGTCCCAGCTGAGCCTCCATGTACCCAATCTCCAGCAGAGCCGGCAGGATTTGCAGAACATCATCAACCTCTTCATCATCGAGGCCAACGGCCGCCTGGGGCGGCAGGTCACCGGTGTGGACGCCGAGGCGCTGACGCTGCTGGAAAACCACCGCTGGCAGGACAACTTCTCTGGCCTGCAGCAGGCCATTTATCAGATGGTGCTCATTGCCGAAGGCCCCTTCATCACCACCGAAAATGTCCGCGCCACCTTGGCGGCACGGGAACAGGCGACGGAAGAGACGGCGCTTTCCCTCTCGGGCACCTTGGAAGAGATTGAGCTGCGCGTCATTCATAAGGTGCTGGAGGAAGAGGACGGCAACCTCTCCCGCACCGCCGAGCGGCTGGCTGTGGGACGGAGCACCTTGTGGCGAAAGCTCCGCGACAAGGCAGCAAAGCCTGCACAAAGCGAGCCCGCAACAGCAGGGCAACATGCATAAAATGAATTCCCGCTAGTTTCATTTTGAAACTAGCGGGAATTCATTTTTGTGATTTTTTGAAAAAGATATTGACATTCGACAGATATATTGTTTATAATTACAACCACAAGGAACAAAAACCGTAAAAACTGTTCTGATATGAAATCAATAAGGGGAGGCGGAGAAGTTATAAATGAAACATTTACCAACTCTGGGAATTTCTATGGGAGATCCCTTTGGCAACGGCCCTGAGATTACGGTGCGGGCGCTGAGCGACCCGGCAATCTATGCGCGATGCCGTCCGCTGGTGGTGGGCGACATGAGTGCCATGGCCTATGCGCTAAAGGTGGCTGAGAAAGTTTCGGACATTCACTTAACGCTTCACCCTGTTTCCTCGGTGGCGGAGGCGCAATTCACCTACGGCGTCATTGATGTGCTGGATCTGGGGCTGGTGCCCCCAGAGGCCATTCCCGACACGTCGGATCTGCCGGAGCCCAAGCCCTTTGGCGTGGGCGCCTGCCGGTTGGGCGGCGAGGCGGCCTTCTCCTATGTGAAGAAGGTCATCGACCTGGCCATGGCCGGGGAGGTGGACGCCACTATCACCAACGCCCTGAGCAAGGAGGCCATCAACATGGCCGGCCACCACTACTCCGGCCACACTGAGATCTACGCCCACTACACCGGCACCGATCACTACACCATGATGCTTGCCCATGAAAACCTGCGCGTGGTGCACGTCTCCACCCACGTCTCCCTTCGGGAGGCCTGCAATCGGGTGAAGAAGGAACGGGTGCTCGACTGCATCCGCATTGCCAATGCCGGATGCAAGGCGCTGGGGATTGAAAATCCAAAAATCGGCGTGGCCGGGCTCAATCCCCACTGCGGGGAGAACGGCATGTTCGGCAACGAGGAGATTGAAGAAATCCAGCCGGCCATCGACGCGGCTCTTTTAGAGGGCATCAACATCCCCGAGAAGAAGCCTACCCCGCCGGACACGGTGTTTTCCAAGGCGCTGGGCGGCTGGTATGACATTGTGGTGGTCATGTACCACGACCAGGGACATATCCCTCTCAAGGTCAAGGGCTTTGTCTATAACCAGAAAGAGAAGCACTGGGAAGCAGTGGCTGGCGTGAATGTTACCCTGGGACTGCCCATCATCCGCGCCTCGGTGGATCACGGTACCGGCTACGGCCACGCGGGCTCCGGCCACGCCAATGAACTGAGCCTGGTGAACGCCATGGACTACGGCATCCGCCTGGCCGAGCACAGAAGCTGAAAACAAGGAAAGGGGAGCGCGTCAGATGAAATTTGTGATGACCCAGGCCGTTTGCCCCGAGGGCATGGCGCTTTTGGAAGGCACGGCATCGGTCTATGTGGCCGACGATCCAGACCCCAACCACTATCTGGAGGAAATGCGTGACGCCGACGCGCTCATCGTGCGCATTGCCTCCTGCGATGCTGCGGCCATCTCAGCCAGCCCCAACCTCAAGGTCATCGGCCGCACCGGCGTGGGCTACGATACCGTAGACGTGAAAAAGGCAACGGAGCTTGGCATTCCGGTGGTCATCACCCCCGGCGCCAACAACCGCAGCGTGGCTGAGCATGCCGTGGCCATGATCTTCGCACTGGCCAAGAACCTGGCGGAGGGGCAGCAGGAGCTCAGCCGGGGCAACTGGGAGATCCGCGGCGCCAAGAAAGCCTTCGAGCTGGAGGGCAAGACCGCGGGCGTTATCGGCCTGGGCGCCATCGGCCGGGAGACGGCCAAGATCCTCATGGGCTGCGGCATGCACGTAGCGGGCTACGATCCCTTCCTCTCTCGGGAGGCCATCGAGGCACTGGGCGCTAAGTACTATGAAGACTATGAAAGCCTTCTGGAGGATGCCGATGTGGTGACCATCCACGTGCCCCTCACCGAGGGCACCCGGAACATGATCTCCAAGGCGCAGCTTGCACGGATGAAGAAGACGGCTGTGGTGGTCAACTGTAGCCGCGGCGGCATTGTCAACGAGGCAGATCTGGTGGAAGCGCTGCAAACCGGCGTCATTGCCGGCGCCGCCACCGACGTCTTCTGCCACGAGCCTCCAGCGCCGGACGATCCGCTGCTGCACTGCCCCAATCTCATCGTAAGTCCCCATTCCGCGGCGCAGACCCGCGAGGCGGTCATTAAAATGGCCACCTCCTGCGTGACGGGCTGCCTGGCGGTATGCCGCGGTGAAAAATGGCCCTATGTGGCCGACCCCAAGGTTTACGAGCATCCCCGGTGGAAGTGATGCCGCGCGCCGGAGAAAGGAGGGAGGATGGATCGCTTTACAATCATAGCCGACGACTTGACCGGCGCCTGTGACACCGGCGTCAAGTTCCGAAATGCCGGCTGGGAGACCACGGTGGTGGTGGATGCCGCAAAAAGTCCTGGTCTTTCGGCTGTACACTCGCCGGTGGTGGCGATCAATACCGGCACCCGCAGCGCCGCGCCGGAGGAGGCGCTGGGGACGGTGGAAGCAGTGCTGCGAACCGCGGCGGCCTCCGGAAAAGCCTTTTATTATAAAAAGGTGGATTCAGTGCTGCGCGGGAACTGTGCCGTGGAGCTGGAGGCCTTTTTTCGGATCCTCCATTCTGACTTCGCCCTGGTGGCGCCGGCCTTTCCGGCCACCGGGCGGCGGATGCGCGACGGCGTCATCTACATCGGTGAGGAGGCCACACCTGTTGGTACCGTGGATGCATGGAGAATATTGGGAGACACCACCCGGAGACCTCGGGGACGCATCCAATTGGAGACGGTACGCAAGGGCGTCCGGGCGGTGATGGAGCAGGCCGAAGCGCTCTACCGCCAGGGCAGCAGCATCCTCTTGGCCGACGCCTGGAGCGAGGAAGATCTCAAAGTGCTGGCCGAGGTGGCCATCCGGTTTGCCGGACGGTGCATTCCCGTGGGAAGCGCGGGACTGGCCGGGCAGCTGGCGCAGCGCATCATGCCTGCTGCTCCCATCCTCGACGACGGAACGTCCCACCATAGCGGCATAGTGCTCCTGGCGGTGGGAACCCGCCACCCGGTGACTGTGGAGCAGGTCTCCCGGCTCCGGGAAAAGGTGCCCATGCCCACATGCCTCTTGGAGGTGGACGGCCTCGAGCAGGACAACCTGGAGGCGCGGGTGGCTGCGCTGGTGCAGGCGCTGCCTGCCGCACCGTCCTCGGTCAAGGGGGTGCTCCTCACCACCGACCGGATTTATGCCGGGGCGGAGCGGTGCAGCTACCTCCTCCAGCAAAACGCCTACAACCGCGCCATTCTCGATGGGCTGGGACTGGCGGTGGAGCAGGTTGCCAAGCGGCTTCCGGTGGCGTGCATTGTGGCCAGCGGCGGCGATGTGGCCGGAGAAATTCTCCGGCGGCTGCAGCTCAACCTCATCCGCCTGGTGGCGGAGCCCATCCCCGGCGTGGTCATTGGCATCGCAACGGGAGAGGGGCAGCGGCAGATCCGCCTGGCCACCAAGTCCGGAGGCTTCGGCGATCCCGACGCCCTCATCACCTTATATCAATACCTTGCCGCCTATTGCTGATTGAAACCCAAGGAGGTACGCCATGATCAAACCACAGGGAATCATCGCGGCCATGTCCACGCCGCTCTTCCCCGATGAGACCGTAAACGAGCAGGAGCTCCGCCGCCAGGTGGAGCGGCTCATCGCCGCCGGGCTCCACGGCATCTTCACCCTGGGCACCAACGGCGAGAACTACGCCATGGACTTCGCCGAGAAGGTGCGCGTCATGGAGATTGTTCTGGAGCAGGCGGCCGGACGGGTGCCTGTATATGTGGGTACCGGCTGCGTCACCACCAAGGAGACCATAGCGCTCACGAAAAAGGCCGCGGCGCTGGGCGCCGACTGTGCCTCAGTGGTGTCGCCCTGGTTCGCCGAGAACACCCAGGAGGGACTCTACCAGCACTACAAGGCCGTGGCCGAGGCAACGGATCTGCCGGTGCTCATCTATAATATGCCGGCGCGCACCGGCGTCAATGTCCACTACAAGACCATGGCGCGGCTTTCCGAGATCCCCAACATCGTGGGAATCAAGGATAGCTCCGGCAATTTCGACAATATGCAGCGCTACCTGGAGAGCTGTCCCAGCCGCATTTCGGTGCTCTCGGGCAACGACTCGCTGATCCTGCCGTGCCTTTTGGCCGGCGGCCAGGGCGGCATCAGCGGCATTTCCAACGTGCTGCCCGAGCGCATGGTGCGCATCTACACCGCCTGGCAGGCGGGAGATCTGGAGACGGCCTGGCGGGTGCAGCGGAGCATCCGTCCCCTGCGCGACTGCATGGCCATGGGCAATCCCAACTCGGTCGTTAAGCGGGCAGCCTCCTTTGTGGGACAGGAGTTAGGTCCCGTCCGGGCGCCTTTTGACATCAGGGATCCGCGCATGGATGATGCCATCCGCGCCGCCCTGGCTGAGATCGAAAAATCGGAACTTTGAGGTGATTGACTATGCTCGAGCAATATCAACTGTCCATTCCCGAATGCGTCATCGCGGGTGTGGGCTGCATCAAGCAGCTGCCGGCGCTCATCGAGGCCGAGGGCAAGCGCAATATCGCCCTCTTTGCCGACCAGGGCGCCCTCAAATCCGGCAGCCTGGATGAGACCATCGCAGCGCTCAAGGAGCGCTTGGAAAAGGTCACCGTGGTGACCGACGTACCCCCGGAGCCCGAGGAGGGGCAGGTGCGGGAGATCTTCTCCCAGGTGAAAGACTGCGGCGCCCAGGCCATTGTGGCCATCGGCGGCGGCAGCGTCATGGACACGTCCAAGATCATTGCCGTGATGCTCACCAACCCCGACTACTATGATGATCTCACCGACAAGGAAAAGATTGTCTTTAAGGGCGCGCCGCTCTTTGTGGCGCCCACCTCCGCCGGTACCGGCAGCGAGGCCACGCCCAATGCCATCGTGCTCGTGCCGGAAAAGAAGCTCAAGGTGGGCGTGGTACATCCCTACTTCCTGCCCTACAAGGTGCTGCTGGATCCCCAGCTCACCAGGAGCCTTCCCAAGAGCGTCACCGCAGCCACCGGCCTGGATGCCTTCTGCCACTGCATCGAAACCTATATTTCCCGCAAGACCAATCCCTTTGCCCGGGTCTTCGGCCTTCGGGGACTTTCCCTGGTGCACCAGTATCTCCGCCGCGCCTACGCCGATGGCAGCGACATGGAGGCGCGGGAGAATATGCTTCTGGCGGCCTTCTACGGCGGCGTGGCCATCACGGCCTCCAGCACCGTGGCCGTGCACGCCTTGAGCTATCCCCTGGGCGGCGCCTACCGCATTCCCCACGGCGTGTCCAACGCCATCTTGCTGCCCTTCGTCATGCGCTATAATATGGACGCCATCGGCGAGAGCATCCCTGCCATCGCCGGCGCCATGGGCATCGACACCGCGGGCAAAACCGTGGAAGCCCTGGGTGAGGCAGTGGTGGAGGAAATCTTCTCCCTGTGCCGGGATACCGGCATTCCCGACAGCCTCCGCGGCTACGGCGTGACGGAGGACGATCTCGAATTCCTCACCGTCTCGGCCAGCGAGGTTCACCGTCTCCTGGATCAGAACCCCAAGGAGATGTCCCTGGACGACATTCGCTCCATTTATCGCCAACTCTTGTAAAAGAGTACAAATTGAATTTTAGGAGGATTTGAAGGATGAAAAAGACACTGGCTCTCGTATTGGCACTGCTTCTGGTGTTCTCTCTGGCGGCGTGCAGCAGCGGCGAAAAGACCACCACCGACACCAGCAACACCACCGACACCACCGACACCACCGATACTACCGATACCACCGACACCTCCACCGGCGTGGACTACGACAACCCCATCTACATCGGCGTGCTCGATGCCTTCACCGGTGACCGCGCCAGCAACGGCGAGTACTCCAAGGAAGGCGCCGACATGGCCATGAACGAGATCAATGAAAACGGCGGCGTCATGGGACGCGCCATCGAGCTCATCTACGAGGACGACCAGGGCACCGAGGCCGGCGCCACCAACGCCTTCCAGAAGATCGTCTCGGAGTACGACCTGGCTGCCATCTGCCTGAACAAGTTCTCTTCCATGGTTCTGGCCATGGAGCAGTTCGTGGCCGACGAGGGTATCCCCGCCATTTGCTGCGGCAGCTCGGTCAGCCTGGAGGCCTCCTCCACCTATAACCTCTACTCCACCCGCAAGAGCGACTCCGGTTCCGGCGTCACCATCGCCAACTACTGCCAGGAGCTGGGCATGACCAAGGTTGCCATCCTCCATGCGCCCGACGCCCTGGGCACCGGCATGACCCCGGTCATCCTGGATGCCTTTGAGGATCTGGGCATCGAAGCCGTGAGCGTGCAGCAGTTCTCCGCCGAGGAAAAGAACTTTGCCCCCTACGTCGCCAAGATCATTGACTCCGGCTGCGACGGCATCATTGCCATCGCCCAGCAGCAGGAGGCCGGCCTCATCATGTCCGCTTTGAAGGAAGCCAACCTGGATGTGCCCTGCATCGGCAACTCCGCCTTCGCCCAGCAGGTGGCCATGGAGACCTCCGGCGGCGCCTGCGACGGCTGGTACTCCGTCTCCGCCTTCTCCCCCACCGCCCAGGAGGAGCCCACCAAGTCCTGGATTGCCGACTATGAGGCGCTCTACGGCCGCAAGCCCGACATGACCTCCGCGTGCATGTACGACGCCGTGATGCTCTTCTGCTCCGCCATGGAGGAGACCCAGAGCACCGATTGGGACGACATCAACGAGTGGCTCCACAATGTCTCCGATTACCAGGGCGTCACCTCTACCTACACCTATGCCGGCCACCCCATGCTCTCCACTTCGGAGTTCGTCGTCCGCATTGAGGGCAACTCCGCCGAAGTGGTGGCGCTGGTAAAGAGCTAAGCGCCCTCCGGCATCCCAAGCTGATAACCACCAGATAGACCGCAGAAACTGCCAACAAACCTCGCTGAAAACTGCTGAGATAGAGCAGCGGGGGGTGTGTGCGGGGGGCAAAAGCCCACCGCGCGTTCAATCATCAGGATTTTGAAAGGTTTTTAAACGTTTCAAAATCCGCACAGCGGGGCGAAAATACTTTTTTCGGCACGCTGCGCGGCGGCGCCCTTTGGCGCCGCCGCGACGAAAGAGAATCCGAGCAGGAATCGAAAGGGTGGACAGAATGTACCTGTACATACAACTTGCAATCACCGGCGTATCCATGGGCATGCTGTATGCACTGATGGCAATGGGACTGATCTTAATTGTAAAGGCCGTGGGCGTTCTGAACTTTGCCCATGGACAGCTCTTCATGCTGGGTGCGTACCTGACCTGGATGCTCACGTATCAACTCAACCTGCCCCTGTGGGGCGTAGTGCTGTGCGGCATTGTGGTATTTGCCATCTGCGGCGCGGCGTATATGTTCTCGTGCTATTGGCCGCTGCGTTCCTCTCCGTGGAAGGTCACGGTTATCATCAGCACCCTGGGCGCCTCCATTGCCCTGGAGGAGCTGGTGCGAATCATCTGGGGCTCCAACCCCCTGACCATGGAACCCATCATCGAGGGCTCCGTCCACATCGGCACAGCCTACCTCAGCTACCAGTATCTCTTCATCTTCCTCATCGGCGGCGGCCTGATGGCCTTCGTCTACTTCCTCTTTGAAAAGAGCTTCATCGGCAAGCTCATGCAGGCCACGGCGCAGGATCGCTACGCCGCCGACCTCATCGGTATCCCCACTGTGGTGGCCATTGTGTGCACCTATATGATCAGCATGTGCCTCTCGGGCACCGGCGGCTGGCTGGCCGCGCCGCTGTTCTTGGTGTCCCAGTCCCTGAGCAATTTTGCCCAGAAGGCCTTCGCCGGCATTGTTCTCGGCGGCTTCGGCAGCGTCAAGGGCGCCATCGTCGGCTGCATCTTGATCGGCCTCATCGAGTCCTTCAGCGTTCTCATCACCGACAGCTACAAGGATGCCATCGTCTTCCTGGTGCTGATCGTTGTGCTGGTGGTACGCCCCACCGGTATCTTCGGTGAGAAGATTGCAGAGAAAGCGTAGGTGACAATATGCTGACTGCTAGAAAAAAAGGCTTCACCTGGGCGCACGCGGGCTACCTGCTTGCAGCGCTGTTGTGCCTGCTGGTCTACATTTTCGTGCCCAACGAGGATGTGGTCAGCCGCTACATGGCCAAGGTCATCAACGAGGGCTTCATTTACTTCATCGCGGTGCTGGGGCTTTGCGTCATGCTGGGCATGGGCGGCCAGGTCACCTTCTCCACCGCCGGCTTGATGGGCATTGGCGCCTACGGCACGGCCATTCTCACCACCCGCTTTGCCATGCCCACCCTGCCGTCGCTGCTCCTTGCGGTGATCCTCGGCGGCGCCTTCTCCTTCGTGGTGGGTCTGGCGCTGTTCCGCCTCAAGGGCAGCTACTTCTCCTTCGCCAGCATCGGCTTTACCACCCTGCTCTATACCATCTTCTCCAACTGGATGGACGTTACCGGCGGCCCCGACGGCATCAGCCGCATCCCCAAGCTGGATCTCTACTTCTTCCAGTGCGAGAATTACTATGACTACTTCCGCGTGTATTTCATTGTCGCCATCCTCTGCTTCCTGGTGGTGCTGCGGATGCGCCGCACCAGCTTCGGCCGCGCCCTGGCCTCGGTGCGTGACAATGAAATCGCCGCGCGCTCCTTTGGCATCAACGCCTACATGACCAAGGTCTACAGCTTCACCATCGCCGGCGTCTTCGCCTGCCTGGCCGGCGCCATGTACGCCCTCCATGCCAACTACATCAGCCCCGAGCCCTTCAAGTATGACCAGAGCGCCATCTACCTCATCATGGTCATGCTCGGCGGCGTGGACAGCACCCTGGGCGCCTTCATCGGCTCCATGCTCCTCACCATCCTGCCCGAGAAGATGCGCTTTTTGGAGAGCTACTATAAGCTCGTCTACGGCGTAGGCGTCATCATCCTGATGGTGTTCATGCCCATGGGCATTATGGGCTTCGTCAGTTTCGTGAAAAACAAGATTCGGATTTTCTGTAAGCGGAAAAAAGCGGCGAAAGCCGGAACGGAGGTGGCCTGAGATGGCGGAATATGTCTTGGAGGTGCGCAACGTCAACAAGGCCTTCGGCGGCGTGGTCACGGCGGAAAACGTGAACATGACCGTGGAGCGCGGGCAGATCCGCGGCCTCATCGGCCCCAACGGCGCCGGTAAGACCACCCTCCTCAACCTCATCAGCGGCATTTACGACGTGGACAGCGGCCAGATCTTCTTCAACGGCAAGGACGTCACCAAGCTTCCCACCCACAAGCGCGCCCGCATGGGCATTGGCCGCACCTTCCAGTCGCCCCGGTTTATGAACCGCGCCAACATTGAAGATAACCTCAAGGTGGGCACCGATCTCTTAAACCAGTTCGGCTACCTCCAGTCCTTCTTCGGCAAGAAGGGGCACGACTTTATGAAAGACCTCAACGAGCTCATGGAAATCGCGGGCTTCACCTTTGACTGGGACGACCAGATCACCGCTCTGCCCTATGGCCAGCAAAAGCTCCTGGAGATCGTCCGCGCCATGCTGTCCCATCCTTCGGTGATTCTGGTGGACGAGCCCGCCGCCGGCCTCAACAAGCAGGAGCAGGAGCGCGCCTCGCAGCTTCTCTTCAAGGCGGTGAAGCAGGGCATGGGCGTGGTGCTCATCGAGCACTCCATGGACATGGTCATGTCCATCTGCGACCGGATTACGGTCTTGAGCTTCGGCCGGGTGATCGCCGAGGGGCTTCCCCAGGAGATTGCCAACAATCCGCAGGTCATTGAAGCCTATCTGGGAGGTGACGACGATGCTTAAAATTCGTGATCTCCATGCCTACTACGGCCCCATCGAGGCACTCAAGGGCGTGGATCTCAGCGTCAAGCAGGGCGAAATCGCCTGCCTCATCGGCTCCAACGGCGCCGGAAAGACCACGTTGCTCAACGCCATTTCCGGCATGATTAAGACCACCGGCTCCATCCACTGGAACGACACGGAGCTGAGCAAAATGAACTGCACCAAAATCGCCAAATTCGGCATCATGCACGTCCCCTCCGGCCGCCACGTCTTCCCCGGCCTCACCGTGAAGGAGAATCTGGAGGTGGGCACCATCAACTGGCGCGGCCCCTTCGGCGCGCCCAAGTTCAAGGAGGATATGGAGACGGTCTTCGCCCTCTTCCCCCGGCTCAAGGAGCGGGAAAACCAGCTGGCCTGGAGCATGTCCGGCGGTGAGCAGCAGATGCTGGCTGTGGGACGCGCCCTCATGGGACGGCCGAAGATCCTTCTGCTGGACGAGCCGTCCATGGGTCTTGCGCCGGTGGTGGTGGCGGAGCTCTTCGAGAAAATTGTAGAGATCAACCGTCAGCTCAACATGACCATTCTCCTGGTGGAGCAGAATGCCAAAATCGCCATGAAAAATTCCCACTACGCCTATGTCATCGAGGAGGGCAAGATCACCATCGAGGGACTTTGCGCCGACCTCAAGGACGACCCGCGCATCCGCCAGGCATACCTTGGCAAGCTGGCCGGTGAAGCGCAGTAATCGCTTCGGCTCCAAGCCCTTGGAGAGGGGCTTTAATCACTACTACTTTCGCAATAAGGGATGATTCATATGAAAAAGGAACTCTATCCGATGCGGGGCATCGTCACCACGGTGATTTCTCCCTTTGTCGGAGCGGAAAAGGCACTGGATCTCGATTCCCTGCGCAATGAGATCGAAATGGCTTGCAACGCCGGTGTGGCAGGGTTCTTGGTGCCGTGCCTGGCCAGCGAGCAGTGGCTCTTATCCACCGAGGAGAAGAAAAAGCTGGTCTCCACCACCGCCGAGGTCGCCCACGGCCGCGCCAAGCTCATCACCAGCATCACCGCTCCCACCACCGCCGAGCGCGTGCGCCTGATGCACGAGTTCCAGGATCTCGGCATCGACGGGTTCAATATGCAGGTTCCCTTCTCTAGTGAGCAGGAGTTCATGGAGGCCATCGAGGGCGTGGACAGAGAGCATCCCAAGTTCCTCTTCCTCCAGGACGCCGATTTCAACGGCCCCGGCATCGACAATGCCTGGCTGGTCAAGGCCTTCGAGACCTTTGAGAGCGTGGTGGGAGCCAAGCTGGAGGTGAAATTCACTGCGCCCAAGTGCTCCAAGCTCCTGGAAATGACCGGCGGCACCATGCTGGTGGCCAGCGGCTGGGGCAACGACCAGCTTTTAGAGCTCCTTGACCGGGGCGTCCACACGGTGATGCCCTCGGGCATGTTTGAGCTGTGGACCAAGGTCTACAGCCTCCACAGCAGCGGCAACCGCGAGGCAGCCAAGAACCTCTTCTATGATATGCTGCCCATTATCACCTTCACCCGCCAGTCCCAGGAGCTCAACCGCTGGTTCCATAAACGCTATCTCAAGTCCTTCGGCGCCTTCCAGACCGAAATGAGCCGCGAGGAAGTGATGCTCGACAGCTACCATCTGCGCTATGCCGACGAACTCATCGCCCGCGCCAAGGATCTCATTGCCCACCTGGATCGCTATCAATAATTGGGAAGGAGCACATGTTCCATGAACAGCAAGGTCAAAGGCATCATCGCCGCCATGGTCACCTCCATGCACGAGGACGAGAGCCTCAACGAGGCGGAAATCCGCCGCCAGGTCAACCGCCAGATCGCCGCAGGTGTGGACGCCGTGTTCTGCCTGGGCACCAACGGTGAATTTTATATCCAGAGCGAGGAAGAGAAGCTCAAGGTCATCTCCATTGTGGTGGACGAGGCCGCAGGCCGCGTGCCCGTCTACGCCGGTACCGGCTGCCCCGGCACCAAGGCCACCATCGAGCTCTCCTTGAAGGCCAAGGCGCTGGGGGTGGACGTGCTGTCCATCATCAGCCCCTACTTCGCCGCCATCTCCCAGAAGGAGATCTACAATCACTACAAGGCCGTGGCCGAGGCGGTGGATCTGCCCATCGTCATGTACAACATGCCCGCCCGCACCGGCAACAACATCGACCCCGCCACTGCCGCCGAGCTGGCCAAGATCCCCAACATCGCCGGTATCAAGGATAGCTCCGGCAATTGGGACAACCTCAAGGGCTATATCGACGCCACCCGGGGCATGGACTTCAGCGTCCTCTCGGGCAACGACTCCCTCATTCTCCCTGCCCTCAAGGAGGGCGGCGTGGGCGGCATCACCGCCGTGGCCAACATCTATCCCGAGACCATGGTGGCCATCTACCGCCGCTTCCTGGCAGGCGACCTGGCCGGCGCCGAGGAAGCCCAGAACAGCATCGCCAACATCCGCGCCTGCTTCAAGTTCGGCAACCCCAACACCGTCACCAAGAAGGCCACCAACCTGGCCGGAAACCCGGTGGGCCCGTGCCGCGCGCCGTTCAACTACCTCAGCGACGAGGCCGTGGAGGCCATCCGCCGTACCCTGGCCGAGGACGCCGCCAAGGGCATGCGCTGAAATCGGAACACCAAAGGCCGCCCCACCCAGGGCGGCCTTTTACAATTTGAACAAGGAGGGTGAAACTTGAAACTACTGACCTTTGCCCTGGACGGCGCCGAGCAGGTGGGCGTATTGTCCGCCGATGGCGCCAAGGTGTTGCCGCTCCAAGCGCTGGGCTTCCCCTGGGAGAGCATGCAATCGCTTATTGAGGAGGCGGATCCCCAAGCCCTCGCCGCCCTGCGCGCTGCCGTGGCCGCGGCGCCTGTGGACATGGGCTACCCCTATGACCGGGTGGAGAAGCGTGCGCCCATTCCCTGGCTGCGCCGGGACATGATCTGCATCGGCTATAACTTCAAAAGCCACGCCCAGGAGATTGCGGCGCTGCGGGGCGAGAGCGCCCAGAGCGCCGAAATTTCCTACCCCATCTACTTCTCCAAGCGCACGGCCTGCGCCACCGGCGACGGCGATCCCATCCCCTATGTCCCCGGTTACGCCGAAAACCTGGACTGCGGCGTAGAGGTGGCGGTGGTCATCGGCAAGGACGCCCTCAATGTGCCCATGGAGCAGGTGGGCGAATATATCTTCGGCTACACCATCGCCAACGACATCTGCGATACCCGCCTCAACAAGATCTACACCCAGCCCTTCCTGGGCAAGAGCATCGACGGGTATATGCCCGTGGGGCCGTGGATCGTCACCGCCGACGAGTTCCCACCCAACCCCATTTTCTCCCTGGAGCTGTCGGTGAACGGCCAGGTGCGCCAGGCGGGCACCACGAAGAGCCTGGTCTTCTCCATCCCCTACATCGTCAGCGAATTGACGAAAAACATGACCCTCAAGGCCGGCACCATGATCTCCACCGGCTCTCCGGCCAACCGCGACGCCGGGGATCCCGAGAAGCTCAAGCTCTGGCCGGGGGACGTGATTGTCTGTACCATCGACGGAATTGGAACGCTCGCCAATGTGGTGGAGCTCAGGAAGGATCGGGAGGGCGCCGTATGAAATTTGTCACCTTTGCAGCCAAGGGGCTTTCCAAGCCCGGTGTTTTGTCCCTGGATGGCCGCCGGGTTGTGCCGCTGGATTCCTATGAAAGCCTGGAGGCGCTGGCGCGGCTGGCCACGCCGGAGGAGCTGGACACCTTGCGCCGCTTTTTGCGGGAAAATCCGGAAGCCGGCCTGCCCCGGGAAACCGTCACGCTGCTTCCCGCCATCCCCGCCCCCACCCAGGAGGTGCTGGTGATGGAGCACAACTTTCTTCCCGACGGCGCCGCCGCTGCGGCCTTCCAAAAAGAGAAGCAGCAGCATCTGCCCATCTACTATTATAAAAAGGCGACCTTTGCCAACTGCGACGGCGGCCGGATTCCCACCTATCCCGGCCATGTGACGGAGCTTGACTACCAGGCGGAGCTGTGCTGCGTGGTGGCCGGGGACGTCTACCAGGTTGCGCCTGAGGCGGCGGCGTCGAAGATCTTCGGGTATCTCATCATCAACAACGTCATCGCCCGCAACCTCACCCAGCGCCACCGCCGCCCCTACATCGCCACCAGTTTAGACGGCTTCCTGCCCATGAGCGCCTTTTTGGTCACCCCCGACGAGGTGGGGGAGGAGATCACCGTGCGAAGCTATGTCAATGGACAGCTCCGGCAAAATGCCGCCGTGGGTCTTGCCAAGTTCTCCTTCGCCGAGGCCATCGCCGATCTCTCCCGCATCAGCGTCCTCCGGGGCGGCTCCATCCTCACCCTGGGCACGCCCTTCGGCTGCGGCTGCGACCAGAATCCGCCCCGGTGGCTCAAAAGCGGCGATGTGGTCACCTGCGAGGCAGAAGGCGTGGGACAGGTGACCAACGTGGTGGAATAGGAGGAACAGCCATGCATAAGATTATGCTTTCTTACCCGCTCTTCGGCCGTGGCATGGAGCGCCTTATGGCGGAGACGGATCTCTTTGTGTCCAACAGCGGCGAGCTTGCGCCCTATCTGCCCCAGCTCCAGGCGGCAGAGGCGTTTATCACCCGCAACGTCCACCCCACCACCGAGATGCTCCGGCAGTGCCCCCATCTCAAGGTCATCGGCATCCCCGGCGTGGGCTACCAGAGCTACGACCTGGAGGCGCTCAACCAAATGGGGATCGCCATCGTCTACTGCCCGGGCATGAACCTCCGGTCGGTGGCCGAGCATGCCGTGGCCATGGCCTATGCCCTCACCAAGTGGATTCCCCGGGACAACCAGGCCGTCCGCGAGGGCAACTACGCCATCCGCAACGCCTTTGACCACCTGGAGCTCTCCGGCCAGACCGCGGGCATCGCGGGCTTCGGCGCCATCGGCCGGGAGACGGCCAGGCTCTTCCAGAATAACGGCATGGAGGTGGCCGTCTACGATCCCTTTGTGACGAAAGAGGCGGCGCAGGCGGCGGGCTGCCGGTACTGCGAGACCCTGGAGGAGCTGGCAGGAACGGTCAAGGTGCTCTCGCTGCACATGCCCTCGCTGCCCAGCACCTATCACATGTTCAACCGCCAGGTCTTTGCGGCCATGGACGGCGTCTACTTCATCAACTGCGCCCGGGGCAGCGTGGTGGATGAGGAAGCCCTCTATGGCGCCTTGCAGGAAGGCCACGTGGCTGCCGCGGGACTGGATGTCATGGAGAAGGAGCCCTTCGACCTGAAAAGCCCCCTCCTGACCCTGCCCAACGTGCTTGTGACGCCCCACGTGGCCGGCGTCACCGCCCAGGCCTCCGAGCGCACCCACGCCCTGGTGGTGGACGGGACGCTTTCCCTTCTGGACGGCGTGGCCGTGGACAATGTGGCCAATCCCCAAGCCCTCTCCCACCCCCGTTGGGCAAACCTGCGGCGCTTGACACCCGGCTCATGACGCCGCGCAAACCAGCAGAAAACAATCGCCGCTGTCGGTGGAATGAACATAGGCATAAGACAAAGCCGGCTGCTCTCCTACCATGGAGAGCAGCCGGCTTTGCGCCGACCGATGCCGGCGCGATACCAAGAGGGGGAACTGTAGATTGCAGAAAAAATCAGATCCGCAAAGCGGCTGGAGGGTGGTGTGCTGCATACTGCGGGACAGAGCCATAAGGACAGAAAGCTGCCTTTGTTTTGCGCGATGCGCTTTGCATATGCAAAGGAGGCTGGGGCAATCCATTAATGCGCTGCGCTATTGCTTGGCGCGCAAAATATCATCGAGATGGCTGCGATATTCCTCGTTGGCTGGATCCAATTCAATCGCTTTTTTCACTTCTGCTAAGGCGTCGTCAAAGCGTTTCAACGCGTATAGAGTCGCGCCGAGGCTATCATGATAGCACGGATTGTTCGGCTCGAGTTCGAGTGCCTTTTGTGTTTCCGCGAGAGCTTCGCCAAAGTGTTTCAATTCATGGAGCGTTGTGCTGAGGCTATCATGATAGCGCGGATTGTCCGGTTCAAGTTCGATTGCTTTTTGCGCTTCAACCAAGGCTTCGTCAAAGCGTTTTAATTGATGGAACGTTGCACTGAGACTATCGTGGAAAAAAGGATTGTCCGGCTCGAGCTCGACTGCCTTTTGCGCTTCCGCGAGAGCGCCGTCAAAGCGCTTCATCTCATGGAGGGTTGCGCCGAGATTGTTGTGATAGCGCGGATTGTCCGGTTCGAGTTCAACCGCCTTTTGTGCTTCCGCGAGAGCCTGGTCAAAGCGGTTCAATTCATGGAGCGTTGTGCTGAGGCTATCATGATGGCGTGGATTGTCCGGATCGAGCTCGACCGCTTTTTTCTTTTCCGTGAGAGCGTCGTCAAAGCGCTTCATCTCATGGAGGGTCACGCCGAGGCTGTTGTGGAAAAGAGGATTGTCCGGCTCGAGCTCGACTGCCTTTTGCTCTTCCACGAGAGCCTCGTCAAAGCGATTTAATTCATGGAGCGTTGCGCCGAGGCTATCATGGTAGTGAGGATTGTCTGGTTCCAGACGGACGGCGATTTGTGCTTCTTGCAGTGCATCCTCGTAGCGCTCCATCAAATGAAATACGGTGCTCAAGGCGTCGTGATATTTTGGATTTTCAGGTTCGGCTTGGATGAGCTCCGTTAGAATCTTCCTTGCCTCTTCCAGTTGATTGTTATTTGTCATTTGGAGAGCCTGCCAGAACTGTTTTGTTGAGGCGTTGCCATCTGTTACTCCGTGTACGGCTTCTTGCAACGTGGAAGACACCCCACCGGTGGGCTTATCTGGGTCATGGGGTGGAGAAGGGGAATCCGGAGTTTTCGTGCGTGAGAATTTTTGGGAAAATGCGTTGATGGAATTAGACAAGTCTCGAAATCTCTTTTTTGCGTCCGCGATAAACTGCTCCTCTGTAGGAGCCTTATATCCAAATGCAAACCCATTAAATACAGGACTTCGTCGAATCCGTTGTGCCGAATGCAGTAGCCGTTTGCGGCCAAAAGAAACTCCAACACCCTGCCCTCCAGTTTATCGGATTCATAAAGCAGCCAATAGGGGAAACACCAATCTCCATTTTGAAACTTATGGCTGTTCTGCATCAAAAAATCCATCAGACTTTTGTCATTTCCGGCATAACCGATGAAAATGGGGTGGTAGTTTGAAAAAACCACGTCCAAAACATGCTCCCAGTTTTCGTGCAGTTTGAGCAATTCTGAGGTCTTGCTTTTGGGATCCAACAGCAGATCCCGGTGGATTTTGATGATGGCGGGGCGCAGAATGGGATTGGAAATATAATGTGTTAACGCCTCATGACCGATCACAAGGGGAATGGCATCCATATAATAGGAGATGGCATTCTCAATTAAATGGTCAAAGTTTGTGGTGATCACCACATTGTGGGGCGTATGGGTCAGAAGATAGGCGAGCATGACATAGCCGGCACTGGGCTTGGCGTGTTCCATCATCTTCTCCAAATAGTTATACCCGTCTCCGG
>NHCFR00700__coassemble_1257_pt1 | contig 21444 bp, 22 predicted proteins | sample NHCFR00700__metabat2_high_PE_007 | metagenome-assembled genome bin NHCFR00700 | reverse complement strand
TGGGGCGAAAGATTGGGCGAAGGCCGCAGACACAATTGTGCGGTGATGCCCTAATGTTCCTTTCATCTTAGGAGGTTATGCTGTATAATAACCCTAAGTGGAGGTGTTGCCCATGCGGCTCTTATTGGCAGAGGACGAGCGGGACTTAAACCGCCTGATTACCAAGAAGCTCACGTCGGCGGGCTACAGTGTCGACAGCTTTTTTGACGGGGAGGAGGCCATCCATGTCCTCTCCTATACCGACTATGACGGCGTGATACTCGACATCATGATGCCCAAGGCCGACGGCTTTGCGGTGCTGCGCGCCCTGCGGGAGCGGGGCAAGACCACGCCGGTGTTGTTTCTCACGGCGCGGGACGCCATCGCCGACCGGGTGCGGGGCTTGGACAGCGGCGCCAATGACTATCTTGTCAAGCCCTTCGCCTTTGACGAGCTTCTGGCGCGGATCCGCGCCATGACCCGCCTGTCCTTTGGCGCTTCGGAGAGCGTGCTCACCGTGGGAGATCTCACGCTGAACCTGGCCACCCAGGAGGTGCGCCGGGGCGGCCAGCCCATCACCCTCTCGGCCAAGGAGTATGCCCTGCTGGAGTATTTGATGCACAACCAGGGGATTGTCCTCTCCCGGGAGAAGATAGAAAACCACATCTGGAATCTCGACTACGAGGGCGGCACCAACGTGGTGGACGTGTATATCAGCTACCTGCGCAAGAAGATCGACGAGGGGCACAAGGAGAAGCTCATCCACACGGTGCGCGGCCGGGGCTACGTCCTCCGAGAGGACAAGGCGCCATGAGGGGCGCTTCCATCCGGCTGAAGATCACGCTGTGGTTTTCGGCGGCTCTCATCTTGGTGGCTGCCATCACCTACGGGGTGATCTTCGCCATCAGCCGTCAGGTGATTCTTAAAAACATCCGCGACAGCCTCATCGAGACCATGGCGCACAACGTCGATGAGGTGGAGTATTACGCCGACCTCCAACACGTTGACCTCACGTCCACCCTGGATCACTACCTTCGCTACGGCGAGGGCTACCTGGAGGTGGACGACGACTTCCTCGACGAGGTCAACGGCGTCTTCACTGCCCTCTACCAGGAGGACGGCACCTTCCTCTACGGCGAAAATCCCATCGCCCTGGAGACGCAGGACTTGCCCTTTCAAAATGAGGTGATCCAGGAGGTCACCGCCGGGGACGTACTCTACTATGTCTACGACTGCGCCCTGCCCCAGGCGGGACTTTCCGGGCTGTGGCTCCGGGGCGCGGTGGCCGAGACCCAGGGCAAGGTGCAGCTCACCAACATTTCTCAGATGTCCCTGATACTCATGCCCCTCCTGGTGCTTGCCGCCATTGTGGGCGGGTATCTCATCGCGGGCAGGATGCTGCGTCCCATGCAGAAGATCACCGCCGCGGCGGCGGAGATCCGCGCCGGCGGCGACCTCAACAAGCGAATCGAGCTGGGAAGGGGAGGCGACGAGCTCCACCAGCTGGCCGGGCAGTTCAACGCCATGTTCGCCCGGCTGGACGAGGCATTTCAGACCGAGCGGCAATTCACCTCCGACGCCTCCCACGAGCTGCGCACGCCCACGAGCGTGATCTTGGCGCAGTGCGAGCTGGCGCTGGAGGAGGATGGAACCACCGAGGATTACCGGGAAGCCCTCCAGGTGATTGCACGCCAGGGGAAAAAGATGGCGCGTCTCATCCAGGATATGCTGGATTTCTCCCGCCTGGAGCTTCAGTCCGAGCGCTATACCCTGGAGCGGGTGGACTTGAGCGCGCTGCTCGAAACACAGTGCCCCGACCTGGCGCTCATCCGGGAGCAGGGGATCACCCTCACCTGGGAGGCGGCGCCGGGGATTGCGGTCATGGGAAACCGGGAGCTGCTCACGCGCCTTCTCACCAACCTGGTGAGCAATGCCTACCGCTACGGCCGCCCCGAGGGACACATCCAGGTTTCCCTCACCGAGACTGCCGCCGAGGCCGTGCTCACGGTGGCCGACGACGGAATCGGCATTGCCCAAGAGGAGCAGGAGAAGATCTTCCGCCGCTTCTACCAGGCGGATCCCTCCCGCACCGGCCAGGGCAGCGGCCTGGGGCTCTCCATGGTGCAGGAGATCGCCCGGTTTCACGGCGGCGGTGTTTCCCTCACCAGCGAGGTGGGCAAGGGGAGCACCTTCACCGTCCGGATCAAAAAATCTCAGGACTAATGTTTCTCTAATCTTCAGGCTGTATCCTATGGTCAAAGATGAAAATAAAGGAGCGAACAGCTATGAAGAAATTAAAATCCTATTTCGAAACGCCCAAGAAAGCCCTTGTCAGCACCCTCATCCTTCTGGCTGCCCTGGCCTGCCTGGGCACCGCCACGGTGCTCACGGTCAACGCCATCGCCCAGAGCGGCGCCATCGGCCAGGAGAAGGCACAGTATCTGGCCTGCGCCGACGCCGGTGTGGATCCGGCCAGCGCCCAGATGTTCCAGTGCGACTTCGAATTCGACCACGGCCAGTTTGTCTATGAGATCGAATTTGCCGCGGACGGCGCCGAATATGAGTATTGGGTCAAGGCCTCCGACGGCACCATCGTGAAGAAGGAAGTGGATCACCTGGCCGCCGGCACCACCCAGGCACCTGCCCAGACGACCACCCTGACGCCCACGGCGGAAATCACCCTGGAGGATGCCAAGGCCGTGGCGCTCTCCGACGCCGGCCTCACCGCCGACCAGGTGGTGTTCACCGAGGAGAGAATGGACATGGACGACGGCGTTTCCCGCTACGAGCTGGATTTCCACACCGATACGGCCAAGTATGAGTATGAGATCAATGCCGCAGACGGCGTGATCTACTCCAAGAGCAAGGAGACCTATGCCGCCACCCAGCCCGAGACCACCCAGCCTACGACCACGCAGCCCGAGACCACGCAGCCTGCGACCCAGCCCACCACCGGCAGCAACGGCCAGCTCACCGTGGACGAGGCCAAGGCGGCAGCCCTTTCCGACGCCGGCGTAGCCGCGGCGGACGCCACCTTCACCAAGGCCGAGCTCGACTACGACGACGGCGTGGCCTACTATGATCTGGAGTTCTACACCGCCTCCTACGAGTATGACTATGAGGTCAACGCCAAAACCGGCGCCATTCGCGAGCGGAACCAGGAGGCGTTCTATAGCGCCGCCACCCAGACCGGCCAGAGTGTGGACGACGTGGAGGAAGCCAAGGCCATCGCCGTGGCCCACGCGGGCGTGTCCATGGACAGTGCCACCTTCACCAAGGCCAAGCTGGAGCGGGACGACGGCCTCATGATCTACGAGATTGAATTCTACTGCAACAATTGCGAGCACGAGGTGAAGATCAACGCAGCCAACGGCGCCGTGCTGGAGTACGACCACGACTGCCACAACGAAGGCCACCACAACGGCTGGTAACGCGATGTTGGCGTAGGGGTCGATCTCCGATCGACCCGTGTGCCAGCTCCCCTTAGATACCAAGGGGAGCTGTGGCTTGTAGGGGCGGCATGTATGGCCGCCCGTTCCAGCGCGCTGCATAGACCCAATGGACAAAAACACGAGGAGGATCACCATGGCCAAGAGAATTCTAAACCTGCTCCCTGCGGAGCTCATTTCCCTCTCCAAAGAAGACTTCCTCGCCGCCGTGGCCGGCAGCGAGGGACGGGTGCTGGCCGCCGAGACCATCGGCGTCACCCAGCCCCTGCTTTCCGACGTCACCAACGCCGAGTTTGCCGCCGCCATGGGCGCAGATCTGCTGCTGCTCAATATGTTTGACGTCTGGAATCCCAACATCCTGGCCTTGCCCAAGACGGCGCCGGAGGACACGGTGCGCCGGGTCAAAGCGCTCACCGGCCGCCTCATCGGCATCAATTTGGAGCCTGTGGACGACGCCCTGGCCGCTGACAATGCCGATACCCTCTGGGCTATGAGCCGGGGACGGTATGCCACAGTGGAAAACGCTGTTCGAGCGGCGGACATGGGCGTTGACCTTATCGTCCTCACCGGAAATCCCGGCAACGGCGTGAGCAACGAAGCCATTGTAAAGTCCCTGAAGGCCATCTCCCAGGCGGTGGGAGATCGAATTGCCCTGGCTGCCGGAAAGATGCACGCCTCCGGCGTGGTGGGCGAGGGCGGCGAGCACATCCTCATCCGCGAGGACGTCCGCGCCTTCGCCAAGGCCGGGGCGGATATCATCCTTTTGCCGGCGCCGGGCACCGTGCCAGGCATCACCACCGAATATGTCCGCGGCCTGGTGTCCGAAGCCCACAGCCTGGGCAAGCTCACCATCACCTCCATCGGCACCTCCCAGGAGGGCGCCGATGTGGACACCATCCGCCGGATTGCCCTGGAATGCAAGATGACCGGCACCGACATCCACCATATCGGCGATTCCGGCTACGTGGGCATGGCGCTCCCGGAGAATATCACGGCCTACTCCGTGGCCATCCGCGGCATTCGCCACACCTACCGCCGCATGGCCATGTCCCTGGGCAGAAAACCCGGCGAGGGATAACCTTCCGCCGCTCCCGACATTGCGGGAGCGGTTTTTCTTTGCGCCGGGGCGGAAGGTGTGGTATACTGAAGTCAAAAAATGGGAGGTGCGTTCAATGGGTCTTTGGCTCTATATGCTGGCGGTGGATCTGCTCATACCTTTGGTCATGGTGATCTTTGGCGCCATCTTTACCAGGCGGCCGCCCAAGAACATCAACGGCTTCTACGGCTACCGCACCCGCCGCTCCATGGAAAGTCCCGAGGCGTGGCGCTATGCCCACCAGGTCTTCGGGCAGACCTGGATGCGCTGGGGCACAATTTTGCTTCTCGCCACCCTGACGCTCTTTTTGATTCTCCGCTCCCAGCCGGAAAACGCAGTGGGCGCGGGCATGGTGATCTGCCTGGTGCAGCTGGTGGTCATGTTCCTGGCCATGCTTCCCACCGAGCAGGCGCTCCGGGATCGCCAGGCGGGCGGCGGCAAGGGCAGGAAAAAGCGCCGGTGATCTGGGTAGAGTGCACAATTTACAAGCATTTTTCCGGGAATGTGTTGACGAATCTGCGAGACTGTGATACGCTCAGTGTATAAGATGTGAATTTGAATTCACGTACTAAGACTGGAGGGGTTTTCATGGCCTACAATGGATTTGCAATCGATACGTATCTCGACGCCGAAGCGGTGAACAAGGAGCTCGACGCCCTCATTCAAAAGCCGGTCTACACCATCCGGCGGGAGAAGCTCAAGGACTATGTGCAGAACTATTTTGAACAAAAGTGTTCGCAGTCCAAGGCCATGATCGCCCAGGCCAAGAAGGTGATTCCCGGCGGCGTGCAGCACAACCTGGCCTTCAACTATCCCTTCCCCATTGTCATCACCAAGGCCGAGGGGGCGAAGCTCTACGACCTGGACGGCAACTGGTACTATGACCTCCTCCAGGCCGGCGGCCCCACCATTCTCGGCAGCAACATGCCCGCCGTGCGGGAGCCGGTGATGGAGCTTTTAAAGACCTGCGGCCCCTCCACGGGGCTCTTCCATGAGTTTGAATATAAGCTGGCCAAGAAGATCTCCGATTTGGTGCCCTCGGTGGAGATGTTCCGCATGCTGGGTTCCGGCACCGAGGCCGACATGGTGGCCGTGCGCATTGCCCGGCTCAAGACCGGCCATAAGAACATCCTCAAAATGGGCGGCGCCTACCACGGCTGGTCGGATCAGCTGGCCTACGGCATCCGCATTCCCGGCACCAAGGGCATCCTCTCCAAGGGCGTGCCCGGATTTGTGTTCAAGCACACCGACGAGTTCTTCCCCGGTGACCTGGAGGATTTGGAGCGCAAGCTCAAGGCCAACCGCCTGACGGGCGGTACGGCGGCGGTGTTCATCGAGCCGGTGGGGCCTGAGAGCGGCACGTGGCCGGTGAGCAAGGAATTTATCCGCGGCGCTGTGGAGCTGGCGCACCGGTATGGGGCGCTGGCTGTCTTTGACGAGGTGGTCACGGGCTTCCGCATCGGTCTCAGCGGCGCCCAGGGCTACTTCGGCGTGGATCCCGACCTCACGGTCTTCGGCAAGATCATCGCCGGCGGCTACCCCGGCGCCGGTGGAATCGGCGGCCACGCCTCGTGCATGGCGCACCTGGGAGCGGGGCTGGACTCCTCGGGTAAGAAGGTGCCCAAGGCCATGTGCGGCGGCACCATGGCGGCCACGCCCATCTCCTGCGTGGCGGGCTACTATGCCCTGTGCGAAATCGAGCGCACCAACGCCTGCGAGGTGGCAGGCCGCATGGGCGACCGGCTCACTAAGGGCTTGCAGGCGCTGATTCAGAAGTACAACCTGCCCTTTGTGGCCTTCAACCAGGGCTCCATCTGCCACTTGGACAGCGTGGGCACCATGCACTTCTCCATCGACTGGAAGAAGCCCTGGACGATCCCGCAGGTGTTGAAGCAGACCTCCATCCGCCAGAAGGAGATGGAGCACATGGGCGCGGCCTACATGGCCGAGGGCATTGTCACCCTGGCCGGATCCCGGCTCTACACCTCCGCGGCCTACACCGAGGAGATGATCGACGATGTCCTCGCCCGCTTCGACCGGGTGCTGTCCGCCTGCGCCCCCTTGGAGGACTGAGCCATGCATGAGCGGGAAGCAAAAGCCCGGGAAGCGGTGGTGGAGGCGGGAAGCCGCCTCTTGGAGCGGGGACTGGTGGCGCGCACCTGGGGCAACGTCAGCGCCCGGGTGTCGGAGCACCTGTTCGTCATCACCCCCAGCGGCCGGGCATATGAACATCTGCGGCCGGAGGACTTGGTGCTTTTGGACTGCCGGGATCTCGCCAAGCTGGGGCGGCAAAAGCCCTCCAGCGAGAAGGGAATCCACGCCGACGCCTATCGCCTGAGACCCGAGGTGAATTTCGTCATCCACACCCACCAGGACATGGCCAGCATTTTAAGCACCCTGGGGCAGGGCGGCTCCGTTCCCTGCGCGGCCTATGGCCTGCCGTCCACGGATCTTCTGCGCCGGGCGGTGAAGGCGCAGTGGCTTGCCCACCCCGAAAGCCGCGTGATGCTATTAAAGAGCCACGGCGCATTGTGTCTTGGCGAAAGCATGGAGGAGGCCTTCCAAAACGCCCAGGCGCTGGAGGACTACTGCGCCGGGGTGGTGGCGCCGTACCTCGACGGCGTGGAGAAGATTGCCGTGCCCAAGGATTTGGGGCGGAGCATCCGGTGCGGCAGCTTGTATGAATTGGATCTCGGGTGGACGAAGAAGACCTGCCGGGTGGGCGACCTCACCGCCCGGGGGGCGGCGGCCTTCCACGGCGCCATCTACCGCCTCACCTCCGCCCGGGCGGTGCTCCACTGCACCGATCCCTATGTGGTGGAGCTGAGCCAGCGGGGAGAGAACCTCCGCCCCATGCTCGACGACTTGGCGCAGATTGCCGGCAGCGAAATCCTCTCTTTGCCGCCCAGCCCGCGGCGGTTGGCGGCGGCGCTGATTCCGGCCAACGCCGTGTTGGTAAAGGGCTTTGGCGCCCTTTGTACCGGAAATACCCTGGAGGACGCCGAAACTGTGGAGAAGCTCCTGGTGAAGGGCTGCCGGGCATGGCGCTTTGCGAAGGCGCATCCCCAGGCCACGCCCCTTTCCCAGGCCGACGCCATCTTGCAGCGGACGCTCTATGTGACCAAGTACGCCAAGCGGAAGAAGTGAGACGATGAAAAAACTGACCGACGCCCAGCAGGAGGCCATCTTGGAGGCGGGAATCGCCGCCTTTGCCGCCCAGGGCTACCACGAGGCCAGTATGGCCGCCATTGCCCGGGAGGCGGGGCTGAGCGTGGGGGTGCTCTATAAGTACTATGAGAACAAGGATGCCCTCTTTGACGCCTGCCTGCGCCACAGCCTCGCGGCGCTGGAGGCGCTCTTGCAGGAGGTGACAGCCAGGGAGAAGGCGCTCCTCCACTATGCCAGGGAGATCATCCGGGGACTCCAGCGCTTTGCCCGGGAGCACGGTGACCACATCCGCATGTACCACCGCCTCACCACCGCCAGCGGCGACCAGGCCGAGGCCTTGGCGCGGGGGATCGAGGGGATGACCGCCCTGCTCTATACGGATTTCATCACCCGGGGGCAGCAGGCGGGAGACCTCCGGGGAGACATGGATCCCAGGTGCTTTGCGTTCTTTTTTGATAACCTTTTGATGATGCTGCAATTTTCCTACTGCTGTGACTACTACCGCGCCAGGCGTTCTCTATACCTGGGCGAGGCGGCAGGGGAGGACAGCGTGGTGGAGGAGGAGCTCTTAAAGTTCCTCGAATCGGCCTTTACCTTCGAGCAATCGGCCATTTCCCACCGGGAGAGAGAGAGAAAGAAGGAGAAACATGAAGTATGTCTTGGCCTATGACATCGGCACCACGGGGGTAAAGACCTGCCTGTTCTCCGTGGACAAAGAGATCACGCTGGTAAAAAGCGCCCAGATGGGCTATGGGCTCTATATCCTCCCCGGCGGCGGGGCGGAGCAGGAGGCCGGGGAGTGGTGGAAGGCCATGGTGGAGACCACCAGGAAGGTATTTGCCCACTGCCCCGTCACACCGGACGCGGTGGCGGGCATCTCCTTCTGCTCCCAGATGCAGGGACTGGTGCTGGTGGACAAGGAGGGCGTTCCCGTCCGCCGTCCCATGAGCTATATGGATCAGCGCGCCGGGGAAGAACTCAAAAAGGGCATTGCCCATGGGCTCCAGATTGCCGGCGCCAACGTGGGAAAGCTCTTAACCAGCCTTCGCCTCACGGGGGCGGTATCGAGCAGCGTGAAGGATCCGCTGTGGAAGTACCACTGGGTCAAAGCCCACGAGCCTGATAATTTCCGCCGGGTGTGGAAGTGGCTGGACGTGAAGGAGTACCTCATCCTCCGCATGACCGGCGAGGCGGTGATGACCCGGGACAGCGCCTATGCCACCTTCCTCTATGATAGCCGCAGGGGAAGGGGCTGCTGGAGCGAGAAATTAGCCCGACTCTTCGACGTGGACATGGCGCACCTTCCTAAAATTGTGGAGGCCACCGACGCTGTGGGCGGCCTCACCGCCCAGGCGGCATCGGAGCTGGGACTTGTCCCGGGCACGCCGGTCTTCGGCGGCGGCGGGGACGCCAGCCTCATCGGCGTGGGCGCCGGCGCCACCAAGCTCGGCAGCACCCATATCTACTGCGGCACCTCCGGCTGGGTCATCACCGTGACGGAGAAGCAGCTGGTGGACGTGAGCGCCATGATCGCGGCCATCGTGGGCGCCCAACAGGGGCGGTTTAACTACTTTGCCGAGATGGAGACGGCGGGCAAGTGCCTGGAGTGGGTGAAGGATCACCTGGCGCTGGATGAAATCGGCATCTACTTAAAAAAGCAGGACGTGGCCGAGAGCCAGGAGGCCGTCTATACCAGCCTCTATGACTACATGTCCGACACCATCCGGGATGTGCCCCCCGGCTCCGGCGGCGTGATGTTCACGCCCTGGCTCCATGGAAACCGCTGTCCCTTCGAGGATCCGGCGGCAGCGGGCATGTTTTTCAACATCCGCCTGGAGACCGGCAAGACAGAGCTCATCAACGCCGTGGTGGAGGGTGTGTGCTTCCACCTCAAGTGGATGCTGGACTGCCAGAGCCGCAAGGTCAAAACCTCCGACCCGGTGCGCTTTGTGGGCGGCGGCGCCCTCTCGCCGGTGACCTGCCAGCGCCTGGCCGATATCACCGGCCGGGCGGTGGAGGTGGTGGCAGATCCCCAGAACGTGGGCGCCGTGGGCGCGGCGGCGGTGATGGCCGTGGGTCTGGGGCTCATCGATGGCCTGGATCGAGTGGGGGACTTCATCCCTGTGGCTGCGCGCTACCAGCCGGATCCTGCCAAAACGGCGGCCTATGAACCCTATTACCAGGTGTTCCGCCGGCTCTACCGCGCCAACAAAGAGAATTTCCGCCTCTTAAACGGAGGCAAATAGGAGAAATAGGAGAGAGAAACCATGTCAAAGAAGGAGCTTTTGCGCTCGCTCAAATTCCTGGCCTTTTCCCTGTCCGCCGGCGTCATCGAGCTGGTGAGCTTTTCCCTGCTCAATGAGCTCACGGGCTGGAGCTATTGGCCGTGCTACCTCATCGCCCTGGTGCTCTCGGTGGTGTGGAACTTCACCCTCAACCGCCGCTACACCTTCCAGTCGGCCAACAATGTGCCCGTGGCCATGCTCAAGGTGGCGGGATTTTATGCGGTGTTCACCCCGGCCTCCACGTGGCTGGGAAACTATTTGGCCGAGACGCTCTTGTGGAATGAATACCTGGTCACCATCCTCAATATGGTGATGAACTTCGTGCTGGAGTATCTCTTCGACCGCTTCGTGGTCTTCCGCGCCTCCCTTGACACCAACGATGTGGCCAAGAAGAAGACGGAGGCAAAATAAGTTTTCGCCTGCCCTGGTACGGCGTTGACAGCAATCCGTATTACTGCTATAATACAGTTATCGGAAGGCTGACCCCCGTACCACAAGGAGGCGAGGGAAATGAAGAGAAGATCACCCCTGCGGGCGCTGTACGGATTGCTGGTGGTGCTGGAAGTTGTGCTTTTGGCAGTGCTGTGGCTCTACCCGCGATCGTCTCGTCCAGCCGCGCCCCGGGCTATGACCAGCCGGGAGAGGGAGGAAACGGAAGCCTATGGCCAGGTGGATCTCTCCGCGGCGGAGGTGCTGGCGCAGTCGGACGTGGTGGAGACGACCAGCAATTATACGACTTATATCTCCCAGACGCTTCCCCAGGCACTCTACCAATGTGAGACATTGCGGGACATCAGTGAGATCGGCGAGGTCGTCTATGTGTCCTATCTCACCTCTGACCAGGAGGAAATCATTCTGTCGTTTTTTCGGGAGGGGCTCAGTGAAATTTCGCGGTATGTGCCGGCAAGCGACAGCTACTATTCCCTGGTAAATACCAGCGATGGTTGGCGCGCAGAGAAACATGTGAATTTCCGCTATGGCTGGGATTCCACGCCGGTGGCGTCTGCGGCCATCGCGTTGGGCGTGGTACTTCTGGCCGCACCATTGATCGCCAGGAAACGGCCAAAGAAAAGTGAATAAAAAAGAGGATGCAGCGATTGCATCCTCTTTTTTGCCGTTTTGCCCAATACCGTAGGGGCGGCTACCAGCCGCCCGCCCCACCAGGCCGCTTCGCGGTCGGACGCGCAATGCGCGCCCCTACGGGGTGCAGCCGAGATTCCCACCGTATCCGTAGGGCGGCAGCCCGGTGCCGCAAGTTATCCGTAGGGGCGGCTATCAGCCGCCCGCCTCTCCTTATCCCAGCTTTTCCTTGGCCATGGTCAGGGCATTGGCCAGCTGGTCGGGGCAGGAGGTGGGCTTGAAGCCGCAGCGGATTCCCCGCAGGCGGGCGATGACCTCGTCTACGTCCATGCCCTCGGCCAGGGCGGCCAGGCCCTTGGTGTTGCCGTTGCAACCGCCGGTGAAGACCACATGGGTCACCTTGTTTCCCTCCACATCAAAGTCGATGGCGCTGGAGCAAACGCCTTTTGTTCTGTAAGTAAAATGCATGGTATCTTCCTTTCTATTCCGTCAAGTCGCAGCTTGTCATGGGTACATAGTCGATGAGATCTCCGGGGGCGAGGAGAATTTGCTGGCCTCTGGCTCCGGCGGAGACGGCGATCTCGTCAAAGAGCTCCGCCGTCTCGTCGATGAAGGTGGGGTAGGTCTTTTTCATGCCGATGGGACTGCATCCGCCCCGGATGTAGCCGGTGAGGGGCAAGAGCTCATTCATGTGCACCATCTCCACTTTCTTGTTGCCCGAGACCTTGGCTGCCTTTTTGAGATCCAGGGTGCACAAAACCGGGATGCAGAAGACCACCACGCCGGTCTTGTCGCCCCGGGCAACCAGGGTTTTGAACACCTGCTCCGGCGGCATGCCGATGGCCGCGGCGGCCTTGGCGCCGCTTAAATCGTGCTCGTCGAAGTCGTAGCTGGCCGTGCGGTGGGGGATCCCCGCCTGGGTAATGAGCCGCAGGGCATTGGTTTTTGTCATATCTTAACCTCCAATCCGCCAGGGCGCGTTGCATCGCCGGACGCCCTGTGGTACAATAGGGAAGATTTTACGTAGAAACGGAGGAACCGTTCATGTCCATTGAAAAAGTCCGCGCCTTTTTCCGGGAAAAAGGCATTGAAGACCGGGTACAGGAGTTTCCCGTGTCCAGCGCCACGGTGGAGCTGGCCGCCCAGGCGCTGGGCGTGGAAGGCAAGCGCATTGCCAAGACCCTCTCGTTTTTGGTGGGGGATCAGTGCGTGCTCATCGTGGCCGCCGGAGACGCCAAGGTGGATAACGCCAAGTTCAAGGCGCAGTTTCACACCAAGGCCAAGATGCTGCCCCACGACCTGGTGCCGGAATATGTGGGGCACGCCGTGGGCGGTGTGTGTCCCTTCGCGGTGAAGGAGGGCGTGGCGGTGTACCTGGATGAGTCTCTGCGCCGGTTTGAGACGGTGTACCCCGCCTGCGGCAGCAGCAACAGCGCCATTGAGCTGACCATTCCCGAGCTCATGGCCTACGCGGATACCGACGCCTGGATTGACGTCTGCAAGGGCTGGCAGGAGGCTTAAGCGGCCGCCAGGCGATCCTTGGGCAAGCTGTGCATAAACTGCAGCGCCAGGGGCAGGGAGAGGGCGAAGGACAATACATCGCTGATGGGCTGGGCGATCTGAATGCCCAGGAGCCCCAAAAATCCGGGCAGCACGGCGATGAGAGGCAGGAAGAAGAGGCCGCTTCGCATGGACGAGAGGAGCGACGCCCGCCCGGCGCACCCCACGCTCTGGAACATCATATTGGCGCAGACCGACAGGGGCAGGAAGAGGCAGGCGATGCTCTGGTAGAGGAGGGCGGGGGTGCCCATGGCCACCACCTCGGCGTCGGACTGGAAGAGGGCGATCATGGGCTGGGCGAAGAGGAAGCAGCCCACCGCCGCGATGCCCAAGAGCACTTCTCCGGCCAGGGCGGTGAACCAGAAGCCCTTGCGCACCCGGCTGTAGCAGCCGGCGCCGTAGTTGAAGGCTGCCACGGGCTGGTAGCCCTGTCCCATGCCCAGTCCCAGGGAGAAGATGAAGCCGGAGATGCGGTTGACGATGCTCATGGCCGCCACGGCGGCGTCGCCATAGACGGCGGCCTGGTGGTTGAGCACCAGACCGGAGAGGCTGGTGAGCCCCTGGCGGAGCAGGGAGGGAAGGCCGGTGGCGACGATCAGCCACACGTCGGACATCTTTCTGGTGAAATACCGGAGGGAGAGCTTGCTTTCAGTCTTTCCGGCCAGGAACATATAGAGCAGAATAAAGAAGCTGGCCGCCTGGGAGAGCGCCGTGGAGATACCGGCGCCGGCGGTGCCCATGTGGAACACAAAGATAAAGATGGGATCCATGACCATGTTGAGGATGCCGCCGGAGACCAGGCCGATCATGGCCTGGAAGGACATGCCCTCGTAGCGGAGGATGTTGTTGAGCACGCAGCTGCCGGTGAACAGAGGCCCCGCCAGCAGAATGGAGATACCATAGTCTCTGGCATAGGGGAGAATGGTGTCGGTGCTGCCGAGCAGGTACATGAGGGGCGTGAGGAAAAGAAGTCCCACCGCGCCGATGATGAGCCCCAGAGCCAAGGAGAGGAAGAAGCCCGTGGAGGCATAGCGGGAGGCGCTGTGGGTGTCGTGCTGACCCAGGCGGCGGGAGATGTTGCTGCCGGCGCCGTGGCCGAACATGAAGCCGAAGGCCTGGAAGATGGCCATGAGGCTGTAGACAATGCCGATGGCGCCCGAGGCGCTCTTGCCCAGCTGGCCGACAAAGTAGGTGTCGGTCATGTTGTAGACGTTGGTGATGAGCATGCTGGCGATGGTGGGGATGCCCAGGTGCAAGATGAGCTTGGGAATGGGCGTCATGGTCATTTGCCGGAACTTTTCTTCGCCGGTCATGGCGGTGCGCTGCATGATATCATCTCCTGGCTTTGTGGGCAGCGTGGCTGGAAAACAGATGTCGTCCTATTATTATACCACACCGCGTCAAGGCGTGCCAGAGGGAAGAAAGATCCCCGCCGACGAAATCTGCCCTTTTCATTTCTAGAAAAAAGTGTATAATAATGGGTAGTACGACCCATGGAAAGGAGCGGAACGTTATGGATCAACACAATAAGCTCGTCCTCGCTGTTTTGAAGGAGGAGGATTATGATAGCACTGTCACCGCGCTCAATCAGCACGGCTTCTTCGTCACCAAGCTCTCCTCCAGCGGCGGCTTTCTGCGCAAGAAGAATATCACCATCCTCGTGGGCGTGGAAAGCGCCCGGTATGTGGAGCTCATGGATCTCCTCAAAGGCCGTGCCGGCCGGCGTAAGAAGGTCATGTACGCCACTCCGGCCATGATGCCCGGCGGCCATCTGGAGGCGGCGGTCTCGGCGGTTCCCATCCAGGTGGACACCGGCGGCGCCACCATTTTCACCCTCCAGCTGGAAGGGCTGGATAAGATCTGAGATGGACGTGTTTTCCTATTCCACCCGGGTCACCTATGGCGAGGTGGACGGCGCGCTGCACCTCACCCTCCGGGGCGCCATGGCCATGATGCAGGAGGCGGCCATCGTCCATTCAAGCCAGGCGGGCTACGCCGTGGCGGACATTCCCCGCACCCATGTGATCTGGATGCTGGTGCACTGGCGCGTGAAGATGGTCAAGGATGCCTGCTGGAACGAGGCCGTCGCCGTGAAAACCTGGCCAAGGAGCATGGGACGGGTCACCTCGGTTCGAAATTTTGAAATCTCCAACGCCCGGGGAGAGACCGTCGCCCTGGGAGAATCGGAGTGGATCCTTGTGAGTACCGACACCGGCCGCGCCAAGCGCATCACACCCGAGATCGCCGGCGCTTACGAGCTGGTGCCCCGGGATGTATTCTCCGAACCCTTTCCCGCCGCGCCGGAGGGGGAAGGGGAGGCGGTCTGCCGGCTGGACATTCGCCGCAGCGATATGGACACCAATCACCATGTGAACAACCTGGTCTACCTGGACTATGCCCTGGAGGCGCTGCCGGAGGGCTTTTCCTGTGATGAGGTGGCCGTTGCCTACCACCGCCAGCTCCTGCCGGGACAGCGGGTGGTGTGCCGCCGCCTGGTGCAAGACGATCTGGTGGCGGTGGATCTGGTGGGCGAGGACGACGAGATCCTCCATGGCAGGGTGCTTTTTCGCGCTGCCGGTGCGAAAGTTGTCGAAGTTCTTGACAGTGTGCCGGAATCTATGGTATAATCTCCACGCCAGTTTGAGTGCTGTGCAATCGACCGCTCTTTTTTTGGAAAAGAGAAAGCCTTACGGACAGGCGGGTCAGCTGCCGTGCGGTTCAATCCGCATTATTGATTGAGTTAAAAGCTCAAATTTTATAAGTTGATTCCTTTATAATCATTATCATCTTGTGAAACGGTCAATAAGAGCAGCAAGCTGTGGTTTTTGCTGATGCACTCTGATATCGGAACAAGCTGGAGGGGCATGTGTGCCGCTCTGGCTCCATGACGCAGGCGAAAGCAGATGGTAACATGCCATCTGCTTATTTTTTTTATGTGGCGAGGGAAGGCCAATGGATCTCAACAAACAAAGATCGGCGCCCATCTGTGAGGCGCTGGAGCGGTTTCGCAAGCGGAGGGTGGTGCCCTTCGACGTGCCCGGGCACAAGCGCGGCCGGGGCAACCCGGAGCTCACGCAGCTTCTGGGTGAGAAATGCGTGGGGCTGGACGTCAACAGCATGAAGCCCCTGGACAATCTCTGTAATCCCGTCTCGGTCATCGCCCAGGCCGAGGCGCTCACCGCCGACGCCTTTGGCGCTGCCCATGCCTTTTTGATGGTGGGCGGCACCACCAGCGCCGTGCAGGCCATGGTTTTGTCGGTCTGCAAGGCCGGGGACAAGATTATTCTGCCCCGGAACGTCCACAAGAGCGTCATCAACGCCTTGATTCTCTGCGGGGCGGTGCCGGTGTATATCAATCCCAAGGTGCACCCGGTCATCGGCGTGGCGCTGGGCATCGAGGTGGACGCCCTGGAGGAGACCATCGCCCAAAACCCCGACGCCGTGGCGGTGTTCATCAACAATCCCACCTACTACGGCATCTGCAGCGACTTGAAAGCCCTCACCGAGACGGCGCACCGCCACGGAATCAAGGTGCTCTGCGACGAAGCCCACGGCACCCACCTCTATTTCGGCGAAAACCTGCCCCTCTCGGGCATGGCCGCCGGGGTGGACATGGCCGCCGTGTCCATGCACAAGTCCGGCGGCAGCCTCACCCAGAGCTCGATTTTGCTCATCGGCTCCGGGATGGATCCCGGCCACGTCCGCCAGATCATCAACCTCACCCAGACCACCTCGGCAAGCTATTTGCTCCTGGCCAGCCTGGACTTGAGCCGCCGCAATCTCGCCCTCCGCGGACGGGAGAGCTTTGCCAAGGTGGTGAAGATGGCCGAGTACGCCCGGGAGGAGATCAACAACATCGGCGGCTACTACGCCTACGGCAAGGAGCTCATCGACGGCAAGAGCGTCTTCGACTTCGACGTCACCAAGCTCTGCGTCTACACCAAGAACATGGGACTCACCGGCATCGAGGTTTATGACCTCATGCGCGACGAGTATGATATCCAGATCGAGTTTGGCGACATCGGCAACATCATGGCCTATATCTCCATCGGCGACCGCCTCCAGGACATCGAGCGCCTGGTGGGCGCCCTGGCCGATATCAAACGGCTCTACCAGGGCGACGCAGGCACCCTGGCCTATATCGACTCGGTGCAGCCCGAGGTGGCGTGCAGCCCCCAGGTGAGCTTTTACGCCCAGAAGGAATCCCTTCCCATCCGGGAGACGGCGGAGCGGGTCTGCGGCGAGTTTGTCATGTGCTACCCGCCGGGAATTCCCATCCTGGCGCCGGGAGAGCGGATCACCGAGGATATCATCGATCATATCCTCTACGCTCGGGAGAAGGGCTGCAGCCTCCAGGGCGCGGCCGACCCCCATGTGGATCATCTACAGGTACTGAAAGGAGTGTAACAGGTGGAAAATCATGCGGAAATCTGGTTTTCGGACGTACAGACCGACAATGTGAAGCTCAATATCCGCCTGGATAAGCAGCTCTTCAGCGCCATCAGCGAGTACCAGCGCATCGACGTCTTCCAGTCCCCGGCCTTTGGCCGCTTTGTGGCGCTGGACGGCGATGTGATTTTCTCCGAGGCCGACGAGTTTATCTACAACGAGATGGTCACCCACGTGCCCATGGCCGTGCACCCCCATGTGAAGAAGGTGCTCATCATCGGCGGCGGCGACGGCGGCGTGGCGCGGGAGTACACCGCCTACCCCGAGATCGAGGAGATCGACGTGGTGGAGCCCGACGAGCAGTTTGTGGAGGTCTGCCGGGAGTATTTCCCCGAGGCCGCCAAGGGCTTTGAGGATCCCCGGGTGCAGGTCTTCCACCAGGACGGCCTGCGGTTCCTCCGAGGCCGGAGCGACGAGTACGACATCATCATCAACGACGCCACCGACCCCTTCGGCCACACCGAGGGACTCTTCACCAAGGAGTTTTACGGCAGCTGCTTTAAAGCGCTCAAGGCCGACGGCATCATGGTCTACCAGCACGGCAGCCCCTTCTTCGACGAGGACGAATCGGCCTTCCGCTCCATGCACAACAAGGTCTACCGTTCTTTCCCCATCAGCCGCGTCTACCAAGCCCATATCCCCACCTGCACCAGCGGCTACTGGATGTTCGGCTTTGCCAGCAAGAAGTACCACCCCATCGAGGATTTTGACCCGGTGCGCTGGAACGCCCGGGGACTGAAAACGGAGTATTATACCACCAATCTCCACATCGGCGCCTTTATGCTGCCCAAGTACGTGGAGGACATTCTGGAACAGGAGGAAAATGCAAAACATGGCTAAGGTATTGGTAATTGGCTGCGGCGGTGTCGCCCGGGTGGCCATCGTCAAGTGCTGCCAGAACAGCGAGGTCTTCACCGATCTGATGATCGCCAGCCGCACGGTCTCCAAGTGCGACGCCCTCAAGGAGGAACTCCAGGGCAAGTTCAAAACCAACATTACGACAGCCCAGGTGGACGCCGACAATGTGGAGGAGCTCACCGCCCTCATCAAAAGCTACGCCCCCGACGTGGTGCTCAATGTGGCGCTACCGTACCAGGATCTCACCATCATGGAGGCCTGCCTGGCCGCCGGCGTGGACTATGTGGACACCGCCAACTACGAGCCCGAGGACACCGATGACCCGGCCTGGCGCGCAGTCTACGAAAAGCGCTGCAAGGACTTGGGCTTCAGCGCCTACTTTGACTACTCCTGGCAGTGGGCTTACAAGGAAAAGTTTGAGAAGGCCGGCCTCACGGCGCTTCTCGGCACCGGCTTTGACCCCGGCGTCACCAGCGTCTTCTCGGCCTACGCCCTGAAGCACTACTTTGACGAGATCGACACCATCGACATTCTCGACTGCAACGGCGGCGACCACGGCTACCCCTTCGCCACCAACTTCAACCCCGAGATCAACCTCCGGGAGGTCAGCGCTCCCGGCAGCTACTGGGAGAACGGCCACTGGGTGGAGATTCCCGCCATGTCTATCCGGCGGGAATATGACTTCCCCCAGGTGGGCAAAAAGGACATGTACCTCCTCCACCACGAGGAGATCGAGTCTCTGGCCAAGAACATCCCCGGCGTCAAGCGCATTCGCTTCTTTATGACCTTCGGCCAGAGCTACCTCACCCATATGAAGTGCCTGGAGAACGTGGGCATGCTCTCCACCACGCCCATCGAGTTCCAGGGGCAGCAGATTGTGCCCATCCAGTTCTTGAAGGCTCTCCTGCCCGACCCGGCCAGCCTGGGTCCGCGCACCGTGGGCAAGACCAACATCGGCTGCATCTTCACCGGGAAAAAGGACGGCAAGGAGAAGACCCTCTATATCTATAACGTCTGCGACCATCAGGCATGCTACAAGGAGCTGGGCAGCCAGGCCATCAGCTATACCACCGGTGTGCCCGCCATGATCGGCACCATGATGGTGGCCAAGGGGCTGTGGAAGAAGCCCGGCGTCTTCACCGTGGAGGAGTTTGACCCCGATCCGTATATGGAAGCGCTCAATCAGTGGGGTCTTCCCTGGGTGGTGGACGAGCACCCGGCCTTGGTGGAGTGATGGATCTATTCACCATTCCCACCCCCAGCTATGTCATCGACCGGGCAAAGCTGGAGGAGAATTGCCGCATTCTCGCCGGGGTCATGGAGCGTACCGGCTGCAAGATCCTCCTGGCGCAGAAGGCCTTTTCCGCCTTCTCGCAATATCCCCTCATTGGAAGGTACCTCTCCGGTACCACTGCCAGCGGCCTCTTCGAGGCGCGGTTGGGGCGGGAGGAGATGGGAAAGGAAAACCACGTGTTTTCCCCCGCCTATCGGGACGGGGAGTTTGATGAAATCGTCTCTCTGTGCGACCATATCGTCTTTAATTCCGTGTCCCAGCTGCGGAAGTTCAAGCCCCGGTGTAAAGATCGCAGCGTGGGGCTTCGGATCAATCCCCAGTGCTCTACCCAGGAGCACGCCATCTACGATCCCTGTGCTCCGGGATCCCGCCTGGGCGCCACCCGAGATCAGATTGACGAATCTGACTTTGCCCTGGTGGACGGCCTCCACTTCCACACCCTCTGCGAGCAGAATGCCGACGCCCTCTCCAAGACTTTAGAGGCCGTGGAGGCGCAGTTTGGCGATGTCCTGCCCGAGATGAAGTGGCTGAACTTCGGCGGCGGCCACCACATCACCCGCCCGGACTACGATCTGGATCTCCTGGAATCCTGCATCCGCCATGTCCAGCGGCGCTACGGCGTGGAGGTCTACCTGGAGCCCGGCGAGGCCGTGGCACTCAACGCCGGGTACCTGGTCACCGAGGTCTTGGAGCGGGTGGAAAACGGCGGCGTCACCACCCTTATTCTCGATGCCAGCGCCGCCTGCCACATGCCCGACGTCCTGGAGATGCCCTATCGACCGCCCCTCAAGGGCAGCGGCCTTCCCGGTGAGAAGGCCTATACCTACCGACTCGGAAGCTACACCTGCCTGGCCGGGGACATCATCGGGGACTACTCCTTCGATACGCCGGTGGAGATCGGCGACAAGCTGGTCTTCGAGGACATGGCCATCTACTCCATGGTGAAAAACAACACCTTCAACGGCATCCCCCTGCCCAGTATCTACGAGATGGCAGGGGACGGGTCGTGCCGCCTCATCAAGGCATTTGGCTATTCTGATTTTAAGGAGCGGCTTTCCTGATGGATTTCTTTATGCCCGCAGAGTATGCCCCTCATGAGGGGACGCTGATGATCTGGCCGGTGCGTCCCGGCTCCTGGCCGTATGGCGGCAAGGCAGCCAAGAAGGCCTTCTGCCGGATCATGGAGGCGCTTTTGCCCCATGAAACCGTCTGGCTTTTGGCCGACCGGGCGCACCTTGCCGAGGCCAAAGCCCAGGCGCCCCAGGGCGTGGAGGTTTTGGAGCTGGAAACCGATGACGCCTGGGCGCGGGACACGGGTCCCACCTTTTTGATCGACGGAAAGGGCGGCCGCCTGGGCGTGGACTGGCAGTTCAACGCCTGGGGCGGGGCGGTGGACGGCCTCTACGCCCACTGGGAGAAGGACGACGCCGTGGCGTCGCAGTTTTGCCGGTATCTGGGCGACCCGGTGCTGGACGCCCACCCATTCGTCCTGGAGGGCGGCTCCATCCACGCTGACGGCGAGGGCACCATCCTCACCACGGAAAGCTGCCTTTTGAGCGCCGGGCGCAATCCCGCCATGACCAAGGCCGAGATCGAGGAAGCGCTCTTAAAAACCCTGGGCGCCGAGAAGGTGGTGTGGCTCCCCCGGGGGATTTACAACGATGAGACCAACGAGCACGTGGACAACGTCTGCTGCTTCTGCGCACCGGGCGAGGTCATTCTCGCATGGACGGACGACGAAAATGATCCCCAGTATCCCCTGAGCCGCGCCTGCGAGGCGGCGCTTCAGCAGGCCACCGATGCCAAAGGCCGCCCCTTTGTGATCCACCGCCTGCCCATTCCCAGCACGCCCATCACCGTGAAGGCGGAAGACCTCACGGGCTACGTCTTCGAGGAAGGGGAGGACATCCGCGAGGTGGGGGAGCGCTTAGCTGCAAGTTATGTAAACTTTTATATTGCCAACGGCGTGGTCTTGGTGCCCCAGTTCGGGGATCCCAACGACAAGCTAGCACGGGAAATTCTGGCCAAGTGCTTTCCCACCCGGGAAGTGGTGCCCATCCCCGCCCGGGATATCCTCCTGGGCGGCGGCAACATCCACTGCATCACCCAGCAAGTCCCCCGCCGGTATTTGTAGGGGCGGTGGAATGTTCGGCCGCACCCTGTAGGGCAGGCTGTTGAAAAACCCCGCAGAAGACTGATGAGAAAGAGCAGCGGGGGGTGTGTGCG
>NHCFR00700__coassemble_1252_pt1 | contig 21623 bp, 15 predicted proteins | sample NHCFR00700__metabat2_high_PE_007 | metagenome-assembled genome bin NHCFR00700 | reverse complement strand
CGCTCTTTGTGGGCGTGGTGGAGACACCGTAATTATGTAGAAAGCAGGCGGAAAACCGCCTGCTTTTTTGCACAAAAAAAGTGGCTTCCATCGGAAACCACTTCTTTGCGCATGGTACGCCGGAAGGGACTCGAACCCCCGACCTACTGGTTCGTAGCCAGTCACTCTATCCAACTGAGCTACCGGCGCATACCTTGTTTATCGCGCCTAAGTATAATAGCACAGAGGGGAAAAAAATGCAAGTCCCTTTTTCATTTTTTTTCGAGGAAAATCCGGGCTCTCTGCTCCATGGCTGCAGGGGTGGGTGCGCCGGGCGCGGCAAAGAGGGTGAAGAGATCACTGGCGCGCACCTCCAGGGCAAAGTAGTCCCGATCTGCCGGCTGTTGGCCGGGGTTTATGAGGGGCAGGGTGGAGGTCTTGCGCAGAGTGCGCAAAAGCGCCTGTCCCCGGTGGCCAAAGGCCAGGATGCGCGCATAGGGGATAGGGCGGCGGAGATCCACCGCAGTGACGCCCAGATAGGCGCACAGCAGAAGGCGGTGGATGCGCGTCATGGGATAGCGCTTGGACTTGACGGCGGCGCAGAGCGCCTCAAAGCTGTCTGCCTCACGTACCGCGGCCATGGCCTTGCGCCAGAGCCCTTCCGAGCCATGGGCGCAGCTTGCCCACCCGGCCTCGTTAAGACCCCGTAGACGGGCGAGAAGGGCGCGCTGGCCGTAGGAAACGTCGTACTGCACCGCCGTACCTAGAATCTCTGCCACGGGAACGGGGACAAAGTCCTTCCAGCCGTCCCCGGGGAGCATCGCCCGCAGGGCGGTGGCGGAGGGCTCCTTTGCATCGGGTGCCAGGGCATGGTAGTCGCCGCCCCGGTGGATCACCAGGGGCTTTATGGAGGCGCCCAGGGTACGGATTGCCCGGCAGTATTCCACGCCCAGAATGGCGTTGGGCTTGCGGAGAAGGGCACTGAGGCTTCCTGCCGCCTTTTCACGGGCGGCGGCGTAGGAGAGCCCCGCGTCCAAACCTTGGCGGAGGGCTTGGCGGTAGTCTTCGCCATCCACCAGCTCCGCCAGAGCTTGAAACGCTGCCGCTTCACCGCATTCGGCACCAAAGCACAGCGTGTCTACCGCGCCCAGGCGATGGAGTACCTCCACCCCAGCGCGGGCAAAGCCCTCTGCCGAGGAGAGGACGCCGGTAAGGGGCAGCTCCAGCACCAGATCCACGCCTGCTGCCACTGCTGCGGCTGCACGGGCATATTTATCCCAGGCGGCCGGCATCCCCCGCTGAACGTAGTTGCCGCTCATGACGCCCACCACCAGGCTCTCCTCGCCCATGGCTTCCCGCAGGAGCTTCAGCTGCCGGGCATGCCCCAGATGGAAGGGATTGTATTCACAGATGATACCGGCCACTGCCATGGAATTCCCCTCGATTTCGGAAAAATTTCGGGATTCCCTCTTGTCTCCTGGGGGAATCTATAGTAAAATATCAAAGATATGGTATCACATATTCTTCCGTTTGGAAACAACGAATATTAGGAGATGGATAGTATGAACGTATTGGTTATCAACGCAGGCAGCTCCTCCCTCAAGTATCAGCTGATGGATCCTGATACCGGAGCGGTTTCTGCCAAGGGTCTTTGCGAGCGCATCGGCATCGACGGCCGCCTGACCCACAAGGTGCCCGGCCGGGAGAACGTGGTGCAGGAGATCCCCATGCCCACCCATTCCGAGGCCATCCAGGCGGTGCTGAACATCCTGGTGGATCCCGTCAATGGTGTTATCAAGTCCACCGATGAGATTGACGCTGTGGGTCACCGCGTGCTCCACGGCGGCATGGCCTTCACCGAGTCCTGCCTCATCGACGACGCCTGCATCGCTGCCATTGAGAAGTGCATCCCCCTGGGTCCCCTCCACAACCCCGCCAACCTCATGGGCATCCGCGCCTGCCAGGCTGTCATGCCCAACAAGCCCCAGGTGGCGGTGTTTGATACGGCGTTCCATATGACCATGCCTCCCAAGGCCTACATCTATGCCATCCCCTATGAGTATTATGAGAAGGACGACGTCCGCCGCTATGGCTTCCACGGCACCTCTCACCGCTATGTCTCCGCCCGCGCATTGGATCTTCTGGGTCGCGCCAACAACCCCGAGGGCACCAAGATCATCTGCTGCCACCTGGGCAACGGCTCGAGCCTCTCTGCGGTGAAGGACGGCAAGGTGGTGGACACCACCATGGGTCTTGGGCCTCTTGCCGGCGTGCCCATGGGCACCCGCTGCGGCGACATTGACGCCACCATCCTGGAGTACCTGATGGGTCGGTACAACTACGACATCAAGACCATGCTCAACATCCTCAACAAGAAGTCCGGCGTGCTGGGTATCTCCGGCGTGTCCTCCGACTTCCGCGACCTGGACGACGCCGCCGAGAAGGGCAACGAGCGTGCCCAGCTGGCGCTGGACAAGTTCGTCTACGAGGTCAAGAAGAGCATCGGCGCGTATGCCGCGGCTATGGGCGGCGTGGACGCCATTGTCTTCACCGCCGGCGTGGGTGAGAACTCCGTGGATATGCGCGTGAAGCTGGTGGAAGGCCTGGAGTACATGGGCGTGAAGATCGACCCCGAGAAGAACAAGACCCGGGGCGTGGAGGTCGAGGTGCAGGCCGACGACTCCAAGGTGAAGATCTTCGTGATCCCCACCAACGAAGAGCTGATGATCGCCAAGGACACTGCTGCCCTGGCGCGGTAATGGCAAGAAAAACACTGCCGGGAAAGGCCGATGGGTCTTCCCGGCAGTGTTTTTGATTCTTAGGGTGTTTGCATGGCCGCCCGCGGGTCGCTCAGGAGATCGACCCCTACAGGGTGCAATTGAAATTTCCACCGCACCCGTAGGGCGGCATACCCTCATGCCGCCGCTCGTACCAAGCCGCTTACGCGGCACGGGTCGATGAGGACATCGACCCCTACAGATTCGCACCTGTTGGGGTGGGTGAGTACGTTGAGCACATCACTTTTTCCAACTTCTATAATATATATATTATCAGACTGTCAAAAAACCTCGTTGAAAACTTGTGCGATAGAGCAGCGGGGGGTGTGTGCGGGGGGCAAAAAGCCCACCGCGCGTTCAATCAAACAGGATTTTGAAACTTTTTTGAAAGTTTCAAAATCCGCACAGCGTGGCGAAAAGACTTTTTCGACACGCTGTATTTTTATATTTTTTATAATAAGTACTGTACTCACGTACTCAAAAGCCCGCAAACCCATGCAAATACTGGGCTCGCGTGAGTACAGAGGAGGTAAAATCCTCTGTACTCACTCCGTACTCACCCGCTGGAAATCACCTGTAATAGTGGATTTCCACGTCCTCGTCGAAGGCTTTTTCGCCCACGGTGCAGTCCTGGGAGATGGTGACCTCCGTGAGGGGGCAGCGCTCGAAGGCGCTGGAGTAGATTTCCGTCACGGATTCGGGGATCACCACGCGTTCCAGGTTTTCGCAGCCCAAGAAGGCGCTGTGGCCGATTTCCCGCAGGCCATCGGACAGGACGAGCTCCCTGGGACTGCAGAAGGAGAAGGCGTTGACGCCGATGATCTCCGTATCCGCGCGGATGGTGACCTCGGTGGCGGAGCTCGAGAGGCAGCTTCTGAGATAGACGCCGCTGGTGAGATTCTGGTACAGGCAGCCGTCTTCCACAAAGAACGTCTCATTCCACGGCGAGATGGAAACGGACTGCAGATCCGTCATGCACAGGGGATTGCCCTGGACAGTTTCGAGCTTGCGCGGCAGCACCAAATGGTCGATGTCGGTATCCATGAGCGCGCCCAGGCTGAGAGATTGGAGATGGGGCGGCAGCACCAGGGTGCGGATATTCTCGTTGCCGCGGAAGGCGTAGTCCCCGATGCCGGTCACCAGCTTGCCGTCCAGGCGGCCTGGCAGCGCCAATTCGTCCTTGTCGCCGGTGAGGTGGCCGTCGTAGCCGGTGATGATGACGCCGGTTTTGCCCTCCTCATAGGTGAGCTCCGAGGGGTGGATCTCCAGATAGCAGTCGGGGTAGGTGTACCACCAGTCGCTGTCGCTGACGATTTCGTTGATCTCCGCGTCGCCGATGAACCACGGGATGCCCACAGCTTCATCGTCGCCCTGGTAGCCGATGATATCGAAGGTTCCGTCGCCGTTGAGCTGATACATGAGTCCCGTTTCGGTGAGGTTGGATTCGAGGTCGATGATCCGCTCGCCGTCTCGCTGCACCAGATAGGTTTTCCACGTGAGCCCGTCGTCCTCGCTGGCCAGGAACCAAACCCATCCGCCGTCGTAGTTGATGAGGCCGATGTCGTAGCCGGAGGTAAGTTCGATGCTGTTTTCCCCGTCGAGATCCACGCAGTTGAGCGTGGTGGTTTCGGGATCATAATAGTACATCCGGCCGCTGGCGATGACGACGTTGAGGCTTTGATAGAGAGTCGTGCCCAGGTCGTCCAGGGGATGCTCCTGCTGGTTTCCCTCCAGGTCGTAGGCGATGACGCACCCTTCCACGTTGGAGTACATGAAGAGCGTCTCCTCCTCGTCATAGAGGCCATAGAAGAGTCCCATGTCCTCCACCAGAGGTTCGCCACCGGCAAAGTCCAGGGTGAGCGCGTATAGATCCACCGCCAGGTCATCGGCGTCGGTCACCTGGGCGCAGTAAATGCGGTCTTCGATGAGGGTATACCAGTTGTATTCCCCCGGCGCGGTTTCGCAGTCGCCCGTCTCAAGATTGAGGCGCATGAGCTTGCCGGTTTGGGCGGTGGGATGTTCCCGGGTGAGGAAGTAGAGGTACGCGGTATCGTCATCCAGGGCGGCATATTGGAGCATTTGGATATAGGAATCCGAATAGAGGGTCTGGGGCGTGTCGCCGTCCACCTCCATCCCTTGAATGGAGAAGTGATCCGGCTCCGCGTGAAGAAAATAGATGTGGGTCTCGCTGGCCACCATGGAGGTCGCCTCGCTGTCGATGATGTCGTAGACATTGAGATAGAAGGAGCCCTCCTCCTCGTCGTAGGGACAGCGGCAGAGATTTCCGAAGCTGTCGAGGAAGAACTCATAGCGGGAATCGCCGAAGAACATGTAGGTGGAGCCCAATGCGGCATTGGAGCTGTTGGCGCCAAGCGCCGAAACGCTGGGGGCGGAGAGAAGCTCGGAGGGCGCGGGCAGAGAGCCGAGCTCCGACGTGGTGTCCTCTTCCGTCACGATGGTATCATCGTCTTCCCGGATGATGGGATCATGTTTGTTTCCGTGGAAATAAATAGCCAGGATCACCAGCAGTACCAGCGCCGCGCCGCCCAGGATCACCGGCAAAAGCCACTTGGGCGCGGCCGGTTTGGGCGCAGGCGAGAGCTGGAGGGCTTGGAGGAGCGCCGGCACGGTCTGAATGCGCTCCTTGGGCTGCACGGCCAGGCCGTGCTGTATGGCGCGCTGGAGCGGCACAGGCGTCATGCGCAGCAGGGTGAGATCCAGCCCGTCCCGGTCGAGGCGATCCACGGCCTTGGGCGGAATGACGCCGGTGACGCAGTAGTAGAGGGTGGCGGTGAGGGCGTAGACGTCTGTCCAGGTGCCGGTGCCGCCCCGCTGCATGTACTGCTCCAGGGGGCTGAAGCCGGTCTTGGCTACCAGCTCGGAGGACATGCCGCTTCGGACGGTGAGATCCTTGGCGGCGCCGAAGTCCAAAAGGCAGAGGGAGCCGTTGGGCTGCACCATGATGTTGTCGGGGCTGATGTCCCGGTGGATCATGCCCAGCTCGTGCATGGTGGCCACGCTCTCCATGAGGGGCGTGAGCAGCTGGATGGCCTCGGCCATGGAGAGGGTGCCCCGGCGCTCGAGCCATTTGCGCAGGGTAACGCCCTCGGCAAAGTCCATGACGATGTAGGCGGTGTTGTTCTCGTTGAAGGTCTCCCGCACCCGCACCACCCCGGGCACGGTGCTGATCTTGGCCATTTTCCGCGCTTCCTTGAGAAAGCTCTCGCAGCCGGATTGCCACTGGCCGCTTTGCTCGTGGGTGGTGTTCCAATGCACTTCGTTGGACTTGGACTGATCTCGGGAGAGCTGATTCAGGGGAAAATACTCCTTGATGGCGACCTTGAGCTCCAGCGCCAGATCGAAGCCCACATAGGTGATGCCAAAGCCGCCCTGTCCCAGCATGCGCCCGATCAGATATTTGCCGTGGAGGATGGAGCCGGGGCGCAGGGAATAGGGGACTTCCTGGCTCTGGGAGGGGTCGTAGCCGCAGTGGGGGCAGACGGTGGCGTCGCCCATCTCGGCCATACAGTTGAGGCAGCGGTTGATCTGCATGGAGCGTTCCTTCTTTCTCATGAAGTGGTATGGTGCATGGCGCGGGAGAAACAAGCGCCTACTGGCCATGCAGCCGAAGCAATGGCTGGGGCTATAGATCCAGAAACACCGCGATGGCGGTATTATTGTCCACATCAGTGCTCTTGCGCTTTTCGGCGCGGCGGCGGAGGAAATCCAGCCACGCATCGGGGGTAGGGGACTTGTGGAGATCCAGCTGGATCTCCTCCTCCACCAGCCGCTCCCACAGCCCGTCGCTGCAGAGCAAAAAGGCGTGCTGTCCCGGGGAGAGGGTCACGGGTGCATGCACCTCCGGCGCGGCTGTCTCGTCGCCCAGCACCTTTAAAAGGCGGTTGCGGTCGGGATGGCCGGGGATCTCCCGGCGGGTGATCTCGCCGAGCATCACCGCCACCTGACAGACGCTGTGATCCAAGGTATAGTCCTTGAGTACCCCGTCCACGAAGTGGTAAAGGCGAGAATCGCCGATGTGCGCCCAGATGGCGCGGTTTTTCTCCAGAAACAGGCACACCGCCGTGGTCTTCATCTGGGTGGGGGAGAGGCGGGCGGCGAGAATCTCGCGGTTGGCCAGCGCCATCCACTGCACGATCTCCCGTGCTTCGGGAAGCCTTCCGAGGCCTTGGCAGGAGAGCAGCGCCTGGAGGGCAATCTGGGAGGCCTGACGGCCGCCGCCGTGCCCGCCTAGGCCGTCGGCCACAATGGCGTAAAGGCCGCTGCGCCCCAGGGCGCCGGCCTGGGCGCTGTCCTGGTTGTCGGGGCGATTGCCCATGGCGGTGTAAATGCTAAATGAAAGTTGCATGGTGCATTCCTCATTGCATGGCGTATTCTTCCTGAACGCCGAAGAAAATCTTGCAGTTTTTCGCCACATACCACTGCCCCGGCTGCAGGCGCATGCCGCGCTCTTTGACGCCTAAAAAGGTGCCGTAGCTCGAGCCCTCGTCCCGCGCCAGAAGCCGCCCCTCGGCATCCAGGAGGAAGGAGCATTGCAGGCGGCTCACGCCCTTGGTCTCCGGGGGATAGACCACGTCGCAGTCCGGCTGACGCCCCACCCGGAAGGGCTTTCCGGGCGTCAGCGGCCAGCGTTTGCCGGCAAATTGCCCCCGAAGGCAGTGCACCTGGCAGAGTACGGCGGGCTTGCCGCTGGGGCGGACGGCTGGAAAGAGCAGCCGGCGGAGCTGCGCCGCGCTCTGGCAGCGTGCCTCTGCCCGCACAGCCATGCCGCAGGTGATGGCGTCGGCCACTTGCTGGGGAAGCTCCGGGCACAGTGCCTGGATGGGCACGGCCTGATCCTGGAGCCGCCGCTCCGAGGCCATGGGCGGCAGCTTGCCCGAGAGGGCAAAGTACATGGTGACGCAGAGAGAATAGATGTCCGTCCATGGCCCCTGGGCGGAGTTGGTCTGGTACTGCTCCCAGGGAGCGAAGCTCTTCTTGACAAGCACGGTGAAGTGGCTCGAATCCTCGTAGGCGCGTACCGAGCCAAAATCAATGAGCCGCACGGTGCCGTCCCGGGTGAGGAAGATGTTGTCCGGGCTCAGATCCCGATGGATGAGCCCCACGGCGTGGAGCGCCTCCAGCGCATCGAGCACCGCTGCGATGATCCCTGAGAGCTTTGCCCATGGCATGGGGCCATGCTGCTGAAGCCATGCGTTGAGATCCAGGCCATCTAAGTATTCCATCACATAGTAGACCGTTTTGTTTTCTGGAAAGAGGTGGTAGACCCGCACGACGCTCCGATTCTCTTGGAGCTTCAAAAGGAGCGTGGCCTCCTGGGAAAAGCGCTGGGAGATCTTAGAAAAGTAAGCCTCCTGTCCCCGCAGCACCGCTACGGTTTTCCCGTCGCTCTCCCGGCGCACATCCTGCTTGGGAAAGAGCTCCTTGACCGCCACAGGAAGATTTTGATGTAGATCCCAGGCGGCATAGGTGATGCCGAAGCCGCCGCGTCCAAGGACATCACCCAGGCGGTAGCGCTGGTGGAGCACCAGTCCCAGGGGAAGGGCGGAGGGGTCGCGCGCGGCGGCGGATTTCTGCCGCCGGTGGCAATGGCTGCATACGCCGTTTACATAAGTACCTATCATACAGCTCTGGCACTGCAAGGCGCTTCCTCCTCTCCATGGGTTGGCTCCATCTACTTAAAAGCCCAGAATCATGGCCGTAAAGTTGTCCTGCCCCGGCATATTGGCCTGGAGCACCGCCTGCTCCAGGGCATCGGCGGCCTGCTGCACATCGGGATTCTTGGAAAGAAGCTCCGCCATCACCCCTTCCGGCAGGGCGTTGAACACGCCGTCGGTCATGAGCAGAATGCGGTCGCCCGGGGCGATGGCGATGCTGCGCAGGCTGAGATCCGCCGCGCGGAGCTTGCCCATGCCGATGAAGCTGGTGAGCTTGCCGCTGTTGGGATCGCGCACGGATTCGGCATAGCTGCGCGTGCCGTTGAGAATTTCCGGCATCCAGGCCTGGAGCTGGGTGTGCTCCTGGTTGAGCTGGAGCATACAGCCGTCCCGGCAGAGATAGATCCGGCTGTCGCCCACGGCAATCCACTGAAATTCTGTGGCGGTGGCCAGCACGGCCAGGAGGGTGGAGCCGCTCTTGTAAATGCCGCCTGGACCCAGCATCCGGTTGACGCTTTCGTTGACATAACGCACCATCTTCAGCAGCACGCCGTTCAGCTGGGGCGTCTGGAGCCGGGCGGACAGGGAGAGCATCTCCATGACCACCCGCTGGCTCACCTGCTCGCCGCCGGAGAGGCCGCCCATGCCGTCGGCCACCACGGCCAGGATGCCCTGCCCGCCGAAGACGGCGGCCTTGCCGCAGCTGTCCTGCTGGTTGGGACGCTTGCCGATGTGGTGGGTCTTGCCCACGGCGGCGGGACCCACGCGCTGATCCTGGACGCTTGCGGCAGACAAATCCTCCGTGGCCTCCGCAGCCGAGCTGGAACATTCCTGCAAGGAGCGGCGCATCCGCCCGGCCACCAGCGTGAGAATCACCACGGCGGCAAGATCCAGCGCCAAAAGCGCCAGGAGAATCCATAAGAAGGTCATAGGATTTGCCCTCCTTCCGCAGGCGGCGCCATGGGGTCTTTCTCAGAGGGAAGCGCCGAGCCGTCCTCCTGGGTGGCGCCGGCGTCGGGCAGCGTGCTGCCTTCTGGCAGGAAGGGGAAGCGCTTCTGGGAATCCGCGTCTTGGGGGAGGTCGGAGTTGTCCGTATCCTCCTGCTCCGCCGTGCTGTCCGGGGCGGCGGGATCGCCCGCGGGCTGTGCGCCCTGGCTTTCCTCCTCCGTGGTGACGGTGGAGAGATTGTCGGCTTGCTCAGCCTGGCCGGCGCCCGCAAACAGCAGCCGCCAGCCCACCACGGCCACGGCAACGGCCAGCACCACGGCAATCACCGCCAGCGTATTGCGCAGCAGGAGCACCGTGCGCAGCGCTCGCTTTTTATGTTGCATCCCAGTTGAACCTTTCTCCGCACAGCGGCACGAACATCAGCTTCGTCGTGCCCACGGTGAGCTCGTCGTAGGGGCTGAGCTCCACGGCGTTGATGACCATTTTTCCATTGACGCGCACGGTGTTGTGGCCGCCGGAGGGGCCGAAGGAGAAGAGATGCTCCAAATCGTCATAGCCGATGACGCCGGCGTTCTGGTTGCTGATATGGGTGTCGCCCTGGATGCAGATATCCATGCTCTGGGCGCGGCCGATGTAGTTGTAGCCGGCGTGAATGCGGTAGTCCTGTCCCTTGTCGGGGCCGTCGATGCAGACCAGCCAGCCCACCACGGGGTTGAAGCCGGCCACGCCGTTGGGAGAGACCGGGGTGGTGGACTCATACTGCTCCACCTGGCTTCCTCCCTTGGGGATGAAGTCCTCGGGCGCAAAGCCGGGGCTGACCGGCGTGGTGACGCCAACGCTTTCCACGGGGCTTGCGAAGGAGCCGGAGAAGGCGACAGGCTCGGTGGCGCCGATTTCCTCCACGCCGCTGCGGGAGAGCGGGGGATCGGCGACAAATGTGGAGGCGTTCTGCGCCTCCATCGCGCACTGGGGGCAGGTGGAGCTTCGCTCCGCGTCGTAAAAATGGCCTTTTTCACAGCGTACGATTTCCATAGTATTTACCTCCCGAATCAGATGACTTGCAGAATGTTGCCGCTGCCGCCCAGGGCGAAGGTATCACCCCGGTTGAGCGTGGTGGGAACGTAGGGACTCAGCCGCGTGCCGTGGAAGAATGTACCGTTGCTGGAGTTGAGATCGGTGAGCGTGAGGGAGCTGCCGCTCAGGGTGACGCGGCAGTGCTGGCGGCTCACGCCGGGGGTATTGGCCGGCAGACAGATCATGCAGCTGGGATCACGCCCAATGGTAGCGCCGTTTGCTGTAATGGGGAAGGCTGCACCGGCTAGGCTGCCGAACTGGATGGACACATAGAGGGTGGAAGGCGCCGTCGGAGGTGCCGGGTTGGGGCGGGAAGGAGCGGAAGTGCCCTTGTCCAGGCCAAGGATCAGCAGGAAGACGGGGCTCATGAGCAGAAGCCCCACGGCAAAGCCTGCGGATTTTCCGAAATACCGGGCGAGATCCACCCACAGGCGAATGGCGATGTAGATATTGTAGAAGGGAATGAGCAGTAAAAATGCCTTTGTGCCCTCGCCATAGAGGATTTGGAAGAGGACAAAGAGGTTATACAAGGGCAGAAGGCTCTCCCATCCCTGGCGTCCGGCCTTGACGAAGATCATCCACAGACCGGCGATGGACATGGCCCACAGGGCAAGCCAAATCAAAACAATCAGAACGTCCAAAAAACTTCACCCTTTCCCAAGTTTTACACGATGCGATATCCGTTGCGTTTTTCGCCCAGGTAGAAGATGTCGCCCTGCCGGAGCGGAACGGGGATGTTGGCGGTGATCTGCCCTCTTCCCTGGACAAAGGTGCCGGAGGTGGAACCTAAGTCCATCATCATCAGGTGGCCACCCTGCCAGAAGACCTGGCAGTGCTTGCGGCTGATGCCGGGCGTGTTGGCGGGATAGCAGATGCGGCAGCTGGGATCCCGGCCGATGAGAATGCCCTGGGGAATGAGGGGATAGCGCTTTCCGTCCATCAAGCCGCCCTCGCCGACCATAAACTGGGGCTTGGGTGCCTGGGGCGGAACCGGGGGCGCCTGAAAGATGGGCTCGGTGGACGCAACAGGCTGGGCGGGGGGCGCCACCGGCTCGACAAAGGGATCAGGGGCGGCAGCAGCGCCGCGCTTTTTTACCATGAGCGTGACCACCACCGCTGCTGCGGCCAACAGTACCACCACGCCGGTGACAAGGAGCACGGTGCCCAAGGGGAACGCGGACTGCAGGTGATAGGAGACTCCCAGGGCGTCCAGCTCTTCGATTGCATAGTCGATGGCTGTAGCATAGAAATTACTGGTGTTAGTCTCGCTGTCGGTGGTGAGGAAGGTGTTGATGCCCACCACGGCGCCGTCGGCGGTAATCATGGGGCCGCCGGAGTTGCCGTGGTTGGACTTGACATTGGACTGAATCACCTGGATATGGTCGGCGCCGTAGGTGGTGTGCCGGGAGATGATGCCGTCGGTGACAGTGACGTCGCTGGGGGTAGCCAGAAGCTGAGTTTCGCTGATCATCTGCCAGATGTAAACGCCGTCTTCAATCTCTGAAACAGGTTCAAAGTTGTCGTCCACAGTGGATGCGCTGTCGCTGTCGGAGGGGAAGCCCAGCGCATAGATCTCGCTGCCCACAGGCGCGTCCTCGCTCTTGGCGAGAAGGGGTAGGGGTGTCTGATTGGGTACATCCTGAGAGGCTTTCAGAATGGCAATGTCAGGCTCCGAGCTGTCCTTGGCCATATAGATGACGTCGCAGGAAACCACGCGGCTGGGATCAAGATTTAAATCCCACAGGTAGCTGACGCCTGGGACGAAGGGGGCGTCCTCGTAGTTGATGAGATTGCCGTTGCTGTCGGTGTAAAGAAAGGTATATGCCTGGGAATAGACAGAGTTATCCAGGAGAATGTAGACCCGTCGTGGACGATTGTAGGCGCCGTCGTTGGTGACCACATGCCAATTGGTAATGAATACGTCCTTTCCGTCCTCCGCCTCGCCCACGCAGAAGCCGGAGCCGAAGCTGTAAACGCCATCCTCCAACTCCACGAGAATGCGTACCACGCCGTTGCAGGCATCTGAAACAGCGCTCTTGTCACCGGCGGCCAGGGCGCTGCCGGTGAGCATGCTGACGGCCAGCAGAATGAGGAGTGAGCACTTCGCAAAATATTTCATGGTTTGGATCCTCCCTCTTTCTTTTGGAATTTTTCTGTCCCTATGATAACAGCTTTCTTTTTTCTCCCGTTCAACTGATTTCCGCGGACGCAGGTATGGAAAATATATACAATATCACTTGCAAATAGCGATATAATCCGGTAAAATAAATCTAAATGACGCCAAGTAAGGAGTGGATATCACTTGAGCGTTGAATTGACAGAGATGTCCTACGAGGAATATAACCGCATCCGCACCGGACAAATGACGCCGGCCATGGCCTCGGAGTATTTAAAAGAAGGTCGCATCGCACTGCGCAGCTTTCGCGAGTGCTTGATGGAAATGGTGCCGGGTCGCACAGCGCCGGAAGTTGCCGCGGTTTTGCAGGAAGCCCTGGCCGAGGCGGAGCCGGAGGCGGATCGGAAATCCATCGCACGAAAGGTGCGCAACTGGCTCTCCGGGCAGAATCACCCCACCAACCGGGAGGACATCTTCTGTATCGCGTTTGCACTGGGCTTGTCAGAAGTACAGACGAGTCACCTGCTGGGCATAGCCACGGAATACGGCATTCACTACCGGGACGGGCGCGAGGCGGTGTACGCCTGGTTTTTGCGCCATAATTGCCGCTATTGTCAGGCGCGTGGTTTTTTTTCTACCTTGCCTGCGGTGCCCTCAGAGCAGACCTTTCCGGAAAACACCCGAGAGCATCTCACCCGGGAGACGCAGATGGAGTTTCTCAAGGCGCATACCCTGGAAGAGCTGCGCCGTCGCTACGAGCAAAATCTCCCGCGGCTTGGCACCTTCCATGTGCGGGCGTACCATTATTTTGACAAGTACATCAGCCAATTGGTGCACCCGGACACCGCCCCCGGAAGCCCCCAGGAACCGGACTACTCTTTGGAGGCGGTGATGGATTCCTATCTCTCCTTGCAGATGCCCTTTGGCCGCGACCGCACCAACTATTCCCTGGTGCAAAAGCTTCTAAAGCGCAACTGGCCCAATGCCACCACGCTCAAGAATATCCGCAGCCACCGCCGGGACGTCCCCCGCAAGCTGCTGCTTCTCCTGTACGTCATCACCGAGAACATCACCGACGGGGACTACAGCGAGCTCTACGAGGACTATCTCACGCCGGAGGAGCGGCTGGAGGATCACTGGATTTCCCTCAATGCCATTTTGACCGATTGCGGGATGCCCACGCTGGATCCCCGCAACGCCATGGACTGGCTGGTGCTCTACGCCATCACCGCTTCGGAGGAATCCATGAGCGAGCGGATGAGCCAGGTCATTGAGGGGCTGTTTCAAGATATTCAATAGGGAACTCCGGTGGGGAGGAACCTCACCGGAGCTTTTTCCATATTTCGGCGGAAATCAGATGGACAGGATGGATTGGCCGGCATGCTATGATGGCTCCAATAATTCCCGATCTTCTGGGAGGGAGAGGAAGGAGCTGCACTATGGCAAGCCGGTACTGTACCTACTGTATGAACCCTGTGGAGCTGGGAAAGCCGTGCCCGGTTTGCGGACTGCTGGAGGGTGCCTACGCGCCGCCGCAGCACCATCTTCCGCCGGGCACCATGCTCCTGGGGCGATACCTTGTGGGGCGTGCCCTGGGAGAGGGCGGCTTTGGCATCACCTATATTGGCCTGGATTTGCGGCTGGAGCTGCGGGTGGCCATCAAGGAGTATTTTCCCACCGACCGAGTAACCCGGATGTCTCAAGTATCACTGTGCGTCACCCAGCTGATGGGCGCGGAGGACGACGGCTTTCAGCGAGGCAAGGAGCGCTTCCTCTATGAGGCGCGTACCCTGGCAAGGATGGAAAAGCAGCCCGAGATCGTCACAGTGCGCGATTACTTTGAAGAAAACGGCACGGCATATATCGTCATGGAATATGTGGAGGGGACAACCTTCAAGTCATGGGTCAAGCAGAATGGCGGAAGGATTCCTCCAGAAGAGCTGTTCTCTACCATCGAACCCCTCTTTGGCGCGCTTGATGCCGTGCATCGATCCGGCCTCATCCACCGTGACATCAGTCCTGATAATCTGATGCTGGAAAACGGCATGGTGCGTCTTCTGGACTTTGGCTGCGCCAGGGAGTCGGCTGGTGGAACTAAAACTATGACGGTTGCATTGAAGCACGGTTTTGCTCCAGTGGAGCAGTACCAGTACAAGGGGCAAGGACCTTGGACGGATGTCTATTCCTTGGCAGCCACGATCTACTATTGCCTCACCGGGGAGACACCGCCCCAAGCCCTCGACCGCATGTGTGAGGATGAGCTGATCCCGCCGCAGAAGCTGGGGATACCCCTCAGCGAGCAGCAGGAGCGGGCGCTGCTCCGCGGCCTGGGGATCCGTCCCCGGCGGCGGTTTCAGTCGGTGGAGGAGTTCCGCGCCGCGCTCTATGCCCAGGAATCGCCCCCCGAGAGTGAGCCAGAGGAGCCGGCAGAGCGGCAGGAGGCTCCAGCAAAGGATGAAGTGGCTTTGGAAGAATCCCGCGAGCGTGTGCCGGAGCCGCCTGCAAGCCGGGAGGAGAAGCAGCCAGGCACGCGCCACCTGCCCAGATGGGCGATTCCCGCCGCGGCAGGCGTGGTGGCGGTGGGACTTCTGGGCACGCTGCTCCTTCCGAAGCAGGCGCAGCCCCAGCCAGAGCCGGATCCAGATCCAGATCCGCCCCAGCAGGAAACGCTTCTGGAGGATGCGGAAGATTTGGAGACGGCGCCGGATTCCGACCAGCAGGAGAATGGCTGGAATCAGGTTTCCCTCAATAATCTCCGCACCGATTCCGCGATCTTTGCCGATGCCAGGCAGGTAAGCACCGTGGAGGAGCTGCATAGCGCCATGGAGGATCCCGAAGTGAGCGCCATTTCCATCTGTGCGCCCATTGCGCTGACATCCAACGTCCGGCAGACAAAGCCGGTGCTGGTGACGGCAGAAGCCACAGTGACCATGGTGGGCACAGTGCCGTACAGCTGGAAGGTATTGGGCTCATACCTGAAAAATGCAGGACAAATGGAGATCAACCTGCAGGCCAATGGCAGCGCCGCAGTCACCAATGAGGGGATTATGAAGCTGAAAGACGCGCAGCTTTCTGAAGCGTCCGGCTTTTTCAACCAGGGCAGCGTCATTGCAGATCAGCTTGTTTTCTGCGGCGGATCGCAGGGCTTTAACCTGGGCGAGGCGGAGGTGCAGGAGATCTTTCGTGTTACCGCCCAGGGTACGGCCTTTTCCAACAGCGGCCGACTCACCGTCCACAGCTGGGTGGGTGTGGAGGCGTGCGGCAGACTGGAAAATCGCGAAACCATGATTCTTGCGGAGGATACGCAGCTATTCAACAACGCCGTTCTTTTTAATTCCAATATTTTGGAGCTGCGCGCCGGGAGCAGCATCGAAAATGCCGGCCTTTTGGACTGGTATGGCGGTGAAATCATTGGCAATGAGGAAGCGGCCATCCGTGGCGACGGAATCTTGATGTATCACAGCGTAGTCTGCACCATCACGGAAGAGATGCCGGTGGCATCTCCCATGTACTTTGCTGAGGAATTCAGTTTCACAACCTTCGACGCAGTGGCCTCCACCGATGGGGGGCTGCAGTCAAACATGCTCCAGCAGCGTTCGACGGAACTAAGCGGCAAGGTGCTAATCCAGGGCGACCTGGCGGTGACGGAGGATCTTTTCATTCCGGCAGGCTCTTCGCTGGAGGTCACCGGCGCCCTGACGGTGGCGCCCGGCGCCACCATTTACAATGACGGCAGCCTCACCGCAGCGGAAATTGCCGCTTCCGAGGCGGAGCCCTGGATGGCGCTTTATAATCAGGGCACTGTAACTGCCGAGACATTGCACTTTTCGCACCAGGCGCTTTTTCTCAATGACGGCGCGGCAGAGATTTCCGCCCTATCCCTGACGGATTCGGCCATGGTCAGCCAGGGCACTCTGCGCTGTGCGGGGAAAATGGAGCTCCAGCGGGCACAAATTTTCTGCGCGGGAGAGACCGACTTGGAGCGCTGCGAGGTAGCTGCCTCCCAGTCTGGCCTTCTCATGGGCGGTGCGATTGCCTTCACGGATGCCTCCCTCCTGATGCAGCAAAATACGGCGGCAATCGTTACCTCTGCCATGGACTTTTCCGCCTGTACCATGGACATCGGTCAGGGAGCCTCTGTGGATATCCAGCACTCTGACCTCACCTTTGACGAGAAGACGACGATCACCAACAGCGGTACGCTGATCCTGCGCGGCCTCCCGTCCTGGTCATATTATCCCGGCGTACTGCGCAATACCGGCACCATGGAGATTCACTCCCGCTATCTCGCTTTCTACGGTACCTTTGAAAACAATGGCACCGTGGAGCTATGGGAGAATGCCTCCATTAGGTTTGGCGATGATTCCATTGTGAGCGGTACTGGCGCGGTGGTGCAGAAGAACTAGACGAAGCAGCCCGCAAAGCGTTCCCCATTTTGAGTTACGATTTCACCACGAGAGGAGCCGCAAATCCATGGAAAGCCACTACTGTACCTACTGCATGAGCCCGGTGGAGCCGGGAAAGCCCTGCCCGGTGTGCGGGCTCACCGAGGGTGCCTACACGCCCTTGCCCCATCATCTGCTGCCCGGCACCATTCTCCTGGGACGGTATCTGGTGGGGCGCGTCCTGGGGGAGGGCGGCTTCGGCATCACCTATATTGGCTATGATCTTCGCTTGGAGCTTCGAGTGGCCATCAAGGAGTTTTTCCCCACAGATCAGGTGACCCGGGTGGCGCAGACCTCCAGCCGCGTGACGCAGTTCACCGGGAAGCTGGCCGAGAGCTTCCAGCAGGGGAAGGCGCGGTTCCTCCACGAGGCGCGCACCATGGCCAAGATGGACAAGCGGCCGGAGATTGTCAGCGTCCGGGACTTTTTTGAAGAGAACGAAACGGCGTACATCGTCATGGAGTACGTGGACGGCACGAACTTCAAAACCTGGGTGAATCAGCGCGGCGGCGGCATCCCGCCGGAGGAGCTCTTGCCCATTCTCGAGCCGCTCTTCGGCGCCCTGAGCGCCATGCACGCGCTGGGACTCATCCACCGGGATATCAGCCCGGAGAATCTCATGCTGGAGCAGGGCGCGGTGCGCCTTTTGGACTTCGGCTGCGCCCGGGAGGCCGCCAGCGGCAACACCACCATGACCATCGCCCTCAAGCACGGCTATGCGCCCATTGAGCAGTATCAGTACCGGGGACAAGGCCCCTGGACGGATGTCTATTCCCTCTGCGCCACCATCTATTTCTGCCTCACCGGCAAGACGCCGCCCCAGGCCATCGACCGGATGTGCGAGGACGATCTGATCCCGCCCCGGCAGCTGGGGGTGAACATCACCGAGGAGCAGGAGCGGGCGCTGCTGTTCGGCATGGGCATTCGCCCCAGGCGCCGCTTTCAGAGTGTGGACGAGCTCCATGCCGCCCTCTACCGGCAGGCGCCGGTGCCGGGGGAGCCGCCCAAGTCCGCAAAGAAGCGGCGCTGGCGGAAGAGCTGGACAATACCGGCTCTGGCCGGCCTCATCGCTGCCATCGCGCTGACGGTCATCCTCTGGCCGCGGCCGCAGCAGGAAACCGACATCCCTGAGACGCAGCAGCAGGACACGCAGCTCACAGAGCAGGAGGAGACGAGTACGCCGCCCTCTCCGCTGGAGGACACGGCGCAGATCGCGGCCATTCCCACCATCGTGGCGCCCCAGGGCGGCTGGACGGTGGAGAGCCTGGAGGCGCTGGCTGCCCGGGAAGATCTCTTCCAAGGGGCTTTGGAAGTGACGGACGCCGCCGCCTTCTACGAAGCCCTTCAAAATGACGAGATTCCCGCCGTGGTCATCGGCGCGGATTTGGAGCTTACGGATTGGGTTGCCCAGGGAAAGCCGGTGCGGATTCCCAGCGGCGTGACCGTGAAGGCCGACACGGGGCTGTCCTTTGACTGGGAACTCAATACCTCTCTCTTGCTGGTGGAGGGCACCCTGGAGGGGCGCATCCTCGGTCATTTGGATGGGGTGCTCTACAGCACAGGCACAATTTTGAGTAACGACTTCTTTTTAGACGGAGAATCTGTGTTTTATAACGGCGGCACGCTGAGAAACAGCCTGTACTTCCTCATGCGGGATGATACCAGGGTATTTAACCAGGGAACGCTGATGCTTATCCATGAGGCGACGGGCATTGGCGTGGATCTGCTGGGGGCGGTGTTTTCCAACAGCGGCACCATCACCCTGGATCGCTATTGCAGCATGGGGAACGGCATCTTGGTATCCAATGCAGGGGAGATCCTGGTGGAGGAGCAGGGTTTTATCCATAACTGGGCGGAAATCTTAAACAGTGGCACCATCTCCCTCGGCTACGGGCATCAGCTGGAGAATCTGGGTCTCCTTCGCCAGAATGGCACACTGAAAGCGGTAGACGGCGAAGCGCTGGTGGAGAATCGCGGTCTGGTGGTCAACACGTTCGGAGAGATCGAGACCAAACCCTCCGCAGCGCTGAAGTTCTACAATCAGGATCTCATTCCCGAAGAGCTGCCGGTGGCTGAGGATGCCGATGCCCTTCTGGCCTATCAGGCCGCGGAGACGGCTTGCCGGGTGGACAGCGCCATCACCATAGACGGCGATCTCACGCTGACCTCCGATCTCTATCTCTCGCAAGACGCTTCCCTGGAGGTGAGTGGAACGCTGACGATGGGAGAGAACATCGTCGTCTGTAACATGGGCGCCATCTCCGCCAAGGAGCTTCGCGGGAGCCACTACAGCTACCTGGAATGCATAGGCGACCTCACCGTGGAAGCCCTTGACCTTTCCTATGGAGCGGCCTGCTATCAGGAGGGCGGGCTCACGGTTGAGACCTCTCTTTCTATCACCAACGGCGCCATTTTTGCCGGCTTCCAGTGCGACGCGCACCTGGATGGCGCGCAGATTCAGGTGCAGCAGGCGACCCTCCTTCTGGGCGCGGTGGTGCATTTGGAGAATGCCGCAGTGCAGGTGGGAACGGATGGCTACGTGTATATTACGGCGCCCCTCCATGCCCAGGCGCTGGACTATCAAATCGCACCCGGCGGGATCCTCCGGCTCTTCACCTGCGAGGAAACCTGGGGCTACGGCGTGACCATCGAAAATGAGGGGCAGCTGATCCTCGATGGCTACGGCGACGCCCCGGAGGCCTTTGGGGGAAAGCTCATGAACCGCGGCACCCTGTTGCTGAACTGTACAGTCCTGGAGGTTCTCGGCTCCATCGACAACCAGGGAGCCATAGAGGTTCAAAACAGCGCGGCTCTGCACATTGCCGCCACCGGTACCTTCACCGGCAGTGAAACGCTCACGGAAATATCCTATGATGAAACCGGCCGGGAACAGCGCCGGGAGATCACCCTGGAAGCGTACCTACAAAGAGAAACATGATCACCGCCCGGCTTCTTCTGAAGTCGGGCTTTTTGCTGCCATGCTTGGTGAGCAGAGATGGGTTCTTTGTAAAATCTTCAGAAACTGCCCTTCCCCACGGCGAAGTTCTGTAGTAGAATGGAGAAAACCCTGGAGGCACCGCCTCTTTGGAAAGGAGAAGAAACCCTTGAAACAAGAAACCCGACGCCGCCATAGCCCAGTCTTGCCGGCGGTCTTTCTGATGTTGCTGCTGCTGGCCATTGCCGTGGCCGGCATTTTCTGGGGCTTTGGCGACGTGCTCCGGCCATCGGAGCCCGACAAGCCCGAGACCTCCATGGACGGGTCCGACACACAACAGGCGCAGGAGCCCGCCCCGGCGCCGCAGCCGGAGGAGACCGAGAATCCGGAACCTTCAGAGGAGGAAGAAGTGCCCACGGAGCAGGTATCCACAGAGCAAGAGACGCCTGACCCGGCGCAGCCGGATTCCGAAGACCCCTGGTACCTCACTCTGGTGAACCGGTGGAATCCCCTGCCGGAGGACTTTACCATCGACCTGGTGGAGGTGCCCGGCGGGCAGCAGGTGGACGCACGGATCTATGAGCCGCTCATGGAAATGCTGGATGCCGCCACCGAGGCGGAGCTCGGCCCCATCGTGGTCTCCGGCTTCCGCACCCGGGAGAAGCAGCAGAGCGTCTACGATGAAAAGGTGCAGTCCTACTTGGACGAGGGCTATTCCCAGGAAGAAGCGGTAGCGCTGGCGGAGGAGTGGGTTGCCCTGCCGGGCACCAGTGAGCATGAGCTGGGGCTTGCTGTGGATATCAACGGCGCGGTTTATGCCATTTACCCCTGGCTTCAGGAGCACAGCTATGAGTATGGCTTCATCTTCCGCTATCCTGAAGATAAGCAAGACCTCACTGGTGTTGCCGAAGAGGTGTGGCATTATCGCTATGTGGGAAAGGAGGCCGCCCAGGCGATCCACGACCAAGGAATTTGTCTTGAGGAATACCTGGCTGACGGGCTCCCATCTTGAATGCTGACCGATACACTACGTATGACAAAACATGACCAATGGTTATTTTTCATTTTGCCAGGGATGTCGCATGTTGCGACACCACAACTCTTTTTTAGTATTGCGTACTGAAGGGTATTTTCATATTGCGGCGAACCGTCAGTCAGATTGACAAAGGAGACAAATTCCTGAAAGAGCCTCTCACAGCGCATGCCAAGCTTTTTACAAAGGCGCTGGCTGGCGCGGAATAGACAATCAAAGAAAGAATATGCTGCTTCGTAGGCATATCCCTTGTCTTGATAAGCATGATGGAGCATCCAGCAAGGGCTGAATGCATCTCGAGGAGCGTTTTCGCTGCCATTCGGATCTCCTGCTTCTGGCACAGTTTCGATTTCCCCAATGACGGTTCTGCTCTCCTTGTGCACAATCGCCAGGTGGAATTCCGGCTCTTTGCTTCGCCGTTTCATTTCTTCCCTTGCTTCTTCCTACGACTGTGAGAAACTAATTAAAAGTTCATCATTTCTTTATCAAGAATAAAGGTTCATAGGTTATATAAAATATGGAAGTGTTCGTGGATTTTGCCCCAAAAATATAGAAAAGGCGGATATGATATGGAATATATTTTGCAAACAGAGAGCCTGTCAAAAGTGTACGGAGTTAAAACGGTTCTGAATCATGTGAGC
>NHCFR00700__coassemble_1244_pt1 | contig 21981 bp, 21 predicted proteins | sample NHCFR00700__metabat2_high_PE_007 | metagenome-assembled genome bin NHCFR00700 | reverse complement strand
TTCGTCCTTTCATCATTTGAATTGGATATGCCACATACAGCAATCCAAAGAGATATATCCTGTACCGGAGTTAAGGGATACAAGACACATTTCTTTACATTGCTTGGCTGCAATCATCCGTGTTGCCTGTTTTTAGGCGCAAAAAAAGAGCAGAATGATCTGCTCTTTGGGGGATCGCATTTGTTATTTTGTGTACCCGCGCTTTTTACTCCAATTCCTGACCAGCAGGAGAATTGTGTTATGCATTTGCTCCATGTTATAGCGTGCCGGGAAATATTGCTTTTTTTCAGCCTCCTGCACCAAGGCACTGGGGACTTGGGAAGGAGCTTGATTTGGTTTCTTTTCTGATAAAATACCGACTAGATACGTCTCGCTGAAATCTGGCTCGGCTGCTTTTTGGCGAATGGATTTTCTTGCGCAATGGAAGGTGTCGTTTTTAACGTGGTCATGACGCCGTACAGGAGCTTCTGTCGTTGTTCCTCCTGCCCATAATAGCCTCCTATCACAAAGTGGCCGCTGCCTAGAGGGGAGCGACGATGGACAAAATGTATGTTTGAAATCAAAATACATTTTTATATTTCCATTTAGATTTGTACAAACAATCCAAAATAGGACAAGAAAACCCCCGCACATTGCCCAAATGGGAATGTACGGGGGTTAGCCTTTTAGAGATAGACCTCCACGGTTAAATCATGCCATTTTGTTGGCTTTATGCCGTATCCATGGGATTTATAGAAGGTTTGTGCCTCGTCAAATCCAATGGTAAATGACAGTAGCTTTAGTTGCGGGGGTTCTTGATCGCGGCCTGCGCAGCGGCCAATCTAGCAATGGGCACGCGGTAGGGGCTGCAGGAGACGTAGGTGAGACCCACATTGTGGCAGAACTCCACGGTGGAGGGGTCGCCGCCCTGCTCGCCGCAGATGCCCAGCTTGATGTCAGGACGGGTCTTGCGGCCGAGATCCGCAGCCATCTTCACCAGGCGGCCAACGCCCACCTGATCGAGCTTGGAGAAGGGATCGGACTCGTAGATCTTGTTGTCGTAGTAGCTGGCCAGGAACTTGCCGGCGTCGTCACGGCTGAAGCCGAAGGTCATCTGGGTGAGGTCGTTGGTGCCGAAGGAGAAGAACTCGGCTTCCTTGGCGATATCGTCAGCAGTGAGGGCAGCGCGGGGGATCTCGATCATGGTGCCGACCTTATAGTGCATGTCGCTGCCGGCCTCGTTGATGAGCTTGCGCGCCACGGAGTCGATGACGTCCTTGACGTATGCCAGCTCGCGGGCTTCGCCGACCAGGGGCACCATGATTTCGGGCTCGATCTTCCAGGCGGGACGGCGGCTGCGCACGGCCAGGGCAGCCTTGATGATGGCCGTGGTCTGCATCTTGGCAATTTCGGGGTAGGTGACGTCCAGACGGCAGCCGCGGTGACCCATCATGGGGTTGAACTCGTGCAGGGAGGCGATGACGCTCTCCAGGTGCTCCACGGTGATGTTCATTTCCTTGGCCAGAGCCTTGATGTCGTCGGGCTCGGTGGGCAGGAACTCATGGAGCGGCGGATCCAGCAGGCGGATGGTCACCGGGCGACCCTTCATAGCCTCGTAGATGGCCTCGAAGTCACCCTGCTGCATGGGCTCGAGCTTGGCCAGCGCCTTCTCGCGCTGCTCCAGGGTCTCGGAAACGATCATCTCGCGGATGGCTGCGATGCGGTCGGGATCAAAGAACATGTGCTCGGTACGGCACAGGCCAATGCCCTCGGCGCCGAAGTTCACAGCCTGCTTGGCGTCCTTGGGGGTGTCGGCGTTGGTGCGCACCTGGAGCTCGCGGTACTTGTCAGCCCAGCCCATGAGGCGGCCGAACTCGCCGGCGATGGTAGCCTCGGCAGTGGGGATGGCTTCGCCGTAGATGTTGCCGGTGGAGCCGTCGATGGAGATCCAGTCGCCTTCCTTGTAGATCTTGCCGGCCAGCTCAAACTTCTTGTTGGCCTCATCCATCTTGATGGCGCCGCAGCCGGAGACACAGCAGGTGCCCATGCCGCGGGCAACGACGGCAGCGTGAGAGGTCATGCCGCCGCGGACGGTGAGGATACCCTGGGCATAGTGCATGCCCTCGATGTCCTCGGGAGAGGTCTCCAGGCGCACCAGGACAACCTTGTGACCCTTCTGCGCCCACTCGGTGGCGTCCTCAGCGGAGAAGACGATCTGGCCGCAGGCGGCGCCGGGGGAAGCGGCGAGACCCTGAGCCACGGGCTTGGCCTTCTTGAGGGCTTCCACGTCAAACTGGGGATGGAGGAGGCTGTCGAGGCTCTTGGGCTCGATCATCAGCACGGCTTCCTTCTCGGTGATCATGCCCTCGTCCACCAGGTCGCAGGCGATCTTGAGGGCGGCGGCAGCGGTACGCTTGCCGTTACGGGTCTGGAGCATGAAGAGCTTCTTGTTCTCGATGGTGAACTCCATGTCCTGCATGTCGCGGTAGTGGTACTCCAGGGTGGCGCAGATCTTGGTGAACTGCTCATAGACCTCGGGCATGACCTCGGCCAGCTGGTCGATGGTCTGGGGAGTGCGCACGCCGGCGACCACGTCCTCGCCCTGGGCGTTCATGAGGAACTCACCAAAGAGCTTCTTCTCGCCGGTGGCGGGGTTGCGGGTAAAGGCGACGCCGGTACCGGAGGTCTCGCCCATGTTGCCGAAGACCATCTCCTGGACGTTGACGGCAGTGCCCCAGGAGGAGGGGATGTCGTTCATGCGGCGGTAGTAGATGGCGCGGGGGTTGTCCCAGCTGCGGAAGACGGCCTTGATGGCGCCCATGAGCTGCTCCTTGGGATCCTGGGGGAACTCCTCGCCCAGCTTGTTCTGGTATTCCTTCTTGAACATGTTGGCCAGCTCTTTGAGATCCTTGGCGGTAAGCTCGGTGTCCAGCTTGACGCCGCGCTTTTCCTTCATCTCGTCGATGAGCTGCTCAAAATATTTCTTGCCCACTTCCATGACCACATCGGAATACATCTGGATGAAGCGGCGGTAGGAGTCATAGGCAAAGCGGGGGTTGTTGGTCTTCTTGGCGAAGGCTTCCACCACCTGGTCGTTGAGGCCGAGGTTGAGGATGGTGTCCATCATGCCGGGCATGGAGGCACGGGCGCCGGAGCGGACGGAGACCAGGAGCGGATTGTTCATGTCACCGAACTTCTTGCCGGTGAGCTCCTCGAGCTTGCCGATGTACTCCATGACCTGATCCTGGATCTCGGCGTTGATGGTGCGGTCATCGGCATAGTACTGGGTGCACGCCTCGGTGGTGATGGTGAAGCCGCGGGGCACGGGCATGCCCAGGTTGGTCATTTCTGCCAGGTTTGCGCCCTTGCCACCCAGGAGCTCGCGCATTTTTCCGTTTCCTTCCGAAAACAGATAGATGAATTTTTTAGCCATTTGTGTTCCCCTTTCCTAATTGAAAACGCGCCTACATAGATACTGCGTTTTTCGTTCTGGACTTGTTGTCTCCAATTTCATAATATACCACAAATGTCTCCGAATGCAAACAGAAATTCCAGAGAAAGTCAAAATTTTCCCTGGATTTTACGAAGGGGCGGCAGGGACTGCCGGCTCGTCAGCGTCACAGCCGCGCCGGTGAGGGGATGGGGCAGGGAAAGCGCCTTTGCCAGCAGCTGCTGGCCGGAAAAGCCGAAGGCCATTGCCTGGGAATTTCCATATTGGCCGTCGCCGAGGATGGGGCATCCGGCGTGGGCGCAGTGGACGCGCAGCTGGTGGGTGCGGCCGGTGAGGGGGTGAAGCTCCAGCCGGGCAAGGCCGCCTTGTGTCTCCAGCACCCGGTACTCGGTGCGGGCAATCTTCCCGGCGGGATCCACCCGCCGGAGAAGGCTCTCGCCGGGGACTCTGCCCAGGGGCGCGTCCCAAATGCCCTCGGGCGGATCGGGGCAGCCCCACGTCAGCGCCTGGTAGGTCTTGCGGAGGTCTCCCCGGCGCAGCGCCGCCATCAAAAGGCCATGGACGTGGGCATTTTTGGCCAGGAGCACCACGCCGAAGGTGTCGCGGTCGAGCCTGCTCACCGGGTGAACGGCGCAGGCCTGGCCGCTTCTCGCATAGTACCCCGCGACGAAATTGGCCAGGGTGCCGGTGTTGCGGTGGAAGGACGGGTGCATGAGGATCCCGGCGGGCTTGTCCAGGGCGAGGATCGCGTCGTCCTCATATAAGATGTCCAGCGCGCCGTCCTCGGCGGGGTAGTCCGGGGCGTCCTCGGACAACACCACCGTGATCTCCTCCCCCACCTCCACCATCCGGTCGGTGTGGGCGGTTTCGCCGTTTACCAGGAAGGCGCCGCGCCATTTAAGCCGCTTGACCAGGGACGACGAGAGCCCCAGCTCCCGCCGGAGAAAGCTCACGAGCTTCCCCCGCCGCTGGGCAGTGAGATGTAAAACCATGGCGTTCCTCCTTGGATGCGGAAAGTGGTGTTCCCTGCGACACGTTTCCGGGTTTCTCGTAGGGGCGGGGTTGATCCCCGCCCGCGGGTCGATCAGAGATCGACCCCTACAGGGCGAATTTCAATATCGCTCCGCACTCTGTAGGGGTCGATGTCCCCATCGACCCGTGCCGCGTAAGCGGCACAAAGCCTCCCCAGGTGTATCCTGTCCCCTATCATACCACACCGCCTCCGGCGCCGCAAAAATATTTTTTGTTTCCCTCTTTACAACCGGCTGCCGCTGTGCTATAATTTAAACCGTAATAAGAATCATTACTGTTTTGGAGGACACATGGAGGGTAAAAGAAAGCACAGCCGAAAGCGCGACGCCATTCTCGACTGCATGCGCAATACCACGTGTCATCCCACGGCGGAATGGGTCTACCAGCAGCTCAAGCCCATCTATCCCGACCTCAGCCTGGGGACGGTGTACCGCAACCTTGCCATGTTCAAGGAGTCGGGCACCATTCAGTCCATCGGCGTGGTGGGCGGGCTGGAGCGGTACGACGCCCATGTCAATCCCCATGCGCACTTCATCTGCACTTGCTGCGGCAAGGTGGAGGATCTGCCCATGGCAGCGCTGGCGCCCGCCCTCCTGGAGGACGCAGGGCGGCTGGCGGAGGCCACCGTCACAGGGTATCAATTGCAGTTCACCGGGCTCTGCTCCGGCTGTAACAAGAAATCTGAACCAAAAAATTAAAAATTGGAGGAATATTACTATGAAGAAGTTCGTTTGCCCCGTCTGCGGTTATGTCTATGAAGGCGACTCCATCCCCGAGGGCTTTGTCTGCCCCCAGTGCAAGGTGCCCGGCAGCAAGTTCATCGAGCAGAAGGGTGAGATGAGCTGGGCGGCCGAGCATGTGGTCGGCGTTGCCAAGGATGTGGACGAGGAGATCAAGGCTGGTCTGCGCGCCAACTTCGAGGGCGAGTGCTCCGAGGTCGGCATGTACCTGGCCATGGCTCGTGTTGCCCATCGCGAGGGCTATCCCGAGATCGGCCTTTACTGGGAGAAGGCCGCCTATGAAGAGGCCGAGCACGCCGCCAAGTTCGCCGAGCTCCTGGGCGAAGTGGTGACCGACTCCACCAAGAAGAACCTGGAGATGCGCGTCGATGCCGAGAACGGCGCCACCGCCGGCAAGTTTGAGCTCGCCAAGAAGGCCAAGGCGCTGAACCTGGACGCCATCCACGACACCGTCCATGAGATGGCCCGCGACGAGGCTCGCCACGGCAAGGCCTTTGCCGGCCTCCTGAAGCGCTACTTCGGCTAATCATGAAATACGCTGCCAATGAGGTCATCTGCAACTGCAAGCACATGACCATGGCGGATATCGAAAACGCCCTCTTCCGGCACCAGGTATTTTCCGATGTGGAACAGGAGTTTGAGGAAGTGCAGAAGCTCACCGCCTGCTCCACCGGCTGCGGCGGATGCCATGACAAGATCATGGATATCATCTCCGAAAAAATGAGCGGCTGAGGCGTTAACCCAAGTGATTGTTGGGGACAGGCTGCGGCCTGTCCCCTTTTTATGTACAATGTACAACAAGGAGGAAATCACCATGAAAATCCGTATCAATAAAGATATCGTCGAGTTTATTCCCGAGCACGCCGCCGAGACCGCCGAGCTGGAGGCGCTGTGGGTCAAGATGGGCAACTGTGTGGGCAAGACCAAGGAGCTCCAGCCCATGGGCGTGTACGTGCCCAGCGAGAAGAACGTGGCCGTGTTCCACATCGAGGGTCTCAGCGACGCCGAGCGCGACGAGATCCCCCAGATCCGCGCCCCCTATGACACCGACGTCTACTGCGTCGTCTGCAACAAGACCCAGCACGTCAAGGCCGGCGAGGTCATCCCCTTCTGCTGCGGCCGTCTCATGGAGATTCTCGACTAAGCCATGAAGCTCACCGTCCACCGCGATACCATCACCCTCATCCCCGAGACGGTTGAGGAGCGCGATGGCCTCACGGCCATCTGGCTCAAGCTGGTGCCCTCGGGCGGCCGCACCAAGGGGATTTTGCCCCTGGACGAAGCCCCGCCGGAGGTCGGCGGCGCGGCGCAGTTCCGCCTGGAGGGGCTGAGCCTGGCGGAGAAGAACGACCTCACCGTCCAGCGGGCGGAGGTGGCCATGGAGGTCTACTGCCCCATCTGCGGCAAGACCCGCCGCCTCAAGGCCAGCGAAGTGATCCCCTTCTGCTGCGGCAAGCAGATGGTCAAAAAGTAAGGGCAGCACCGCACAATTTGGCAAGAGCATTCGGCCAAAGATTTTGCCTCATACGAAAGTTATAAAAGGGTGGGAATACTGTATGTATTTCCCCCTTTTATAACTGCACGGATGAGGCAAAAGATTGGGCGAAGGCCGCAGACACAATTGTGCGGTGATGCCTAAGAAAATCCCTCTGGAACGACGATTCCAGAGGGTTTATTTCTATCTTGGCGGGCGGCTGATAGCCGCCCCTACGGATGCGGTGGAAATTTGTAGGGGTCGATGTCCTCATCGACCCGTGCCGCGTAAGCGGCCTGGTGGAGGCGGCGGCATGAGGGCATGCCGCCCTACAGGTGCGGAGGAAATTGCGGGCGGCCATAAAGGCCGCCCCTACAACCCCGCTCCCAGTCTTGCCGTAGGGGCGGCTATCAGCCGCCCGTGGAACTGCCGCAGGGCTTAGAAATTCTCTTTGATCTTGTCGAAAAAGCTCTTGCGCTTGGGCTGGCCGTCGTCGCCGACGGTGTCGGCGAATTTCTTCAGGAGATCCTTCTGCTCCTTAGTGAGCTTGGTGGGGGTCTCCACCACCACGGTGACGTACTGGTCGCCGCGGTTTTTATACCCAACATAGGGAATACCCTTGCCCTTGAGGCGGAAGGTAGTGCCGGTCTGGGTGCCCTCGGGGATCATGTAGCGCACCTTGCCGTCCAGGGTGGGCACCTCGATCTCCGCGCCCAGCGCCGCCTGGGTGAAGGAGATGGGCATTTCGCAGAGTACATTGGCGCCGTCGCGCTGGAAGAGGGGATGGGGCTTCACCGACACGGTGACGATCACGTCGCCGTTGGCGCCTCCATTGGAGCCGCAGTTGCCCTCGCCCCGGAGCCGGAAGCTCTGGCCGTGGTCGATGCCCGCGGGCACATGCACCTTGAGGGTCTTGTTGCGGCGCACCTTGCCTTTGCCCTTACAGACGTTGCAGGGATCCTTGATGATCTTGCCCTTGCCGCCGCAGACGGGGCAGGGACTCTCGGACTGCATGGTCATGCCCATGAAGTTCTGCTGGGTGCGAATGGTGCCACGGCCGCCGCACTTCGAGCACGTCTCGGGCTTGGAGCCGGCCTTGCAGCCGCTGCCGCCGCAGGCGGAGCAGGGCTCCACGCGGCCGATGGTGATCTCCTTCTCGCAGCCGAAGGCCGCCTCCTCAAAGGTGATGGAGAGCTCCACGCCCAGGTTTTGTCCCCGGGCAGGGCCGCCCCGGCGCTCTCTGGTGCTGGAGCCGCCGCCGAAGAAGTCGCCGAAGATGCTGCCCAGGTCGAAGCCGTCAAACCCGCCGAAGCCGCCGGTGAAGCCGCCGCCCTGGCTGGCGGCGAAGTTGGGATCCACACCGGCGAAGCCGAACTGATCGTAGCGGGCTTTCTTGTCGGCGTCGGAGAGGACTTCATAGGCCTCGTTGATCTCCTTGAACTTCTCCTCGGCAGATTTGTCGCCGGGGTTCTGGTCGGGATGGTATTTCATGGCCAGCTTGCGGTAGGCCTTTTTGATCTCGCCCTCGGAGGCGTTTTTCTCCACCCCGAGGACCTCGTAATAATCTCGTTTATCCGCCATGGATTTCACCTCGAATCAACAACTGTTTGAACACCCGAAAACCCCCAGAGGGTTCTGGGGGATGGGGGATTTGCTCACAGGGGAACGGGCGGGGATGAACCCCGCCCCTACGCACCCGCTCCGACTTTTCTCGTAGGGGCGGGCTTTATGCCCGCCCGCGGCTGCGCACCTGCGATTTCCAAATCAGTTGTCGTTGACTTCCTCAAAGTCGGCGTCCACCACGCCGTCGTCGTTGCCGGAGGCGTTCTGGCTGCCGGAAGCAGTGCCGGCGTTGGGCTGACCCTGCTGCGCCTGGGTCTGGTAGAGCTTTTCGCTGATGGCGTAGAAGCTCTTCTGGGCGTCCTCGGTGGCCTGCTTGATGGCGCCCACGTCGCTGCCCTTGAGGGTCTCCTTCAGGTGCTCGATGGCGGCGGTGACAGGCGCCTTCTCGCTCTCGGAGACCTTGTCGCCCAGCTCGCTGAGCGCCTTCTCGGCCTGGTAGACCATCTGGTCGCCGGCGTTGCGGGCGTCCACTTCTTCCTTGCGCGCCTTATCCTGGGCGGCGTACTGCTCAGCCTCGCGGACAGCCTTGTCGATGTCCTCCTTGGAGAGGTTGGAGGAAGCGGTGATGGTGATCTTCTGCTCGGCGCCGGTGCCCATGTCCTTGGCGGAGACGTTCACGATGCCGTTGGCGTCGATATCAAAGGTGACCTCGATCTGCGGCACGCCACGGGGCGCGGGCGCGATGCCGGTGAGCTGGAAGCGGCCGAGGGTCTTGTTGTCGGCAGCCATCTCACGCTCGCCCTGGAGCACGTGGACTTCCACGGAGGTCTGGCCATCGGCGGCGGTGGAGAAGATCTGGCTCTTCTTGGTGGGGATAGTGGTGTTGCGGTCGATCAGACGGGTGAACACGCCGCCCATGGTCTCAATGCCCAGGGACAGAGGCGTGACATCCAGCAGCAGCAGACCCTTGACGTCGCCGCCGAGCACGCCGCCCTGGATGGCAGCGCCCACAGCCACGCACTCGTCGGGGTTGATGCCCTTGAAGCCTTCCTTGCCGGTCATCTTCTTGACGGCCTCCTGCACGGCGGGGATTCTCGTGGAGCCGCCCACCAGCAGCACCTTGGAGATGTCATTGGCGGTGAGGCCGGCGTCGGACATGGCCTGGCGCACAGGCTCCATGGTGGCGTCCACCAGATGCGCAGTGAGCTCATTGAACTTCGCGCGGGTCAGGGTGACGTCCAGGTGCTTGGGGCCGGTGGCGTCGGCGGTGATATAGGGCAGGTTGATGTTGGAAGAGGTCACGCCGGAGAGCTCGATCTTGGCCTTCTCAGCAGCCTCCTTGAGACGCTGCATAGCCACCTTGTCGCTGCTCAGGTCGATGCCCTCGCTCTTCTTGAACTCGGAAACCAGGTAGTTGATGATGCACTGGTCGAAGTCGTCGCCGCCCAGATGGGTGTTGCCGGCCGTGGCCAGAACCTCGATGACGCCGTCGCCGATGTCCAGGATGGACACATCGAAGGTGCCGCCGCCCAGGTCATAGACCATGATCTTCTGCTCGGCTTCCTTGTCCACGCCGTAGGCCAGAGCCGCGGCGGTGGGCTCGTTGATGATACGCTTGACTTCCAGACCGGCGATCTTGCCGGCGTCCTTGGTGGCCTGACGCTGGGCGTCGTTGAAGTAAGCGGGAACGGTGATGACAGCCTCGGTGACGGGGCCGCCCAGATACGCTTCGGCGTCAGCCTTGAGCTTCTGGAGGATCATGGCCGAAATTTCCTGAGGCGTGTACTTCTTGCCGTCGATGTCCACCTTATAATCGGTGCCCATGTGACGCTTGATGGAAGAGATGGTGCGCTCGTTGTTGGTCACAGCCTGGCGCTTTGCCACCTGGCCGACCATGCGCTCGCCGGTCTTGGAGAATGCCACCACGGAAGGGGTGGTGCGGTTTCCTTCTGCGTTGGTGATGACCACGGGCTCGCCGCCCTCCATCACTGCCACGCAGCTATTGGTTGTACCAAGGTCGATACCGATAATCTTGCTCATAATAAATACCCTCCTGATTGGATCTATGAAAAAATGAAATGATATATGATGGAAATGGAGCTTATCTGTGCTCGTAGGGGCGGCATGTATGGCCGCCCGAACTGCACCGCTCCGGATGGAAAACTAACAAACATTGCGCCCTGGATACGGGCGGCCATTTAGGCCGCCCCTACAAGGGGCATTGAACTAGTTGGCCACCTTGACCATGGCGTGGCGGATGACCTTCTCGCCCATCTGAAAGCCCGTCTGGAAGACCTCGGCGATGATGTTCTCGCCCAGGGCTTCGTCGTCCACATGCATCACGGCATTGTGGAAGGCGGGGTTGAAGGGCTCTCCGGCGGCGCCGAAGGCCTTGACGTTCAGCGCTTCGAGAATGCTCTCAAAGCCCTGCATGGTCATCTCCACGCCCTTTTTATAGGCCTCGTCGGCGGTCTCCTGCGCCATGGCGCGCTGGAGATTGTCGTACACCGGCAGGAACTTGCCCACGGTGTCGGCCTTGGCGTCTTGATAGAGGCTCTCGCGCTCCTTCTGGGTGCGCTTTCGGAAATTGTCATATTCTGCGGCCAGCCGCAGGAAGTTGTCGTGCTCGGCGGAGAGTTTCGCCTGGAGCTCGGCGGTGGGATCGGGCTTCTCCTCCACTGCCGGCGCGGCCTCTGCCTCCGCCTGAGGCTCCTGAACCACTTCCTCGGTCTCGGGCGTGTTCTTGGTCTCGTCCATGGATCAATCGTCTCCTGTTCCTTCTTGATGACTGGGCGGAAGCTCAGGCTTCCCAAACATTCTGCCCAGATTTTCTGCAAAATAACTCAGCCGCGCGGTGATCTGCGCGTAGTCCATGCGGGTCGGTCCCACCACACCGATGAGGCCTTGCATGCCCTCGCCGATATCGAAGCGGGTCATGACCACGCTGGTGTCCTTGAGCTCCTTGGCGATGTTCTCCGGCCCCACCAGGATCTTGGTCTTGTTTCCCTCCAATGTGGCGGGGAGGTTGGAGAGCGTCTCTGAATCCAGGGTGGAGAGCACCTCCTGGGCTTTTTCCACATCCCGGTACTCCGGCTGCCCCAGGAGCTTCATCTGCCCGGTCACATAGACCTCGCTGTGCTGCAGCTCCTTTAACACGTGGGTCACATAGTCCACCACCACCGGCACCAGGCTCGATGCCGCCCCGGCGCTTCTTGTCACCCGGGCGAGAAGCTCCGGGGTGAAGCCCTCGGCGGGGAGGTCGGTGAGGGAGGCGTTGAGCACCGCCGAGAGGAGCTTCAAGTCCTGCTCGCTCACGGCGATGGGGAGCTTGATGAGCTTGTTTTTCACGATCTCGGCGTTGGTCATCACCACCAGGATGAAGCTGCCCGCTCCGGCGGAGAGGAGTTCAAACTGCTTCACCGTGGGCGCCCCGGCGCTGGCCGTCATGGCCACGGCGGGGAGATTGGTCATCTGCGAGACCAGCTTGCTCACCTGGGAGATCACCCGGTCTGCTTCCTGGATCTTGAGCTCCATGGCCTGGCCGAGGCTCTGGGTCTCGTCCACGCTCAGGCGGTAGTCCTGCATGAGCTCGTCCACGTACAGCCGGTAGCCCGCCGGGGACGGGATGCGTCCAGCGGAGGTGTGGGGCTGCTCCAGGTAACCCATCTGGGTCAGGTCGGCCATCTCGTTGCGGATGGTGGCCGAGGAGCAATCCATGCCCGGCATGGCTGAGAGCACCTTGGAGCCCACCGGCTCGGCGGTCTTAATATAATTGTCCACAATGGCGCGGAGGATTTTCTTCTTGCGATCCGTCAGCTCCATGGGAAATCACCTCACGTTTTAGCACTCTTCATCCCTGAGTGCTAACTGTACTCTACCACCACCGGACGCAATTGTCAAGAGCCGGCTGTGAATTATTTGTGAATTCTGAAGCCGTGGGGTTTGTTTCGGCAAAGGCCGGGGGAATCTTGCTATTTCGGGTCGAATATGGTACACTAGATTAACAATTATTCCATAGATGCCCCAAGGGGCGATTGCTTTCCCACCGTATTGGAGATTCCCGGAAGATGGAGGAACAACCATGAAGCGACTTTTTGCGCTTTTGATGGCGCTTTTATGTACGGCCATGCTGCTCACCCCCGCCCTGGCCGCCCCGGAGGACGAAGGGGGCGACGCCACAACAGCCACCGACGCCGCCGGCGGCGATACCACCGGCGATGCAGCCACCGGCGACGAGGCCGCCGGCGATCCATCGGACAGTGCCGCCGCCGGTGAGACCGGCACGTCGGACGACGCCGTCCTGGCCGAGACGTCCTACCAGTCGGTGGAGCTCCAGGTGACCGTGGACAACAGCGGCCGCGCCTACATCCAGGGCACGCTGACGCTCAACATCGTCGGCTCCCTCCAGGAGATCGCCGTGGGCTTCCCCAAGGAGGCCAAGAGTCCCAAGATCGAGGGCTACAAGACCAGCTCCGCCAATCAGAATAGCCTCAAGGTACTCACCGTGGAAAGCGACAGCGGCTTTACCGGCGTGCAGACCTTCCAGATCTCCTATTCCCTCTCCAAGCTGGTTTCGGCCGGGGAGGCCAGCCAGGTCTTCACCCTGCCCCTGCTCTCCCCCCAGGAGTACCCCATCGCGGCGCTCTCCTTTTCGGTGACCTTCCCGGAGACCTTTGAGAGCACGCCCAACTTTGAAAGCGGCTATTATAAAGAGGTCATTGAGGATCTTATGACCGTGTCCACCAGCGGCGGCGTGGTCACCGGCGTGACCACCACGGCGCTCAAGGATCACGAGACCCTCACCATGACCCTCACCGTGCCCGAGGGCTACTTCCGCGGCAACTTCGGCGACAGCGCCCTGCCGGTGGTGATGACAGTGCTCGCGGCCATTCTCGCGGTGCTGGCGCTCCTCTACTGGTGGCGGCTCCTCAAGAACAAGACCCTGCGGGTCACCGCCCGGAGCCTCCCGCCCGACGGCGTGAACCCCGGCGACATTCCGTTCCTGCTGGCCGGCGGCGACGCGGACTTCAACATGCTGGTAAGCTACTGGGCGTCCCTGGGCTATCTCTCCTTCTTCATCAACCAGGCCGGGCATGTGATTTTGCGCCGCCGTATGGAAATGGGCAACGAGCGCCGCGCCTTCGAGCGAAAGCTCTTCTTGCTCCTCTTTGGCGATGAAAGCTACTGCGACGGCGCCAGCCTCCACTATAAAAAGGTGGGCGCCAAGGCCATGGCGGTGATTCCCCGGTACTGGGGCAGGCGGATTTTCGACAAGCGCAGCGGTTCACCGTTCCTGGCCAAGCTCCTGTGCTGCCTGAGCTGCGCCTTTGCCACGTGGGTTGCCATGGACGCCCTGGCGCCCGACACCCTCCACTGGCTCTATCTCCTGGCGGCGCTCATCGCCGGATTTGCCTTCTCCTACCTCCTGCAGCAGGCCGCCGGGGCGTACTACCTGGGCGACTGGGTGAAGACCGGCGTGGGCGTGGCCTGCGGCATGCTCCTGCTGCTGGTTGGCGTGCTGGGCGGCGCGGGGCTCATCACGGTGCTGGCCGGTGGCGTGTCGGCCTTTGTGAGCTGGCAGACCGCCCACGGCGGGCGGCGCAAGGCCGAGGGCGACGAGATCGTGGCGCAGACCCTGGGCTTTCGGCGGTTCCTCCACAACGCCACCGACCACCACGTCAAGGAAATGCTCCGCCGGGATCCCCAGTACTTCTATAAGATCCTCCCCTACGCCCAGGCCATGGGACAGGGGCGGCACTTCACGGCGCTCTTCCACGGCGCCCGGTTAGAGCCCTGCCCCTGGTACGAAGCGGCCAATGGTACCCCCACCACGCCCCAGGCGTTTTACGATCACTACTGCGAAACGCTGGCCATTTTAAATGTGTCCATTCGGAAATAAGCAGTGCACCCGTAGGGGCGGATTAAATATCCGCCCGTGGCAGTGGCAATGATTAAGGTGCCTGCCCGGGCGCATATACAATGCGCCCCTACACCGAGGCCGGTGGTGCACCGCACCCGTAGGGGCGGCCATCATCAGCCGCCCGGCGCCCCCCGGGCGCAAAAAAAATCCTGTCACAACCGTGACAGGATTTTTTCTGGCAGGGGATGAGGGATTCGAACCCCCGCAAACGGAGTCAGAGTCCGGTGTGCTACCGTTACACAAATCCCCTATGCCTCAAAAGGCATTTATTATTATACGCAAAAATCGGCATTTGTCAAGGACTATTTTTCTTTTTGTGCACTTGCTCCATCTCCCGCAGCTCCCGGCGGATCCGCGACAGGGACACCGGGGTGATCCCCAGGAAGGACGCCACGTGCCGGTGGGGCACCCGGTCAATCACGCCGGGATAGCGCCGCAGGAACCACCGATACCGCTCCATGGCGCTATACTGCACCATGGCCATTTTGTTCTCCCAGTGCTCCTTCAGGGACACCCAGAGCATCTGATTGTAAATACGCATGAGGTTGAGGTTGTTGTGAAGATAGGGGTAGAGGGCATAGGCCGGCAGGGCGAGCACCACGCTCCGCTCCATGACCTCAATGGTGATACTGCTGGGGGTGAGCAGCTCCGAGCACGACAGCGCCGGCGTCCCCGGCTCCACGCCGAAGCAGTCGGTCACCTCCCGCCCCTTGGCGTCGAGAAAAAAGCCCCGGAACAGTCCCTCCATAAGGAAGTAGAGCTCCGTGGCCACCTCGTCCGCGTGGATGAGATGCTGCCCCTTTTCAAACACGATTAGCTTGCTGTTTTCCATCAACAGCTCCAAGATACTCTCGTCCGTCACGCCCAGGACTTCCCGGTAAAACTGCGCAATGTGCAAATGGTATCGCTCCCTCTGATCCTTACTCCGTTTTCTTCCAGATACCATTATACAAGATATCCGCGGCATCGCATTAACAAATGTTAACGCAGTGCCGCGGATTATGTTCGATCTGCCAATATTTATGCCGGTGCGGTCAAATTACGCCAGCAGCCACTCGTAGTCGGCGTCGGTGAAGGGGACATCCAGGGTGCCGCAGGCGTCCACCACGTGCTCGGGAATGGCGGGGCCGTACAGAGGCACGCAGGGGAAGGGCTGATGGTAGAAGAAGCCCAGCACCACCTGGGTGACGGTGCAGCCATACTTGCTGCACAGCTCCTTCATCTTCTCGGCCACGCGGACGTTGCCGGGGGTGTAGTAGGGGTTGTTCTTCACGGCCTCTTCGCCGCCGGCGGCGAAGATGTGGAAGAAGCCGCTGCAGTTGCCCATGTAAGGCATCATGAGGTTGTTGGGGTTGTCCACATGGTACTGGAAGGCCTCACCCTGGGTGTAGCGGAGGGTATCGTCAGCCAAGCCGTTGAAGTACTTCATGCCCAGGTTCAGGAGGCTCTGGTCGGCCACGAAGCCGCGGTAGCCCTTTTCACGGCAGTAGGCGTCGGCAGCCTTCATGCGATCCACGTCCCAGTTGGAGCAGCCGTAGTAGCGGATCTTGCCCTCGCGGACAAAGCCCTCCATGGTCTCGATCTCCTCCTCCACGGACTGGTTGCGGTTGTCTCTGTGGTAGAAGTAGATGTCGATGACGTCGGTGCGCAGCTGCTTGAGGGAAGCGTTCAGGTCAGAGACCATGTCGTCATGGGTCATTCTGCTGATGTGGGTATCGGGGTTCTCGCCGGTCATGTCGGGATGGCCGCCCTTGGTAATCAGCACGATCTCGTTGCGCTTGCCGCTTCTCTGGAGCCAGTCGCCCAGGACGCGCTCGGCGCGGGCGATCTCGCCGGGAACCCAGTCGGAGTAGACGTGGGCGCAGTCGATGATGTTGCCGCCGCAGCCCAGGTAGGTGTCAAAGATCTTGTCGGCGTCGGCGCCGTCCCAGCGCAGGCCGGCGTCCACCGTGCCCAGGCCGATGGGATAAACGCTCAGATCAGTATTGGGGACTAAAACTCGTTTTTCCATGATATTTCCTCCCATTTTGATTTACCCGCTCTGCTTCTCCAATGCAAGCAGAAGGCGAGCCGTATCAATCCGCCTCGCAGAAACCGCCCCAAAGCAGCCCCGTAAGGCCGGAATCGCCCGTGAAGCCACTCTCACAAACGATCCTTGAATACGTTTTCAAGTATAGCACAACGGCTCCAAATTTCGCAAGAGGGGGAACAGTAAATTTTCTGAGATTGCCCGGAAATTTCGTCGTTTTGCTGAATTTTTTCGTCTGAAAACGTATATCAAGGATAGGCTGCCGCCTCCCCAAGCCTGATGGAGCCCTCGGCGCGGAGGGCGGCCTGCCAGGAGGCATTCCCTTGCCGTCGCCGTCTGGTGCTTTTTCCTTTGGCAAATCCCAATTGAGGCTTCACTTCCCGGCTGCGCTGCGACGCCGTGCGGGATCCTCCAGGGCGTAGTAGGATCGCACATAGTCCACAAAGCGCTCCACAGCGCCGCCGGCCTGGATTCGCCGGGGGTAGACCAGATAGAGATTGCGCTGGGCTGTGCCCGCGGGAAGCTCGAACATCAGTAGCCGCTTCTCCTCCACAAAGTTTCGCACGGCCTTCTCCGAGATAATCGAGACGCCCAGGCCGCCTGCCACCAGGTTTTTGATGGATTCCTGGTCGTTGACCCGCGCCGTGACCTTGAGCGCCTGCTGGGAGATGTGCATCTTCTCCAAAAAGAGATCCGCGCTTTTCTGGCTGCCGCTCCCCTTCTCCCGCAGGATGATGGGCTCCTTCAGGAGCACGCTCAGGGGATCCGGCTGCTCCAGGAGCTCGAGATACTGCGCCGTCACCGGCGTGATGAGCACCATGCGGTCGCGATAGAAGGGCACGCAGGTGAGCGCCTCGTTGGCGCAGTCCATGCCGGTCATGCCCACGTCGAACAATCCGCCCAGCAGCCCGGCAATCACCTGGCTGCTGTCGCTCTGCTGCACCACGAAGTACGCCTCGGGGTGGAGCTTGCCGTACTGGGGCAGAATCTCCGGCAGGATATAGGCCGACGGGATGGTGGACGCCCCCAGCTGGATGATGTGCCGGCTCTCCTCCGCCCAGCGCTGCAGGAGGTGATCCTGGAGCTCCAGGATGTGGGTGGCGCACTCGTAGAGCTCCCAGCCCTTGGGCGTGATGTCCAGGTTCTTGGTGTCCCGGATGAGGAGGCGGGTGTGGAGCTCCTCCTCCAGCATGCGGATATGGGCGCTGACGGTGGGCTGGGAGAGGTAGGTCTTTTCCGCCGCCTTGGTGAAGCTGCGATACTGCACCACCGCCGTGAAAGATCGAAGCTGTTTAAAGTCCATGGAGAATCTCCCCCAGCGCCCTCAGGGCTACCTCCACGTCCTCGGATGTGTTCCACCAGCCGAAGGAGAAGCGGATGGTGCCGGTGGGGAAGGTGCCCAGGGTCTTGTGGGCGGCGGGGGCGCAGTGGAGCCCCACCCGGGTCATGATGCCGTAGCGGCTGTCCAGCTGGTAAGCAACCTCAGAAAGCTCCCGCTCCGGCGTCTGGATGGACACCACCCCGGTGCGCCCGGCGGTGCCGCGAAGCCCCGCGAGCTTAATCTTGCCGTCGGCCTCCATGGGCGCAAGTCCCCTAAGAAACTGCGCCGTCAGCGCCAGCTCGTGGCTGAGGATTTGCGCAATCCCGGTCTCCCGGAGCCACAAAAGCCCGGCGCGCAGGCCGAGAATGCCGGGCAGGTTCATGGTGCCCGGCTCGAAGCGGTCGGGCAGGAAGTCCGGCACCGCCTCGGTGTGGCTCAGGCTGCCGGTGCCGCCGGAGAGCAGGGGCGTGAGCTCCCGCTCCAGGCCAGGCTTTAAAAGAAAGCCGCCGATGCCCTGGGGGCCCAGTAGCCCCTTGTGGCCGGTGAAGGCCAGGGCGTCGATGCCCATGCTCTCCATGTCGATGGGGCAGACCCCGGCGGTCTGGGCGCTGTCCAGGAAAAACCGGAGGCCGTGCTGCCGGCAGAATGCGCCCACGGCCTCGATGGGAAGGATGGTGCCGCAGACGTTGCTGGCGTGGGTCATCACCACCGCCCTGGTGTTCTCCCGCAGCAGCCCCTCCGCCGCCGCGAGGATCAGCGTGCCGTCCTCCCGGCAGGGAATCCGGGAGAAGGCCACCCCCGCGGCCTCCAATTGGTTCAGCGGCCGCATGACGGCGTTGTGCTCCATGGAGGATACCAACACGTGGTCTCCCGGCTTCAAATACCCCTTCAAAATCACGTTGAGGCTCTCGGTGACATTCTTGGTGAAGACCACCTGCTTGGGATCCGCGCCGTGGAATAGGCCGCACAGCAGCTGGCGGGTTTCAAACACCGCCTCCTCCACGTCATAGGCCGACTGGTAGCCGCCGCGGCTGATGTTGCTGCCCATGGTGGTCATGTAGCGGTACACGGCCTCCGGCACCGCCTTTGGCTTTGGAAAGGTGGTGCTGCCGTTGTCTAAGTAGATCTTCTTCATGCGTGCCGCTCCCCTCGTGCTTTTTGGCTAGCATACCACAGCCGCCGCTGCCGCGCAAGGAATTTATTTGATATTTCAATGAATGCATCGGCAGCATCGATAAACACAATTGGAAGGCAGCCTTCGCCCGTGGTATAATGGGGGCATTCATTCCATGGCGAGAAAGAGAGGAATTTTATGATGAAACACCGCGAAAAGACCGGCATTGTGCTGGCCGGCATCGCCATCGGGGTCATTGCCTCGCTGCTGGTGCTGTTTGGAAACCCCGTGAACATGGGCTTTTGCATCGCCTGCTTCCTGCGGGACATCTCCGGCGCCCTGGGGCTGCACACGGCCGGCGCCGTGCAGTATATCCGGCCGGAAATCCTCGGGCTGGTGCTGGGCAGCTTCCTCATGGCGCTGCTGCGCAAGGAATTTGCGCCCCGGGGCGGCAGCTCGCCCCTGACCCGGTTTGTGCTGGGCTTCTTTGTGATGATCGGCTGCCTGATGTTCCTGGGCTGCCCCTTCCGCATGATCCTCCGCCTGGCCGGCGGCGACCTCAACGCCCTCTTCGGCCTGCTGGGCTTTGTCTGCGGCATTCTGGTGGGCGTGGTCTTCCTCAACCGGGGCTACTCCCTCAAGCGCACCTATAAGCTGCCCGTCCTGGAAGGCGCCGCCTTCTCCATCATCCAGGTGGTGCTGCTGGTGCTGCTGGTTGCCGCCCCCGCCTTCATTTACTTCTCCGAGGCAGGCGCCGGCCCCGGCGCCCTCCACGCCCCCATCCTCATCAGCCTGGCCGCCGGCCTCATCGTGGGCGCCCTGGCACAGTGGACGCGGCTTTGCATGGTGGGCGGCATCCGGGATCTGGTGCTGTTCCGGGAGTGGAAGCTCCTCATGGGCTTCCTGGCCATCCTGGTCAGCGCCCTGATCTGTAACCTGGTGCTCACTGCCGTCAAGGCCGGTACCTTCTTCACCTTGGGGCTGGAGGGGCAGCCCGTTGCCCACACCGACGGCCTGTGGAATTTCCTGGGCATGCTGCTCACCGGCTTTGGCTGCGTGCTCCTGGGCGGCTGCCCCCTGCGCCAGCTGGTGCTCTCCGGCGAGGGCAACACCGACAGCGCCATCACCGTCCTGGGGCTGGCCATCGGCGCGGCCTTTGCTCACAACTTCGGCCTGGCCTCCAGCGCCGCCGGCCCCACCGCCAACGGCAAGGTGGCCGTCATCATCGGAATCGTCGTCGTGGCCGTCATCGCCGTGGCCAACACCGTGCAGAAGAAGCAAGCGTAAAGGAGGAAATAACATGAAGGAACTGGATGCACGCGGTCTCTCCTGTCCCGAGCCTGTGGTGATGATCCGCAAGGCCATGGCCTCCCAGGAGAGCGCCTATGAGATGGTGGTGGACAATGTGACCGCCAAGGAAAACGTGACCCGCTACGCCCGGCACCAGGGCTACCAGGTTTCGGTGCGGGAGCAGGACGGGGAATATCACCTGTCCATCACGAAGCCATGACCTACATCGCCACCTTTTATTCCCACTTCGGCGCCATCCGCTTCAAAAAGCTCTGCCAGGCGGCGGGGATGCCGGCGGAGCTCATGCCGGTGCCCCGGAATTTAAGCAGCAGCTGCGGCACCTGCGTCCGCTATGGGGGCGAGACGCCCTGCCCTGCTGCGCAGTATCCCGAGGAGGTGGAGCAGGTGGTGGCCGTGACCGAGCAGGGCTACGAAGGATTATACCGGGCGGAAAACGGGTAAGGAGCGAATATGGAGACAGATGTAAGATTGACAAAGCTTGCCTCCTGCGCCGGCTGCGGCGCCAAGGTGGGGGCAGGTACGCTCTCGCGCCTGCTGGAGGGCTTCAAGACCCGCTATGATCCGCGGCTCATCGTGGGCTACGACAAGAGCGACGACGCCTGCGTCTACCTGGTCAGCGACGACACGGCGCTCATCGAGACCACCGACTTTTTCCCGCCCATCGTGGACGACCCCTTCCTCTACGGGCAGATTGCCGCGGCCAACGCCCTGAGCGACGTCTACGCCATGGGCGGCGAGCCGAAGCTGGCCTTAAACCTTCTGTGCGTGGCCGAGGCCATGGGCGACGACGCCGTGCGGGAGATCCTGCGGGGCGGCTATTCCAAGGTCTACGAGGCCGGGGCGGTCATCGCCGGCGGCCACACCATCCAGGGCGCCGAGCCCCTCTACGGCCTGGCGGTCACGGGCTTCGTCTCCCCCCAGCGGGTGCTCACCAACAGCGCCGCAAAGCCCGGGGACGTGCTGATTTTGACCAAGCCCCTGGGCATCGGCATTTTGACCACCGCCGCCAAGGCGGATCTGGTGGAAAACCCCACCTTGGAGCGGATCTATGGGCAGATGGCCGCCCTCAATAAAACCGCCCGGGACATTCTGGTAAACTTTCCGGTGCACAGCTGCACCGACGTCACCGGCTTTTCCCTCCTGGGGCACAGCTATGAGATGGCTCAGGGCAGCGGCTGCTCCATCCACATCCTGACCGGACAGGTGCCCTACCACCCGGAGGCCTACGAGCTGGCGGAGATGGGCTTCATCCCCGCAGGCGCCTACCGCAACCGCGCCCACGTCCAGTCCCGCGTCCACGCCCCCGAGGCGGTGCCTTTGGCCTTGCAGGACATCCTCTACGATCCCCAAACCAGCGGCGGCCTGCTCATCGCCCTGCCGGAGGAAGCGGCTCCGGCGCTGCTGCGCGCCCTCCAGGACGCCCTTCCCCGGGCGGAGCTCGTGGGGTACGCCACCGGGAAGGCGGACTTTCCCCTTTATTTAGAGCCTTAATTTTACTTTTTCAGAAACCTTTCCTGCCCTGGCAAAAATAACCGCGGCGGCATTTGGAATATCTGCCCGAAAACAGCAGATGCTAATGGGGCGAAGAGACAAACCTGTCAGAAACCGGCGCATTTTCGCCGCGAGGCAGAAGATTTTGAAAGCAGGAGAGGATACGATGAAAGCAACCGGCATTGTCCGCCGCATTGACGATTTAGGCCGCGTGGTCATCCCCAAGGAAATCCGCCGCACCCTCCGCATCCGCGAGGGCGACCCGTCACAGAAATCATGGACACCGTCAGAAGCCTTCTGCTTCTCCTTACTGGATCTGGCCAAGCGCCGCGGATGGTTTTGATGCTGCTTCTACCGGCAGCCCAGGGCACTTTCCTCTTTTCCGGTTTGGTTGTATGGTCTTTGCATATGATCCACAAAAAATCCGTTTAACTGGCCTGTCTCCGTGGCGAGACAGGCCAGTTTCATGCATGGAAAATCTGGAAAATTGTCAAAAAATACAGCGATATTATTATACAAAATCCTGTCATGACACAGCTCTTCCCACGTTGTATAC
>NHCFR00700__coassemble_1241_pt1 | contig 22101 bp, 17 predicted proteins | sample NHCFR00700__metabat2_high_PE_007 | metagenome-assembled genome bin NHCFR00700 | reverse complement strand
GCCTTCCGCAAAACGCACCCCGGCACGGGCGGCCATAAAGGCCGCCCCTACACCCCATATCGATGGCGCACCCCTACCATCCCTCCACCCACCAGAAAGGAGCTCCCATGCACGCTTCCCAAGTCTATAAAAAATACCTCATGTGGGGGCTCTATGCCCTTCTCTTCCTCCTGGTGATGCTCTTTGAAGAGGTCACCCTGGGGCGGCAGCGGTTCTTCGGCGCCAAGCTGAGCCTCTTACCCATGGTCATCGTGCTCATCTCCATGCACCTAGGCCACGAGGTGGGCGGCCTCTTCTCCCTGTTGGCCGCCCTCTTCTGGTGCTGCTCCGGCGGCGACAGCGGTTCCATCGCCATCCTCACCTGGACGGTGCTGGGCATCGCCGCCGGCTACCTCTGCTCTGCCGTGTTTCGCCCCGGCATCCTCCCGGCGCTGGGGCTGAGCCTCTTCGCCCTCCTCTTCCACGAGGGCATCGTATTTCTCTTCAACGTCTACTTCGAAAGCGCGACTCTGGCCATGGGGCGGTGGGTGCTCATCTCCGCCGGGCTGAGCCTGATCGGCTGCCCCATCCTCTATCTCCTCTGCCGCGCCATTGGAAAGGTGGTTGGTTAGTTGAACAGACGCGCCCGATTCCGCACCAGCGTGTTTATCGCCCTGATCCTGGTGGTCATGGCGCTTTTTACCTTCCGGCTCTACGCCCTCCAGTCCTCCCGGGATGAGGAGGCCATCCGCACGGCCAATTCCCTCACCATCTGGACCAATGTGGACGCCGCCCGGGGACAGATCCTAGACCGCAACGGCACGGTGCTCGTGGGCAACCGCGCCAGCTACAACATCCTTATCATCAGCTACGTCTTCTTCAATGGCCCAAGCCCCAACGAGTCCCTCCTGGAGCTATTAAACCTCTGCGACGAGTTGGGCATCGACGTGGAGAGCAACCTCCCCGTCAGCGAGACGAAGCCCTATACCTACACCCTGGACGACTACTCCTCCGTCTGGCAGAAGTACTTCCGCACCTTCCTCACCAGCCGCGGCTGGGATCCCGACATGTCGGCGCAAAACCTCATGAACAACCTCCGCGCCGACTACAACATCCCCGCCGACCTCTCCGACGAGGAGGCCTACCGCCTGATCTCGGTGCGCTTTGAGCTCTCCATCCGCACCATCGAGGGCATTCCCCTGGACAACTACCGCCTGGCCAAGGACGTGAGCTCTGAGGAGCTGGCGGCCATCATGGAGCTGGGCGTGCCCGGCGTCATTGTGGAGACCACCACCGTCCGGGAGTACAACACCGCCTATGCCGCCCACATTCTCGGCCACACCGGCGCCATGGAGGCCGACGAGTACCAGGAGATCTACAAGGATCTGGGCTACGCCATGGACGCCGTGGTGGGCAGAGAGGGCGTGGAGTACGCCTTTGAAGCGTATCTCCACGGCACCGACGGCCTTTTGGAGACCACCCTGCTCTCCACCGGCGAGGTGTTGGAGCAGAAATATCTCAAGACCCCCGAGCCGGGCGACAACGTGGAGCTCACCATCGACTTAGGGCTTCAGATGACCGCCGAAAACGCCCTGGCGCAGGTGATCGAAAACCTCCAGGAAAACGGCGTCGGCTCCAAGCAGGAGGGCAAGGACGCCGACTCCGGCGCCGTGGTGGCCGTGGACGTGAAGACCGGCGAGGTGCTGCTCTCCGCCTCCTACCCCACCTACGACCCCGCCCGCTACCGCGAGGACTTCAACGAGCTCTCCGAGGCCGACGGCAACCCCCTCTATGACCACGCCCTCCTGGCCACCTACGCCCCCGGCTCCATCTACAAGATGGTCACCGGTGTGGCGGCCATGGACTACGCGGGCTGGGGACGCTACCGCCAGGTCACAGACCTGGGCGTGTACACCAAGTACGCCGACCAGGGCTACACCCCGGCCTGCCACATCTGGACCAGCTCCGGCGGCACGAGAACCCACGGCACTGTAAACATGATGCAGGCTTTGGCGGTCTCTTGTAACTACTACTTCTACGAGGCCGGCCTGGCCGTGTCCACCGAGGACGTGGACTATGTGGCCAAGCAGCTGGGGCTCGGCGAGCCCACCGGCGTCGAGCTGCCGGAGAACACCGGCATGCGCGCCAACGCCGAGACCAAGGCCGAGGTCTATGCCGGGTCTGGCATGGAGGCGTGGGTGGACGGCGACAAGCTCCAGGCCTCCATCGGCCAGAGCTTGAACGCCTTCACGCCCTTGCAGATGGCCTGCTACACTGCCGCCCTGGCCAACCAGGGTACCCGGTACAAGGCAACATTTTTAAGCCGCGTGGTGTCCTGGGACTACCAGGATCTCATCGCGGAGAGCGAGCCGGAGATCCTCAGCCAGCTGAAGATGAGCGACGAGGCCATCTCCTGCGTGTCCGAGGGCATGCAGATGACCGTGAGCGACTACTCCGGCACGGCCTTCTCCTATTTAAACGACTACCCCATCCCCCTGGCGGCCAAGACCGGCACCGCCCAGCACGGCTCCGGCGGCTCGGACAACGCCAGCTTCATCTGCTACGCCCCGGCGAACGATCCCCAGATCGCCATTGCGGTCTACGTGGAGCACGGCGCCCAGGGCGGCAACCTGGCCAACGTGGTGCGCCCCATCCTGGACGCCTACTTCTCCCAGGAGAGCAAGTACGAGACCACCTACAGCGAAAACACCGTGCAGTGACAGGACGGGCGGCCATTGGCCGTCCGCCGGTACCAGGCCGCTAAAGCGGCATGGGTCGATGAGGGCATCGACCCCTACGGGTGCAGTGGGAATTTGGTACCTGCCCTGTAGGGGTCGATCTCTGATCGACCCGCGGGCGGGGATCAACCCCGCCCCTACGAAATCCCCGGGAGTGCAGTGGGAATTTGCCGCGCAAATGACCTTCCCAGATTCAAGACAAGCGAGGGACAACCTATGACCGATCTAGCCAACATCCGCAATTTTTCCATCGTCGCCCACATTGACCACGGCAAGTCCACCCTGGCAGACCGCCTGCTGGAGGCCTGCAACACCGTGGAAAAGCGGGAGATGGAGGATCAGATTCTGGACAACATGGACTTAGAGCGCGAGCGGGGCATCACCATCAAAGCCCGCGCCGTGCGCCTCAACTACCATGCCGACAACGGCGAGGACTACGTGCTCAACCTCATCGACACCCCCGGCCACGTGGACTTCAACTACGAGGTCTCGCGGAGCCTCACGGCCTGCGAAGGCGCGGTGCTGGTGGTGGACGCCTCCCAGGGCATCGAAGCCCAGACCCTGGCCAACACCTACCTCGCCATCGACGCAGGGCTCGAAGTCCTGCCGGTCATCAACAAGATCGACCTCCCCGCCGCCCGTCCCCAGGAGGTCAAGCAGGAGGTGGAGGACGTCATCGGCATCCCCGCCATGGACGCCCCCGAGATCTCCGCCAAAAACGGCATCAACATCCATTCTGTCCTGGAGCTGGTGGTGCGGGACGTGCCGCCGCCCAAGGGCGACCGGTCTGCGCCCCTCAAAGCATTGATCTTCGACAGCCAGTATGATTCCTACCGGGGCGTCATCGTGTATCTTCGCGTGTTCGACGGCGTCATCACCCCGGGCATGGACATCAAGATGATGGCCACCGGCGCCGAGTACAAGGTGGTGGAGTGCGGCTACCTCCACCCCAAGGGCATGGTGCCCTGCGACGCTTTGGGCGCCGGCGAGGTGGGCTACCTCACCGCCTCCATCAAGACCGTCTCCGACACCCGGGTGGGCGACACCGTCACCGGAAAGGATAACCCCGCCGCCGAGGCGCTTCCCGGCTACCAGGCCGTGCAGCCCATGGTCTTCTCCGGCGTCTACCCCGCCGACGGCAGTAAGTACGGTGACCTCCGGGACGCTTTGGAAAAGCTCAAGCTCAACGACGCCTCCATGTCCTACGTCCAGGAAAATTCCATCGCCCTGGGCTTTGGCTTCCGCTGCGGCTTCCTGGGGCTTCTCCACATGGAGATCATCATGGAGCGGCTGGAACGGGAATATAACCTCGACCTCATCACCACGGCGCCCAACGTCGTCTACCAGATCACCAAGACCGACGGCACCGAGATCGAGGTCTACACCCCCCTCAACTACCCCGACCCGGCGGAGATCGCCGAGGCGCGGGAGCCCTTCGTCAAGGCCAGCATTTTGGCGCCCCAGGAGTACGTGGGCAACATCATGGAGCTGTGCCAGCAGCGCCGGGGCGAGTTTAAGGACATGCAGTATCTGGACACCACCCGCGTGGAGCTCCACTACGAAATGCCCCTCAACGAGATCATCTACGACTTCTTCGACGCCTTGAAGTCCCGCACCCGGGGCTATGCGTCCCTCGACTACACCCTCTCGGGCTACCGCCCCAGCAAGCTCGTGAAGCTCGACATTCTCTTAAACGGTGAAATTGTAGACGCACTGAGCTTCATCCTCTTTGCCGACAACGCCTACCCCCGCGCCCGGAAGATCTGCGAAAAGCTCAAGGAGAACATCCCGCGGCAGATGTTCGAGATCCCGGTGCAGGCCGCCATCGGCGGCAAGGTCATCGCCCGGGAGACCATCAAGGCCTTCCGCAAGGACGTTCTGGCCAAGTGCTACGGCGGCGACATCACCCGGAAGAAGAAGCTCCTCGAGAAGCAGAAGGAGGGCAAGAAGCGCATGCGCAGCTTCGGCTCCGTGTCCATCCCCTCCGAGGCCTTCATGGCCGTCCTGAAGCTGGACGAGGATTAAATGGCTCCCCTTGAGGGGAGCTGGCGCGCGCAGCGCGACTGAGAGGTGTTGCCGCACCTGCGCGAGGAACCAACCTGGTGTGTTCCGCCAGCTCTTCACACCTCTCCGTCATGGCTTCGCCATGCCACCTCCCCTCAAGGGGAGGCTTGAGACTGTGCGCTGCATCAAGAGCGCTCCGCAAGGGGAGGCTTTGGAGATGCGATTTCCAAGTTTGGGAGGTACCTATGCGAAACAACAAAAATCCCATGCAGGATCTCCGGCGGCCGCTGGGCATCTATGTCCACGTGCCCTTCTGCCGGAGCAAGTGCGAATACTGTGACTTCTACTCCCTGGGCGGCGGCATGAACCGCGAGTCCATGGATCTCTACCTCCAGGCGGTGCTCGCCCACATCCGCGAGAGCGCCCAGCGGGTGGTGGGCTATGAGGTGGACACCGTCTACTTCGGCGGCGGCACCCCCAGCTTCTTCGGCCACCAGGGGCTCATCCGCATCCTCACCGAGATCGACCGGCGCTTCCGCCTGTCCAAGGACGCCGAGATCACCCTGGAGGCAAACCCCGACTCTGTCAATGCCCAGTCCCTGGAAAAGCTCCGCCGGGCGGGGTTCAACCGCATCTCCATCGGCGTCCAGACCGACGACGACGCCCAGCTCAAAGCTCTGGGGCGTCCCCACACCTACACCCAGGCACAGCAGGCCGTGTCCCTGGCGCGGCGGGCGGGCTTTAACAACGTGTCGGTGGATCTCATGTTCGGCCTCCCCAGCCAGAGCCGCCAGCAGTGGATGAACACCCTTCGGAATGTCCTGGACTTAAAGCCCGACCACCTCTCCTGCTACGGCCTCAAGGTGGAGGAGGGCACAAGGCTCTATGAATACAAGGACTGCGCCAACCTCCCCGACGACGACGCCCAGGCCGACATGTACTTCTACGCCGTGGAGACCCTTCAGTCCTTCGGCTACCAGCAGTACGAGATCTCCAACTTCGCCAAGCCCGGCCTGGAGTGCCGCCACAACCTCAAATACTGGATGGGCGACCCGTATTTGGGCTTTGGCTCCGCGGCGGCGTCGGACTTTGCCGGCAAGCGCTACACCGCTGCCGCCGACCTGGATCAGTATATCACCGGCATTTTGGAGCAGAAGACCATCCTCTCCGCCTGCGACGCCATCCCCACCCGGGAGCGTGCGGGGGAATACCTGATGCTGCGGCTTCGTACCAGCTACGGCATCGAGGAAAACGAGTATATGCAGACCTATCTTCTCCCCTTCGCCCCCCTGGAGCAGTTACTCACCACCTACGCCCAGCGGGATCTGGCGAAAAAGGAGGAAAACGGCCGCTGGCGGCTGACGCCCAAGGGCTTCCTGGTCTCCAACGCCATTTTGGTGGAGCTTTTGGAGGTGCAGCAGAAGTCCAGTCCCCTGGCCAAGATTCGATAAAGGAGGTGGCGGCATGAAAAGGCGGGTACAAGAGCTCATCAAGGACGTGGTGATCGTGGTGCTGGCGGTGAGCCTCATCGTGCTGGCCGTCATGTCGCTGCCCGCCCAGAGCATCCGCAAAAGTCCCTTCCTCTCCTCTCTCCTCCAGCCCCTGGCCTCCCTGCTGGGGCTTGAGCAGGCGGAGCTTGCCTATCTGGAGGTCAAGGAGCCGGTGATGGACGCGGCGCTGCCCCTGGCCATCTCGGTGAACACCGAAACCGGCCGCTCCACCGCCATCTGGGACTTCGACGCCCTGGATTCCGCCTTTGAAACCCTGGGCGGCGCATTGGGACAGGCGCTGGACACCGCCCAGACGCCGGAGATCTCCTCCCGCAGCGACCTGCGCACGGCGCTCCAGGGGGAGAGCGTATACTTCTCCTATGACCTCCGCCTGCCCGCGGCGGTACTGGCCTCGTGGCTGGACGCCGCGCCGGAGGTGGAGCTTCCCCAGGTGGACGCCTGCGCCCTGGTGATCGAGGGCGAGGAGGTGGCGCTCTACCTGGTGGGCGCCACCGTGCAGAAGGCCGCCACCGGCCTCTCCGCCGAGACCCTCTCGCCGCTCCTTGCGCAGTTCCGCCCCGACGGCTCGGCCTTCGCCTTTGAAACTGGCGCCACCGTGGACGCCTTCTCCCTGCTGCCCACCGGCGCCCCCGCCCTGCCCGACGCCCAAGTGGAGAGCCCCTGCGACAGCCGCTTTCAAGAAGCCCTGGCCACCGCCCTGGGCTTCAACCCCTACGGCGACACCACCTACACCGACGCCGCCGGCGTGACCTCCTTCACCGAGGCCGGCTGCGCCTTGGAGGCCGCCCCCGACGGCCAGATCCGCCTCACCGTCACCGCCGACGACCGCTTCCAGGCCGCCGACCAGACCGAGGAAGCCCTGGTGGAGGAGGCGCGGCGGCTGGCGACCCTCACCGCCGGAGAATCCGCCGGTGCAGCGCGGCTGTACCTCACGGCCATTACCGAGGGCGACACGGGCGAGACCATCTGTACCTTCGACTACTATCTCTCGGGCGTGAAGGTGACGCTCTCCGCGGGACACGCCGCCGAGGTGACCTTTGTGGGGCAGAGCGTGCGCGCCATGACCGCCCAGGCACTGACCTTCACCACCACCGGCGCCACCCTGCCGGTGATGCCCGTGACCCAGGCCGCCGCCATCCTGGCGCCGGGGGAGAAGCTGGAGCTCTCCTACCAGCTCCAGGGCGACACCCTCCAGGCCGGCTGGGTTTCTTAAGCCGCTTGCGCGGCTTTGGGTCGATGTAGGCATCGACCCCTACGCCGGGGTCGGAAATGCACCGCACCTGTAGGGCGGCATGCCCTCATGCCGCCGCTGCCGCACCACGGGCGGGGATAAACCCCGCCCCTACGAAAAAACCCGAAAGCGTGGCTGTAGGGGCGGCTATTAGCCGCCCGCAAAACGCACCGCACCAAGGGCTCCCCTGTGAAGGGGAGCTGGCGCGCGCAGCGCGACTGAGGGGTTGTCCGGCACCGGCGATTCCCATAAGACTCGCGGGGATCGGTAGTTCTGATCCCCTCCGTCAGACCCTTCGGGTCTGCCACCTCCCCTTGGGCACCAAGGGGAGGCAATTCCACCGCATCCGCTGAAAGGAGGGATTCCATGCCCGTCTCCAAGCTCAAAAATCTGGCCATTCTCATTCTGCTTTTGGCCAACCTGGCGCTTTTGGCGCTGCTCATCCCCAGCCGCATCGCCGCCCGGGAGCAGACCGACAGCCTGGCCAACGCCCTGAGTGAGCTCTGCGAGAGCCGGGATGTCTCCCTCTCCCCCGACGCCGTCCCCGACACCATGACCCTCTACGCCCTGGAACTGGGTGAGGATCCCGCCGCCGACCTCCGCGCCGCCACCGCCCTTTTGGGCACGGAGGTTCTGGCGCAGGACGATTCCACCCGCTACTTAAGCCTCTACTCCTCCTCCGCCGGCACCTGCGAGATCCACCGCGACGGCACCCTGAAAGCCCGCCTCCAGGATCAGAGCGAGACCGGCGACCTCTCCGCCGGCGCCAGGCGCACCCTGGAGGCCATGGGCTTCGCCGTGAAGTCCCTGGGCGAGCCGGTGCGCCTTCGCGCCGGGGTCTACACCCTCACCGCCACCCAGGCCGTCCTGGGCGTGCCGGTGCTCTCGGGCGACCTCACCCTCACCTACTCCAACAGCCGCCTCACCGAGCTCTCCGGCCTCTTTTTCACCGGCGCAAATGTGTTAAGCCGGGTCAGCGACACGGCCTCCATCTCCGCCGCCGACGCCGTGGTGGCCTTCCTGGCCGCCCGGTACGACCTGGGCTGGGTGGGCAGCGCCATCAACACCATCTCCCAGGGCTATATCCGCTCGGAAACCGCCGCCGCCGCGGCCGTTCACCTCACCCCCGTCTGGCTCCTGGAGACCGACACCGGTGCCTTTTTGGTCAACGGCATCACCAGCGAGGTGCGTATTTTTTCCTGACCGGCGCCAAATCTTGTGGTACATGACAGGGGAAGACACAAAATATCATTTTTTGTATCCAAATTGCATCTCTTTTGTCATCTTTCGCTTTACATAATCGGTTTTTTGTGCTATGATGCTTCTGGTAAATGATAACACGGTAATCGGCCGCCAAACCGGCCATACTTTCAATAGAAGTTGTTTCCCGCTCCCTGCCCGGGAGGCTCAGACTTGAGAAGAGAATGAGGGATTATTCTTGGTGAAATATATCATTGAGGGCGGCAAGCCCCTGTATGGAGACCTGACCATCTCCGGCGCCAAAAATGCCGCCGTGGCCATTCTGCCCGCCACCTTGTTGGTCAACGGCAAGTGCCACATCGAAAACGTGCCGGACATCTCCGACGTCCGCCTGCTTCTGGAAATCTTAAGCGACATGGGCGCGCAGATCCGCCGCCTCAGCCGCAACACCCTGGAGATCGACTGCACCCACGCCCGGAACATCACCGCGCCCATCGACCTGGTGCGGCGCATCCGCGCGTCGTACTACCTCCTGGGCGCCCAGCTGGGCCGCTTCGGCCACGCCCGCAACGCCATGCCCGGCGGCTGCAACTTCGGCGTCCGCCCCATCGACCAGCACATCAAGGGCTTCGAGGCCATGGGCGCCATGGTGGAGCAGAGCGGCGGCTATGTCACCTGTGACGCCCCCGAGGGCGGCCTCATGGGCGGACATGTGTATCTTGACATCGTCTCCGTGGGCGCCACCATGAACATTCTCCTGGCCGCCACGTTGGCCAGCGGCATGACCATCATCGAAAACTGCGCCAAGGAGCCCCACATCGTGGACTTGGCCAACTTCTTAAACGCCATGGGCGCGCGGATCTCCGGCGCGGGCACCGACGTCATCAAGGTGCGCGGCGTCAAGAGCCTCCACGGCGGCAGCTATTCCATCATTCCCGATCAGATTGAGGCCGGCACCTACATGGCCGCCGTGGCCGCCGCCGGCGGCGACGTGACCATCCACAACGTCATCCCCAAGCACTTAGACTGCATCACCGCCAAGCTCCGGGAGATGGGCATGGTGATCCATGAGATGGACGACTCCATCCGCCTGGAGAAGACCCGGCGGCTCAAGCGCGCCAATGTGAAAACCATGGTTTACCCCGGCTTCCCCACGGACATGCAGCCGCAGATTGCCGTGTGCATGTGCCTTTCCAACGGCACAAGCATCGTCACAGAGAGTATTTACGATACGCGCTTCCGCTATACGGCGGAGTTAAACCGCATGGGCGCCCACATCCAGGTGGAGGGCAAGGCCGCCGTCATCGACGGCGTGAAGGAGCTCCACGGCTGCGAGGTGCGCGCCTGCGACCTGCGCGCCGGCGCTGCCATGGTGATTGCCGCCCTGGCTGCCCAGGGCACCACCACCATCGAGGACGCCCACCTCATCGAGCGCGGCTATGAGGACATCATCGGCAAGCTCACCGGCCTGGGCGCCAGCATCCGCCGCACCGAGGCCTTTGATCCCCGCCCCATCGCCGCCAGCGTGGGCTGATACGCAAACGGAACCCCTCCCATGTGGGAGGGGTTCCGTTTGCGCCATTGATCCGGCTGTAGGGGCGCATTGTATATGCGCCCGGGGAGGCATTTACGAAATCGCGACTGCCTCGGGCGGATATATAATCCGCCCCTACGGGTGCGATGCAAAATGGTGCAAAAAAGGATGCAGCCGCAGCTGCATCCTTTTTGCAATTCCAATTATTTGGCGTACTCCACAGCCTTGGTCTCGCGGATGACGTTGACCTTGATCTGGCCGGGGTATTCCAGCTCGCTTTCGATCTTCTTGGCCAGCTCCCGCGCCAGGAGGATCATGTTGTCCTCGCTGACCTCCTCGGGCTTGACCATGATGCGAACCTCGCGGCCTGCCTGGATGGCGTAGGCCTTATCCACGCCGGGGTAAGAGCCCGTGATCTCCTCGAGCTTCTCCAGGCGGCGGATGTAGTTCTCCACGTTCTCCCGCCGGGCGCCGGGGCGGGCGGCGGAAATGGCGTCGGCTGCCTGCACCAGGCAGGCGATGACGGTCTGGGGCTCCACGTCGCCGTGGTGCGCCTCGATGGCATGGATGACGGCGGGGGACTCCTTGTACTTTCTGGCAAGCTCCACGCCCAGTTGGACGTGGCTGCCCTCCATCTCATGGTCGACGGACTTGCCCAGGTCGTGGAGGAGACCTGCGCGCTTGGCCAGCGTCACGTCCACGCCCAATTCGCTTGCGAGAAGGCCGGCGATGTGCGCCACCTCGATGGAGTGGTTGAGGACGTTCTGGCCGTAGGACGTGCGGTACTTCTGCCGTCCCAGGAGCTTGACCAGCTCGGGATGGAGGCCGTGGATGCCGGTCTCGAAGGTGGCACGCTCGCCCTCCTGCTTGATGGTCTGCTCCACCTCCCGGCGGGCTTTCTCCACCATGTCCTCGATGCGGGTGGGATGGATGCGGCCGTCGGCGATGAGCTTCTCCAGGGCAATTCGAGCGATTTCCCGGCGCACCGGGTCAAAGCTCGAGACGGTGATGGCTTCGGGCGTGTCGTCGATGATGAGATCCACGCCGGTGATGGTTTCCAGGGTGCGGATATTGCGGCCTTCCCGGCCGATGATCCGACCCTTCATTTCGTCGTTGGGCAGCGGCACCACGGACACCGTGGTCTCGGCGGCGTGGTCGGCGGCGCAGCGCTGGATGGCAATGGAGATGATCTCCCGCGCCATCTGATCGGCCTGATCCTTGAGCTGGGTTTCGATCTCCTTGATCTTCATGGCGGACTCGTGGCGGACTTCCGTCTCGACGTTGTCCAGGAGGTACTTCTTGGCCTCCTCCTGGGTCAAGCCCGAGATCCGCTCCAGGGTTTCCAACTGGCTCTTCTTGAGTTCCTCCACCTCTTCCTGGGTGGCGGCTACCTTGTTCAGCCGACGCTGCAGTTCTTCTTCCTTCTTCTCATGGGCGTCGAGCTTCTTGTCGAAGGATTCCTCCTTCTGCTGCAGGCGGCGCTCCTGCTTTTGCAGGTCTGCCCGCCGTTCCTTCACTTCCCGTTCGTACTCGGTGCGCGATTTATGGATTTCTTCCTTGGCCTCCAGCAGCATTTCCCGCTTTTTGCTCTCGGCGCTCTTGATGGCCTCGTTGAGAATCCGCCGCGCCTCTTCCTCGGCGCCGCCGATTTCCTTCTCAGCCACCTTCTTGCGGTAGAGCATACCGACCACGAAGAATACAATTCCGCTCAGCACAAAAGCCCCCACAATCAGGGCAATTGCCAAACCTAGTTCCATAAGCTGCGAACCCACCTCCTTCTTTCTAAATTTGGGTATTTCCGTTGAAAGGCAAAGGCAAATGCCGTTCCCCCAAACGGCATTTGGCCATACTACTCTCAGCGTATATTTTACCGTGTTCCATGGCCAGTGTCAAGGACTATCCCACACCGGCGGAGATTTTGCACATTTAGAACGGCTCCCCTGTGAAGGGGAGCTGGCATGGCGCTTTGCGCCATGCCTGAGGGGTTGTCCGGCACCGGCGATTCCCATAAGGCTCGCGGGAATCGGTAGTTCTGATCCCCTCTGTCAGACCCTTCGGGTCTGCCACCTCCCCTTGGGCACCAAGGGGAGGCTAATCGAAAGCGCCCTCCGCAGCGGGAGGGCGCTTTTCAACCTTATCTTATACCAGTCTCGCGCCGGCGGGGACGGCGTCGGAGAGCATCACCAGGTGGAGCTTCTCGCCGCGCTCCGCCGAGAGGAGCATGCCCCGGCTCTCCTGTCCCATCATCTTCCGCGGGGGCAGGTTGGTCACGGCCACCAGGGTCTTCCCCACCAGCTCCTCGGGCTGATAGTACTTGGCAATGCCCGAGAGAATCTGCCGGGGGGTGCCGGTGCCGTCGTCCAGCTGGAACTTCAGGAGCTTTTCCGACTTCTTGACCTTTTCGCAGCTCAAGACCTTCACCACCGTCATCTCCACCTTGCAGAAGGTGTCAAAATCCACCTCCGGCAGGGGTTCGGGCAGGGGATCCTCCTTGGGGGCTTCGGCGGCCTTCAAGGCCTCCTGGTGGATGGCCTCCAATGCTTCGAGCTCCTTGGCCATGTCGATGCGGGGGAAGAGGGCATCCCCGGCGGTGACGGTCACGTCGGCGGGCAAAACGCCGAAGGTCGCCAGGGTGTCCCAACCGTGGGCGGGATTGCCCAGCCGCGCCATGATCTTTCCGGTGGTGTCAGGCATCACGGGCTCTAAAAGCGCGCCGCAGATGCGCACGGTCTCGAGAAGATGATAGAGCACCCGAGCCAGGCGGGGCTTCTTTTCTTCGTCCTTGGCCAGCACCCAGGGGGCGTTCTCGTCGATATACTTGTTGGCGCGGGAGATGACCTTGAAGACCTCGGAGAGGGCGTTCTGGAACTGGTAGGCCTCCATCTGCGCCTCATACTTTTCGCGAAGGCCGGCGGCAAGCTCCACCAGGGGCTGATCCAGCGCTTCGTCGGCGGCTTGCTCCTTGGGCAGCGTGCCGCCAAAGTACTTCTGCACCATGGCCACGGTGCGGGAGACGAGGTTGCCCAGGTCGTTGGCAAGATCGGTGTTGATGCAGGAGATCAAAAGCTCGTTGGAGAAGTTTCCGTCGGAGCCGAAGGGGAAGGTGCGCATGAGGAAGAAGCGCAATGCGTCCACGCCGTAGCGCTCCGCCAGGAGGTAGGGATCCACCACATTGCCCTTGGACTTGGACATCTTGCCGCCGTCTAAGAGCAGCCAGCCGTGGCCGTAGACCTTCTTGGGCAGGGGCATACCCATGCTCATGAGCATGGCAGGCCAGATGATGGAGTGGAAGCGGACGATCTCCTTGCCCACAAAGTGGACGTCCGCCGGCCAGTACTTTTCATAGTCGTGGTGGGCGTCGTTCAAAAAGCCCAGGGCGGTGGTGTAGTTGAAGAGGGCGTCCACCCACACGTAGACCACGTGGCCGGGGTCAAAGTCCACCGGCACGCCCCAGGTGAAGCTGGTGCGGGAGACGCACAGGTCTTCAAGGCCGGGGTCGATAAAGTTGTTGACCATCTCGTTGACGCGGGATTTGGGCTCGAGGAAATCGGTGGTGGTGAGGAGGTCGCGCACTGGCTTGGCGTACTTGGACAGGCGGAAGAAGTAGGCCTCCTCCTCGGCATCGGTGACCTCCCGGCCGCAGTCGGGGCACTTGCCGTCCTTGAGCTGGCTTTCCGTCCAGAAGGATTCGCAGGGCGTGCAGTACTTTCCCTTGTAGCTGCCCTTGTAGATGTCGCCGTTTTCGTACATCTTCTTGAAGATCTTCTGCACGGCGGCCACGTGGTAGTCGTCGGTGGTGCGGATGAAGCGGTCGTTGGAGATGTTCATGAGCTTCCACAGATCGAGGACGCCGCCCTGGCCGGTGACAATGTTGTCCACAAATTCCTTGGGGGTGACGCCGGCCTCCTTGGCCTTGTTCTCAATCTTCTGGCCGTGCTCGTCGGTGCCGGTGAGGAACATCACGTCGTAGCCACGCATGCGCTTATAGCGCGCCATGGTGTCGGCGGCCACGGTGCAGTAGGTGTGACCGATGTGGAGCTTGTCGGAGGGGTAGTAGATGGGAGTGGTAATATAAAAGGTGTTTTTACACTTGTCGCACATGGGCGTGTCCTCCTGTGTGAGTATACATATTTAGAGTATTTTACCACCAAACGGGAGAAAATACAAGCCTGAGGGGCGTCTCAAACCGCAGCAGGCGCTGCAAGAGGAGCCATTGCCCCTCTCAGGCATCGGGACCAAGTACGGTCGGTGACGGTGCATCTGACGCGGAGGCTGGTCACGGGAGGGCATTAAGCCCTCCCCTACGGACCCGCCCGCAAGATTGTCGTAGGGGCGGGGTTTATCCCCGCCCGGGAGCGCGTTCAGCGGAAGCTTGTAAGCCGCATCGATCACCGGGCGGCGCACCCCTTGACTTCTATGGTATGATAATATTAGATAAGTATCTCCGGCAGCCGACTGCTGCCGACGAAATGGAATGGATTTATACTATGAATCAATGTAAAAAACCCACCCTGGCCGACCGCCCCTGGATCCAAAAGCTCTATGAGGCCTCCGGCTACCGGGGCGCGGAGTACACCTTCGCCAACCTCTATCTCTGGTCTTCCTACTATGGCGAGGTGGCCGAGGTGGAGGGCTATCTCTGCCAGCGCCTCGTCTACCGGGGCGTGCACCAGTACCTCTACCCCGCCGGCAGCGGCGACATCCGCCCCGTTTTGGAGCGCATCATCGCCGACAGCCGCCGGGAGGGCAAGCCCCTGGTGATCCGCAGCCTCACCCACGAAACCATGGAGCAGCTGGAATCCCTCTACCCCGGGCGCTTCACCTTCACCCCCGACCGCGACGCCTACGACTACCTCTATGAGATCGACGCCCTGGCCGACCTCAAGGGCAAGAAGCTCCAGGCCAAGCGCAACCACATCAACCGCTTTGTGGAGGCCTACCCGGACTGGTATACCCGGGTGATCACCGTCCACAATCTCCACGTGTGCGAAAAGCTGGCCGAGCGGTGGTATGAGAGCCACCACGAATCCGCCGCCGACCGCCGGGCGCTCACCAAGGCCTTCGAGCACTTTGAAGCGCTGGAATTTGAGGGCATCATCCTCTATGCCAAGGAGGGCTATCCCGTGGGCTTTTCCATGGGCAACCGCATCAGCGCCGACACCTTCGACGTGAACTTCGAAAAGGCCTTTGCCGACGTCCAGGGCGCCTATCCCCTGGTGAACCGGGAGTTTGCCCGGTATATCCGCGAGCAGCACCCCGACATCCGCTATCTCAACCGGGAGGACGACATGGGCATCGAAGGCCTGCGCAAGGCCAAGGAGAGCTACCACCCCATCTTCCTGGAGAAATTCATCGCCACGGAAAAGGAGGAGGAAGCTGCGCCATGCTGACCTCCTGCCGGCTTCGTCCCGCCTACGCCGCCGACATTCCGGCCATGGGCGCCCTGTGGCGCCAGGTCTTTGGCGACAGCGAGGAAGTCACCGACGCCTTCTACCGCGCCTTCCCCCGGTGCCGGGCGGCCATGGCCGAGAACGGCGCGGGAGAAATCATCAGCGTCGTCCATACCCTGCCCCAAACCCTGGTCTTTCCCGGCGGCACGCTGCCGGTGGCCTACCTCTACGCCATCGCCACCCGAAAAGACTGCCGGGGACAGGGCGTGGCCAGCGCCCTGGTAAGGTTCACCGAGGCGCTTTTGGAGCGGCTGGGCTATGCCATAGCGGTGCTCACTCCGGCGGAGCCGTCCCTGTTTGCCTTCTACGCGAAGCTGGGCTATGTGCCCGCCTTCACCCGCAGCCGCACCCCCTTCCCCGGCGGAACGGAAATTTCGGCCGAGGAATACCGCCGCCGCCGGGAGGAACTCCTGGATCTGCCCCACATCGCCTATGGCCAGGACACCTTCCGCTACCTGGAGACGGCCTACGGCGTGAAATTCTACGAAACCGCCACCGGCGTGGCCGCCGCCGGGGAGAACTACACCGCCGAGGTGCTCCCCGAGGACTTGGGCGGCAAGCCCTTCGCCATGGCCAAGTGGCTCAGCAAGCCCCGCCCGCTGCCCCAGGGCTATTTGGGCTTCGCGCTGGAGTAAAGCCTCCCCTTGGTGCACAAGGGGAGGTGGTATGGCGTAAGCCATACCGGAGGGGATCAGAACTTCCGAACCCTCCAGCTGACAACCCCTCAGGCGCTATGCGCCAGCTCCCCTTCACAGGGGAGCCTTTGCGGGCGGCTGATAGCCGTCCCTACGAGCGCGGTGCATTATCGTACTTTTTTACCATTCCAACCACTGAAAAGAGGTTTTTCCATGCTGGAATTACAACATCTCACCCTCACTGTCCCGGCGGAAGCCGGGCAGATGGACATTTTAAAGGATGTCTCCCTCACCATTGACGACAACCGCTTCGTGGTCATCACCGGCCCCAACGGCGGCGGCAAGACAAGCCTTGCCAAGGTCATCATGGGGCTCAACACCCCCTCCGCCGGCAAGATCCTCTGGAACGGCGAGGACATCACCTCCCTCTCCATCGCTGAGCGCGCCCGGAAGGGCATCTCCTACGGCTTCCAGCAGCCGCCCCGGTTCAAGGGCATGAAGGTTTCGGATCTTCTCTCCATCGCCGCGGGGAAGCCGCTCCCCCACAAGGAGGTCTGCGAGTACCTCACCCAGGTGGGGCTGTGCGCCCGGGACTACGTGGATCGGGACGTGGACGCCTCCCTCTCCGGCGGCGAGGTCAAGCGCATTGAAATCGCCACGGTGCTGGCCAAGGATTCCGACCTCATGATCTTCGACGAGCCCGAGGCCGGCATCGACCTTTGGAGCTTCGCCCGGCTCACCGAGACCTTCCAAGCCCTCCACGACCGCAAGGACAAGACCATCCTCATCATCTCCCATCAGGAGCGGATCATCCGCCTGGCCGACGAGATTCTCCTCCTCTCCGGCGGGCAGATCCAAGCCCGGGGATCCGTGGAGGAAATTTACCCGCAGATCATGGCCGACACCGTGGCCGGCTGCTACAGACTGGAGGGGAAGAAGTCATGCTGAATGAAATCCAGGCCGAAATTCTCCGCCAGGTGGCGGACATGGCCGCCCTGCCCGAGACGGGCGCGGTGAACCTCCGCTCCGACGGCGAGCGCGCCTTCCACCGGGACTCCGAGCACGTGCACATCGTCTCCAAGACCGACAAGCCCGGCATCGACATCCACGTGGATCCCGGCACCAAGGGCGAGACGGTGCACATCCCCGTGGTCATCACCAAGACCGGCATCAAGGATCTCGTGTACAACGACTTTTTCATCGGCGAGGGCGCCGAGGTGAAGATCGTGGCCGGCTGCGGCATCCACAACTGCGGCGGCTGCGACTCCGAGCACGACGGCATCCACACCTTCCACGTGGGCAAGGGCGCCAAGGTCACCTACTTCGAAAAGCACTACGGCGAGGGCGACGGCGTGGGCAAGCGGATTTTAAATCCCCAGACCATCCTCTATCTCGAGGAGGGCGCCAGCGTCACCATGGACACCAGCCAGATTAGAGGCGTGGACGACACCAAGCGCTACACCCGCGCCGTGGTGGGCGAGAACGCCGAAATCGTCATCCAGGAAAAGCTCTTAACCCACGCAAGCCAGAAGGCCGAGAGCGAGATGGACGTCTTTTTGAACGGCGCAGGCAGCAAGACCCGGGTGGTGTCCCGGTCGGTTGCCCAGGACGACTCGGTGCAGATCTTCTACCCCCGGGTGGAGGGCAACGCGCCGTGCTTCGGCCACGTGAGCTGCGACGCCATCATCATGGGCTCCGCCCGGGTGCGCGCCATCCCGGAGATCACCTGCAACCACGTGGACGCCGGCCTCATCCACGAGGCCGCCATCGGCAAGATCGCCGGCGAGCAGATTTTGAAGCTCATGACCCTGGGTCTCACCGCCGAGGAGGCCGAAGAGAAGATCCTCGAGGGCTTTTTGCGGTAATCCGCCCTGTACGCGGGCGGCCATACATGCCGCCCCTACGGGTGCACTTCGTAGGGGTCGATGCCCTCATCGACCCGTGCCGCGATAGCGGCCAAAACCGCCGGGCGGATATATCATCCGCCCCTACGGGTGCACCCCGTAGGGGTCGATCTCCGATCGACCCGCGGGCGGCTCGGAGAGCCGCCCCTACAAGGTTCACGGAAAGGAGCAGCCATGGTTTCCATCACCCTGATCTGCGTGGGAAAGTGCAAGGAAAAGTTCTACTTAGACGCCGCGGCGGAGTATGAAAAGCGGCTCAAGGGCTACGCCCAGTTTAAACTGATGGAGCTTCCCGAGTGCCGCCTGCCCGACGATCCCAGTCCCGCCGAGATCGCCCAGGGGCTATCCCGGGAGGCCGAGGCCATCCGAAAAGCCATCCCCAAGGGCGCGTGGCTGTGCGTCCTCACCCCCGAAGGGAAAATGTTCTCCTCGCCGGACTTTGCAAAGCTCCTGGCCGGGGTGAAGACTGCCGGGAGATCCAGCCTGTGTTTTCTCATCGGCTCGTCCTTCGGCATGGACGCCTCCATCAAATCCATGGCCGACTGCCGCCTCTCCATGGGACCTATGACCTTCCCCCACCACCTGGCGCGGGTGATGGTGCTCGAACAGCTCTACCGCGCCGAAAGCATCCAGGCCGGAAGCAAATATCACAAATAAAGGAGTGTTCCCCATGATCCACCAGCACAGTGAAATGAAAACCGAAGTAAAAGAGCGTCTCCGGGGCGGCCAAGGCTGCCCTGCCTTCCGCTATCTCTTCTCCGCCGAGGAGCTGGGAAACCGCGCCGAGATGCTGGCCACCGTCACCCTGGAGCCCGGCGCATCCATCGGCGAGCACCCCCACCAGGGCAACGGCGAAGTATACTACATCCTCTCCGGCGCCGCCCAGCTCACCGAGGACGGCGTGACCCGGGAGATCCACGCCGGTGACGCGGAGTTCTGCGCCGACGGCCACACCCACGCCATCTTCAACCACACCAGTGAGCCCACGGTGTTTCTGGCGCTGATTCTCTCCGACCGGGCATGAAACATACACTGATGGCGGAGCTTCCCACCCTGGGACTCTCCCTCCGGGAAGACCAGATCGACCGGCTGTGCCGCTTCGGGCAGCTGCTTCTAAAGCAAAACCAGGTGATGAACCTCACGGCCATCACCGAGCCCACCGCCGTGGCGAGGCTCCACTTTCTCGACTCCCTGGCTCTCCTGCGCGAGGAAGCTCTCGCGGGGAAAACCCTCATTGACATCGGCTGCGGCGCGGGCTTTCCCGGCGTGCCGCTGGCCATCGCCGAGCCGACCCTCCGGGTGACGCTTCTCGACAGCCTCCAGAAGCGGGTGAACTGGCTCAAGACCATTCTGCCGGAGCTGGGCGTGGACGCAACTTGCGTCGCCGCCCGGGCGGAGGAATATGTGGCCGAACACCGGGAAGCCTACGACGTGGCCACCTCCCGGGCGGTGGCGAGGCTCAACATCCTTTTGGAGCTGTGCCTTCCCTATGTGAAGGTGGGCGGGAAATTCCTGGCGCTCAAGGGCGCCATGGCGCAGGCCGAGGCCGACGAAGCCAAAACCGCCATCGAAGCCCTGGGCGGCCGCCTTTCGGAAATCCGGGAATACCCCGTGGGCGAGGCCATCCACCGGATCGTGGTGGTGGAAAAGGTGCGGCCCACGCCCAAAGCCTACCCGAGAAAATTCGCCAAAATCAAGCAGCAGCCGCTGTGAAGGCCGCCCCTTGCGGAGCAGGGAGACAGCAACCGCTCACACCGCTGCAAAATCTCGCGCTAAGAACACGGAAACACCCCTGCAGGCAGCGTTCCAGCATGCTTGCAGGGGTGTTTCCTCAATCCAGCTTTTCGGCCAGGTCGGCGAAGGCCGACTGGGTGGCGCTCTGGAGGGGCGCCTCCTTTTTATAGTTGGCCACGAGGGTGGTGGCCTTGGGGATGGGGCGGATGGTGCCCGCGCCGGCCACGCAGCCGCCGGGGCAGGCCATGCCCTCGAGCAAATAGCCATTGTACTTCCCGGCCTTGGCCAGCGCCATCATCTTCCGGCACTCCCGCAGTCCCTCGGCCTTGACGATCTTCATCTCCACGTCGGGCTTTAGCTCCTTGACCACGTTCTGCACCGCTGCGGCCACGCCGCCGCTCACCGCGAAGCCGCGGCCGTCCGCCGTGCCCTGATCCAGGGGGTCGTTGCCCTCCACGTCGGCATACCAGACCTCCTTGGCCTCGAACATGCCCTGGAGCTCCTCGAAGGTCAGGACAAAGTCCACGTCGCTTCGGATATTCTCCCGGCTGGCCTCCAGCTTCTTGGCAGCGCAGGGGCCGATGAAGCAGACCTTGGCGTCGGGATGCTGCTTTTTCACCATCCGCGCCGTGAGCACCATGGGCGTGAGGGTCATGGAGATGTGCTCGCTCTGGTCGGGGTAGCAGATGTCCACCATGGAGATCCACGCCGGGCAGCAGGAGGTGCCCATATAGGTCTTCTTCTCCTCCACCCGCTCGAGATACTCCTTGGCCTCGTCCAACGTGCACAGGTCTGCACCCACGGCCACCTCCACCACCGAGTCAAAGCCGAGAATCTTCATGGCAGCGGTGAGCTTTTCGGGGGTGAGCTTGTCGCCGAACTGTCCCACAAAGGACGGCGCCACAATGGCGATGACCTTGTAGCCCTTTTTCATGGCGTGGATGAGCTGGAAGATCTGTCCCTTGTCCACAATGGCGCCGAAGGGGCAGCTCACCAGGCACATGCCGCAGGAGACGCACTTGTCCTGGTTGATCTTGGCGCGGCCATACTCGTCCGAGCCGATGGCGTCCATGCCGCAGGCCGCCACGCAGGGGCGCTCGAGCTTGATGATGGCATGGTAGGGGCAGGCGTCGGCGCACTTGCCGCACTTGATGCACTTACTCTGGTCGATGACGGACTTTCCATGCTGGAAGGTCACGGCGTCCTTGGGGCAGACCTGCTGGCAGGAGCGGCTCAGGCACCCCTGGCACAGGTCGCTCACCCGCACCTGCTTGGTGGGGCAGGCGTTGCAGGCGTACTGAATGATGTTGATGAGCGGCGGATCGTAGTATTTCTCGGCGATGGCGCTCTCGTTGACGCCCTCGGACAGGGGGCGAAGCTCCGTAATCGGCCTGAGGGGCAAGCCCATGGCCAGGCGCACCCTCTCTCCAGCGATGGCGCGCTCCAAAAAGATGGACTCCCGGTGAGATGCCACTTCTCCCGGGACGATTTTATAGGGGATCTCCTCCATGCGGGAGTAGTCTCCCCCTTCATAGGCAAGTCTCGCCACCTCGGTGAAAACCTGCTTGCGGACATTGGTGACAAAGGACTCGTAGCCGCGCATATATTTCCTCCTTCTCCTACTGAAATTCGTCTACAGTATACAGGAAAACCCGGGAAGTTTCAATGGGAAAAGCGGTTGACAAACGGGGAAATTGGCGGTATTCTTATAGCGATATGTTCACCACGGCGATGACGAGGACGTGTACCTCGGCGCGACGCCTTCAGAGAGCCTGCGCTTGGTGCAAGCAGGCGGCGTCCCCCTGGAAGAGATCCCCTCCGAGCCGCCCGCCGAACCCCTTGGGGCAGTAGACCGGGACGGGTGGCGCCGTTACACGCCAAAAAGCGGCCGTTTGGCAACGAGAGTGGTACCGCAGAGGTGTGCGCCTTTGTCTCTTGAGAGACAAGGGTGTTTTTTTATGCGATCCAATCCCACCGCACCCTGTAGGGGCGGATGCCCACATCCGCCCGCCGGCCTTTGGCCGCTTCGCGGCACGGGTCGATGAGGGCATCGGCCCCTACGCACCAAAGGCTCCCCTGTAAAGGGGAGCTGGCAGCCGAAGGCTGACTGAGGGGTTGTCATGGGTTCTGATCCCCTCCGGTATGCTTCGCATACCACCTCCCCTTGGGCACCAAGGGGAG
>NHCFR00700__coassemble_1233_pt1 | contig 22471 bp, 17 predicted proteins | sample NHCFR00700__metabat2_high_PE_007 | metagenome-assembled genome bin NHCFR00700 | reverse complement strand
TTTTTGCCCCCCGCACACACCCCCCGCTGCTCTGTCCCGGACAGCTTCTGCGAGGCTTTTTTGACAGTCTCACCCCCCGCTTCGCGGGGGGGGGATCATTATTGCGCCGCTTGCGCGGCGCGGGTCGATGAGAAATCGCGCTATGCCAGCACCCGCTGGATATCTGCCACCAGCGCGTCCACCTGCTCGTCGGTGGTGGCCCAGCTGGTGCAGATGCGAACGGCAGTGTGCGTTTCGTCCATCTTCTCCGTGTGGTTGAAGACGTATGTTTTCTCCAGCTCCAAAAGCGCCTGGTTCGGAAGGATAGGGAAGAGCTGGTTGGTATTCGAGTCGCTCCAGAAGGAAATGCCCTTGTCGGTGAGCGTCTTCTTAATCCGCATGGCCTGGGCTACGGCCTTGCGGGAGATGGTCATGTAGCGGTCATTTTCCAGCAGCACGTCAAACTGCAATCCAAGGAGCCAGCCCTTGGCCAGCATGCCGCCCCGCTGCTTGATGTGGTAGCGGAAGTCCACCGCCAGCTCCGGGTCGGTGATGACCACGGCCTCGCCGAAGAGCGCGCCCACCTTGGTGCCCCCCAGGTAGAAGACGTCGGTGAGCTGGGCAAGATCCTGCACGGTCACGTCGCTGTCCGGGGCAGCCAGGCCGTAGCCCAGGCGGGCGCCGTCGAGGAAGAGCTTTAAGTGCCACTTGTCGCACACAGCGCGGATTTCCCGCAGCTCAGAAAGGGAGTAGATGGTGCCGTTTTCCGCCGGGTGGGAGAGGTAGACCATGGCAGGCTGGGTCTGGTGCTCGAAGGAGGGGTCAGACCAGTGGGCAGTGCAGAGATTTTCGATCTGCTGGCCGCTCAGACGGCCGGTCTCGCTGGGCAGGGCGATGACTTTGTGGCCGGCGGCCTCCACGGCGCCGGTCTCGTGGCAGGCGATGTGGCCGGTGGCGGCGGCAATGACGCCCTGGTGATGCCGGAGCGCTGCGGCAATGACGGTGGTGTTGGCCTGGGTGCCGCCTACCAGGAAGTGCACGGCGATATCCTCCCGGCCGCAGAGGGCTTTCATCCGCGCCCGGGCACGCTCGGTGCAGGCGTCCTCAGAGTAGCCGGGATACTGGGCGTGGTTGTGCAGGGCGATGGCCTCGAGGATTTCGGGGATACAGCCTTCGGTATAGTCGCATTCAAAGCGAAGCATGGTCAATGACCTCCTGTGGTGTCAATTCTCCGGCCATTATATCACAGCGGCGAGGGAAAGAAAACCTTTGAAATTTCGCTGCTTTGGTGATATGATGTATTAGGGCATCACCGCACAATTGTGTCTGCGGCCTTCGCCCAATCTTTTGCCCCATCCGTGCAGGGATAAAAGGGGGAAATACATACAGTATTCCCGCCCTTTTATCCCTTTCGTATGAGGCAAAATCTTTGGCCGAATGCGCTTGTCAAATTGTGCGGTGCTGCCTTAAAATTCTCAACCAGGTGGGATCACTATGCTCAGCAGCAACCTTTCCGTCGGCGCCAACGGCCATCTCTTCTTCCGCGGCCATGACACCGTGGCCTTGGCACAGGAATACGGTACACCCCTCTATCTCCTCGATGAGGTGCGCATTCGGGAGAATATGCGCATGTACCTGCGCGCCTTTTCCGAGCACTTCGGCGCTTCTGCCTCGCCCCTCTATGCCAGCAAGGCCAGCTGCTTCAAGCGCATGTATGAGATTGCCCGGGAGGAGGACATGGGTATCGACGTGGTCTCCTCCGGCGAAATATACACAGCGAAAAAAGCCGGCTTTCCCCTGGAGCGGGCGTACTTTCACTCCAACAACAAGACCGACTGGGACATCGCCTTCGCCATGGACAGCGGCGTGGGGTACTTCGTGGTGGACAACCGGGAGGAGCTGGACGCCATCGCCCGCATTGCCGCCGAGAAGGGCATCTGCCAGAAAATCCTCCTGCGCCTGACGCCGGGCATCGACCCCCACACCTACGAGGCCGTGGCCACCGGCAAGGTGGACAGCAAATTCGGCACCGCCATCGAGACTGGCCAGGCCAAGGAGATGGTGCGCTACACCCTGGGGCTTTCGGCCATCGACCTCCGGGGCTTCCACTGCCACGTGGGTTCCCAGGTCTTTGGCGAGGACGTCTATGAGCGCACCGCCGACATCATGCTTGCCTTTTTAAAGGAGTGCCGGGACGACTTCGGCGCCGCGCTTCCCGAGCTGGACATGGGCGGCGGCTACGGCGTCCGGTACGTGGACAGCGACGACCATGTGGACATCCCCGCGGCCATCGGCCGGGTGGCGGCACACATGAAAGAAGTTTGCAGGAAGCTGGGTATGGATATGCCCTATGTCCACATGGAGCCGGGACGGAGCATCGTGGCCGACGCGGGGCTCACCCTCTACACCGTGGGCACGGTGAAGAAGATCACGGGGTATAAGAACTATGTCTCCATCGACGGCGGCATGACCGACAACCCCCGCTATGCCCTTTATGGCTCCAAGTATACCGTGCTGCTGGCCTCCCGCCCCATGGACGAGGCGAACCTTTTGTGCGACGTGGTGGGGCGGTGCTGCGAAAGCGGCGACATCATCCAGCCAGACGTCTATCTCCCCGAGCCCAAGCGCGGGGAGGTGGTGGCGGTGTGCACCACCGGCGCGTACAACTACTCCATGGCCTCCAACTATAACCGCCTGCCCCGCCCGGCGGTGGTGATGCTCACCGAGGGCGGCCACTACCTGGCCGTCCGCCGGGAATCCCTGGAGGACCTCATCCGAAACGATTTATAGCCATTCCTGTAGGGCGGCATGCCCACATGCCGCCGCGAAAAAGGGAACTGGCTGAGAAAGGTTTGCATAAGACGGAGAACCGCCCCTTGCGATTCTCCGTCTTTTCTATCGTCAGTCCGTGGCCGTCATCCTGGTCAGCGTGACGCCGGTATAATAGTGGAGGAGAATCTCCTCGAAGGTGCTGCCGTCGCGCGCCATGGCCTCGGCGCCGTACTGGCTCATGCCCACCCGGTGGCCGTAGCCCGAGACGGTAAATCGGATCTCCTCTGCGTCCGCCTCCACGGTGAACTTGGCGGAGTTGAGGTGGAGCAGGGTGCGAAGCTCGGTGCCCTCAAACATCTGCCCGCCGATGACCATGGTGCCCACGCCGCCGCCGTCGGTGGTCACGGTTTCGCCGAACCAGCTCTGCACGCTGCCCGAAAAGTCACAGGCCGGGTTGGCGGCGGTGAGCAGGCGGGAAAACTCCGCCGGCGTGAAGGTCACCTCCGTCTCAAACTTCGAAGAGATCTCCTCGCCGGGGCTCTCCACCGACTGTAGGTACGCCACATCCCCGCCCCAGACCGCCACGGCGTCCTCGGTGGCGCCGCCGGAGCAGGAGAAGTACACCGCGTCGATGAGCTGGCCGTCGTAGGTGAGCACCATGCCGTCGGTCTCTTCCACGGCCTGGGCGGCCTTCTGCCAGTATTGCGAGAAGGCGTCTCCCAGCTTGTCTTGCAAGGTGTCCAGACTGGCCCAGGCCTGGCAGCAGCTGCTGTTGGCGCAGAGGTCGGCTGTATCATGCTTCCCGGCGGCCACATGGCGCAGGGTGAAGGTGCGCGCCGCCACGGCCTGGGCTTTGAGCGCCTCCAGCTGGAAGGAGGCCGGCATCTCCGAGAGCACCACCCCGGTGAGATACTCGGAAAGCGGCAGGGATTGGATGTCGTTGCCGGTGAGCAGGGAAATGGACGTTTCTTCGTCGTAGGATGCCTCTTGGACGGCTTTTTCCTCGGGCGCTTCCTCGGGCGCTTCTTCCGGCGCGGCGGCGGGCTGCTCCACGGTGACCACCATCGGCTCAGGCTGGGCGGCCTCCGCCGGCGACAAGAGCGCCGCGGGCAAAAACACTGCCAGCAGCAGCGCTGTGATCCCCATGAGAATGGACTGCTTCATGTGCTTTCCCCCTTTGCACCAGCCTATGCCGCCGCCGGAGGGGGTATGACCGGCAGATTCTGCTCGTTGACACTTTTCCGCGATGGGATTATAATAGTAAAAATTACATTTTGTATTTTTTGCCGGGCAGACGTCCGCGCATTGATGGGAGCAAATTGATGAAACGAGTTTTAAAAATTGTCATTCCCCTGGTGGTGGTTCTGGCGCTGCTGGGCGGCTGCGCCTGGTTTTTCCTGGCCTACCGCAGCGACCTCACGGCGCACTTTCTCACCGGTCAGGCGGAACGCATGATGGAAGCCGGCCGCTATAACCGCGCCATTCAGTATGAGACCTGGGCGTGGAAGCTTGCCCCCGACGACGAGGAGATTCCCCTCTCCCTGGCCAGAGCCTACGCTGCCTCGGGGAACTACACCAAGGCGGAATATACCCTGGTCAACGCCATCGCTGCCACGCCCAAGAACGTGGCGCTCTATGTGGAGCTCTGCCAGGTATATGTCGCCCAGGACAAGCTCCTGGACGCCGTGCAGATGCTTGACCGCGTCCAGGATGAGGCAGTGCGGGAGGAGCTGGCGGCCATGCGGCCTGCCGCGCCGGAGCTCAGCCCCGAAGACGGCTACTATACTGAATATATTGAAGTATCCGCCGACGGCGGCGGCAACGACGTCTATCTCAGCATCGACGGGGAGTATCCCTCCATGGAGAAGGATCTCTATACCGAGCCGGTGACGCTGCCGGCCGGCGAAAACTCGGTGCTGGCCATTGCTGTTGATGAAAACAGCATGGTGTCCACGGCAGTGCAGCGGGGCTATACCATCGGCGGCGTGGTGGAGGCAGTCACCCTCACCGACCCGGCGGTGGACAGCGCCGTGCGTGAAGCCCTGGGCATCACCTCGGCGGACACGCTGATGACCGACATGCTCTGGAGCCTTCCCTCCCTGACGCTGCCGGATACGGTGCGGGATCTGAGCGACCTGGCCTATATGACCGGCCTTCGCTCCCTGACCATTCAAAATGTCTCGGGGCTGGACTTCTCGGTGCTCAGCCAGCTCACGGAGCTCACGGAGCTGGATCTCAGCGGCTGTACCATCTCCACCGGATCCCTCAACGCCATCGCCAGCCTCACCAACCTCACCAGGCTGCGGCTCAACCAGTGTGCCCTCACGGATATCAGCGCCTTCTCGCCCCTCACCCGTCTCACGGAGCTTCAGCTCTCGGACAATTCCATTACCGAGGTGGGCGTGCTGTCGCTGATGCTGGATTTGGAGACGGTGACCCTCAGCAATAACCCCGTCACGTCCATCGCCGGCCTCAGCGCCTGCGGAAAGCTCAAGTCGGTGGACATCTCCGGCTGCAGCGTCACCACCATTGCCGCTCTGGCCGACAAAACGCAGCTGGAGTCACTGCTGGCGGGAAACAACAAGATCTCCGATCTCTCGCCCCTGGCCGGTTGCAGCGCCCTGTCGGTGCTGGAGGTGCCCTACAATAGCGTGGAGGACATTTCGGTGCTTTCTGAGCTTCCGGCGCTGACGCGGTTCGTGGGCAACAACAACGCCATCACCGCCGTACCGGACTTTGACGAGGAAAACAGCAAGCTCCAGTACTTCCAGGTGGACAACAACGCCATCACCGATCTCTCCGGCCTGGCCGACATCGACAGTCTCAACTACGTCTATGCCGATTATAACCAGGTGGAGACCATTCTGCCTCTGGAAAACTGCATTAACCTCATCCAGATCAACGTCTGGGACAACCCCATCCCCAAGGAAGAGGTGGATAAGCTCCAGGAGCACTCCATCATCGTCAACTATAACCCCAACTATGAGCCGCCTGAAGAAGAGACGGAGGAATAACCTGCCCGCAAAAAGGGGGCGCCGCAATATGCGGCGCCCCCTGCTTGTCTGCTTATGGCACTGGATCCAGCTTGGCGCGGAAGGAGATTTTGCGCGGCGTGGTGAATTTATCAAACTGTACCACGTGGGCGTTCTGGGTGAAGTCCACCTCCAGCACCGTCCCGGTGCCGAAAATGGCATGGCGCACCCGCTGCCCCGGGGCGAGGGCTGCCTGCTGGGCTCCTTCCTTCAGGGCGCTGGCGGCGATGTAGTCCCGCGCCTCCCGGACTAGCTCGTCCGGCAAGGGCTCGGAGAAGGTGAGCAGCGCCGGGTCGATGTCCAGCAGGAACCGGGAGGGATAGCGGGGCGAGCCGTCGAAGTTCCGCCCGTCGGCCTCGGAGAGGTAGAGCCCCTTCTCCGACCGAGTCAGGGCCACGAAGCAAAGCCGCCGCTCCTCCTCCATGCCCGGGAGGGTGCGCACCTTTTTCGAGGGGAAGATCCCCTCGTTGAGGCCGCAGAGGAATACATAGGGAAACTCCAGCCCCTTGGCCGCGTGGACGGTCATGAGCTTTACCTTGTCGCCGGGCTCGGCGGCGTCGGCGTTGGTGAAGAGCGCCACGTGGGAGAGGTAGTCCTCCAGGGTGGCCTCCTCGCCGCAGGTGGTTTCGTAGTCGTAGACCGACTGCTTGAGCTCGGCCAGGTTGTCCAGCCGCTCCTGGCTGCCCTCGGTGCGGAGCATGGCCTCGTAGCCACTCTCGTGGAGGATGGCCGAGAGCACCTCGGAGACGGGACGGCCGGAGAGTCCGTCGGAAAAATCGTCGATGAGGGAGAGAAAGGCGCCTGCCTTGGTGCCCTTGCAGATGGGCGTGTCGGCATTCTGGCGCAAGGCTTCGTAGAGAGAGCAGCCGTGCTCGGCGGCGTATTCCTCCAAATAGGCCATGCGGCGCTTGCCCAGGTTGCGCTTGGGGCGGTTGGCCACCCGGCGGAAGGAGAGGTCGTCCCGGTAGGCGATCATCCTGAGGTAAGAAAGGGCGTCCTTGATCTCCGCCCGCTGGAAGAACTGCACGCCGCTATAGATGGTATAGGGCACCTTCTCCCGGAGCAGCGCCTCCTCCACTGCCCGGGAGACGTAGTGCGCCCGGTAGAGTACGGTCATCTCCCGGTAGGGGATGCCCGCTTTTTTGAGCCCTTGGATCTCAGAGACGATCCACTGCGCCTCCTCGTCCTGCCGTCTCGCGAAGTGGCACACCACCGGTGCGCCGGAGGGCAGGGTGGGGCGGAGGGACTTTTCAATGCGGTGGCGGTTTTTGGCGATGAGGGAGTTGGCCACAGCCAGGATTTCCGGCGTGGAGCGGTAGTTTTCCAGCATCATCACGGTCTTCACATGGGGAAATGCCTGGTCAAAGTCCAGAAGATACCGCACATCCGCGCCGCGCCAGGTGTAAATGGTCTGATCCGGGTCGCCCACGATGAAGAGGTTCTTGTGGTAGCCGCAGAGTACCTCCATGAGCCGGTATTGGATCTTGTCAATGTCCTGAAACTCGTCGATCATGATGTAGGAAAGGCGCTCCTGCCACTTTTGGCGGATCTCCGGGCATGTTTCGAAGATGTAGAGGGAGAAGGTGAGAAGGTCATTGTAGTCCAATCCGAAGCACTTCTTCTCCTGGTAGAGGTAGCCGTAGAAGATGATGTCCTTGGGGCGCTCGGCCTTTTCGTACTTTTCCCGCAGGGTGTCCAGGGAGAGGGTGATGAGATCCAGGTAGTAGTCGGGGCGGTGCACCAGCTTTTCCATCTCGATCATGTCCCGCGCCGCCGCGAAGGTCATGTCCCGCAGGGAGAGGCCGCGCTCGTCGTAGATGAGCTGGAGCATGGCGTCGATATCGCCGTTGTCCAGCACCAGAAAGCGCTTGGGGTACTGCACGGCGTAGCTGTCCTCCTGGAGGATGGACACGCAGAAGCCGTGGAAGGTGTTGATGTAGCCGGTGTCGTTGTCGCCGGTGAGGGCGTGGATCCGCTGGCGCATCTCCAAGGCAGACTTGTTGGTGAAGGTGACGCAGAGAATATTCCCCGGGAGAATGCCCACCTCCTCCACCAGGTAGGCAAAGCGCCGGGAGAGTGCCCGGGTCTTGCCGGTGCCCGCGCCGGCCACCACCCGGATAAAGCCCTCGGTGGCCGTCACCGCCTGGCGCTGGGCGTCGTTGAGGGTTTGCAGCAGCTCCATGCCCGTTCCTCCTTTTTCTGATTGAAACCATTATACCATGCCCGGCGCAGCCCCTCAACTCGCAAGGGGAAGCTGTGTGGGGTTGTTTCTAGAACAAATGTTCTAAAATTGCAAGAACGGCGGATTTCGACGGCTTTTTCCGGGGTTTTCCGGGGCAAAAATCGGGGGAGAGGGATTGCAATTTTTTTGAAAATCTAGTATAGTATAGCCAAGTGGAGCAAAATGGTGTGAAATAGATGAAAATGGAGCGAGGTGAGACCCTGTGGTCGGAAAATACAGACATAACGTAGACCCCAAGGGTCGCCTGTTCGTCCCCGCCAAGCTCCGGGAGGAGCTGGGCGAGAGCTTCTATGTCACGCTGGGTCTCGAGCACTGCCTGAGCGTCTATACCGAGGCGGGCTGGCAGGCCATCGTGGACAAGTATAACGCCCTGCCCATGTCCCAGGCGCGGAAGATGCGCTTCCTCTTTGCCAACGCCGCCAAGTGCGAGCCGGACAAGCAGGGACGCTTCCTCATCCCCACGGAGCTGCGGGACTATGCCGGCTTAAAGGACGAGGTCATGTTTGTCGGCTTGGCCGGTCACGCCGAGATCTGGGACAGCGCCACCTACGACGCCCTGGAAGCTGAAACCCTCACGCCGGAGTATATGGCCTCCGTGATGGAGGAGCTGGACTTCTGATGGCGTTTGTACATCAATCTGTATTGCTGATGCCTGCCGTGGAGGCGCTGGCCATTCGTCCCGACGGCATCTATCTCGACGGCACCCTGGGCGGCGCCGGACATTCCTATGAAATTGCCTCCCGCCTCACCACCGGCCGGCTCATCGGCCTGGATCGCGACGAGGTGGCCTTGGCCGCGGCCAGGGAGCGTTTAAAGCCCTTTTCCGACCGGGTGACGCTGGTGCACAGCAACTTCCAAGCGCTCTCAGCCGTCTTGGACGACCTCGGCATTGCCAAGGTGGACGGGATGCTCTTCGATCTGGGCGTCTCCTCGCCCCAGCTGGACGACAAGGAGCGGGGCTTTTCCTACATGGCCGACGCGCCGCTGGACATGCGCATGGATCGAAGCGAAGGCCTCACGGCCTACGACGTGGTCAACACCTACGACCAGGAATCTCTCAAGCGCATTCTCTACACCTACGGCGAGGAGCGCTACGCGCCCAAGATCGCCGCTGCCATCGTCAAAAGACGGGCGGAAAAGCCCATTGAAACCACCCTGGAGCTGGCGGAGCTCATCCGCGCGGCCATGCCGCCCCAGGCGCTTCGGGAAAAGCAGCACCCGGCCAAGCGCAGCTTCCAGGCCATCCGCATCGCCGTCAACGACGAGCTCACCGCCGTGGAGCGGATGCTCGCCTCGGCCATCGACCGCCTCAATCCCGGCGGGCGCCTGGCGGTGATTACCTTCCACTCCCTGGAGGATCGCCTGGTGAAGTCGGCCATGCAGGAGGCGGCCAAGGGCTGCATCTGCCCGAAGGAATTTCCCGTGTGTGTCTGCGGGAGAACGCCAAAAGTCAAAATTCTCACCCGCCACCCCATCGTCGCAGACGAGGCCGAGCTGGCGGAAAATCCCCGCGCCAGAAGCGCCAAGCTCCGGGTGGCGGAACGGATCTAAGGAAAGGAGCCGCACATGGCAAGAGACTTGCAGGACAGCGAACTCTATAACGGCTCCGCTGCCTATCAGATTTATCCCGATTACCAGGGCACCGCCGCCCCGGAAATCGAGCACCAGGGGCTGCCCGAAGAGCGGCGATTGCCCCAGAAGAAAAAGCGCGTCAAGGCGAAATCCGCCGTGTCGCCCTTTGCCGTGGTGGGACTGGCGGTGGTGACGTGTCTCATCATCCTGGTGATCTTCGGCTACGTGCAGCTCTACGAGGCCAGCGAGCAGGTGAGCACCCTGGAGAGCCAGCTTTCCAGCCTCCAGGAGGATCAGGTGGTGCTGGAGAGCCTCTATGAGGAAGGCATCGACCTTCCCTACATCGAGGAGCGCGCCGCGGAGCTGGGACTTTCCCTGCCCACCCAGGAGCAAACCGTCTATCTAAATCTCTCCGGCGACGACCAGGCGGAGATCTATGCCTCAGAAAGCACCAATATCTTCCAGCGCATCATCCAGGCCATTGAGCGAAGCGCCAGGGGATTGGTGGAATACCTGTCCTGAGAACCCATACACTGTACCAGGCGGGGCGGCGGAGTCGCCGCCCCGCTTTTCGTAGCCGCCTGGCGGCGGAAAGGATTGAACCATGGCACGAAACAACATCCGTCCCTTTCCCAGGAGGAAACGGCAGAAGGGAGACGCGCGGGAACGGGCGAACCGGCTGGTGCTGGGGCGCACGTTTGTTTTGCTGATTCTCTGCGGCATTGTCCTCTTCATCCCCCTGGTGGCCACGCTCTACCAGCTGATGATTGTCGATCACGACCAGTATGAAGAGATGGCCATTCGCAACCAGACCAGAAGCACCACTCTCACCGCGTCCCGGGGCGTGATCTACGACCGCAATATGAACATTCTGGCCTCCTCGGCCACGGTGGAGACCATTTTCATCGATCCCAACTATCTGGAGAGCTGCATTGAGGCCGAGAATGAAAAGCGGGAGGCGGGGAAGGAATATAATCCGGCGGTGTCCATCGACTTCATCGCCACGGGGCTTGCCGACCTCTTGGAGGTGGACGCGGACTTTGTCCGGGAGCAGGCCGCCCAGACCCAGTATTACTACCGCGCCATCAAGCGCAAGGTGCCCGAGGAGACGGCGGAGAAGGTGCGCGAGTTCATCAATGACAATGAGCTCACCGGCATCATCAATCTGGAGCTCGACTCCAGGCGCTACTATCCCTACGGCTCCATGGCCGCCCAGGTGCTGGGCTTTGTGAATTCGGACAATGTGGGCGGCGAGGGTCTGGAGGCCTATTACGACGCCACCCTCACGGGAAACGCCGGCGCGGTCATCACCACCAAGGGCAACCGCGGCACCGAGATGCTCTATACCTATGAAAAATACTACGACGCTTCCGACGGCAATTCCCTGGTTTTGACCCTGGATATGACGGTGCAATACTATCTGGAGAAGAACCTGGAGGAGGCCATCGAAAAGTATGATGTGCTCAACGGCGCCTTCGGCATCGTCATGAACGTCAACACCGGCGAAGTGCTGGGCATGGCCACGTTGGGAAGCTACGATCCCAACAATCACCAGGAGATCTACGACGAGGAGCTCCGGGAGGAGCTGGAGCGGCAGTACCAGCTGGCCATCAGCCTGGACGAGGACAGTCAGGCCTATACTGACGCCATGGCTGCCTATAACGCCGCCATGGCCACGGCGCGTCTGCGTCAGTGGCGCAACCGCTGCGTCTCCGACGGCTACGAGCCCGGCTCTACCTTCAAGCCCATCACCCTGGCCACGGGCTTGGAGACCGGCGCCATCACCCTCAACGATACCTATGAGTGCACCGGCTCTTACAAATTTGAAGGCCGCGACCAGATCGTCAGCTGCTGGAAGGCCGCCGGCCACGGCACCCAGACCACCATGGAGGCGCTGGGCAATTCCTGCAACATCGCCTTCTCCAACATGGGTCTCAAAATCGGCGCCGAAACCTTCTATGAGTACGTCAAGGACTTCGGCTTTATGGAGAAGACGGGCATTGACCTTCCCGGCGAGGCCTATGGCCTCTTCTTCACCTACGATCAATTCACCGAGACCGGCAACAACGCCAACCTGATCTCGGCCTCCTGGGGTCAGACCTTTAAAATCACCCCCATCCAGCTGGTGCGGGGCATCTCTGCCCTGGTCAACGGCGGCTATGTCCTCGAGCCGCACATCGTCCGGGAGGTGCTCGACTCGGACGGCAATGTGATTTCTCGCAACGAAACCAAGGTGCTCCGTCAGGTCATCAGCGAGGAAACCTCGGCCACCATGTGCGAAATGCTCGAATACGTCGTCTCCGGCGGTACGGCCAGCGGCGCCCAGGTGCCCGGCTACCGGGTGGGCGGCAAGACCGGCACCTCGGAAAAGACCGACGTGCGCGACGAGCAGGGCAACCTCATTGAAGTGGAAGACAAGATGGTTTCCTTTGTGGGCGTGGCGCCCATGGAGGATCCCCAGTACGTGGTGCTGGTGGTGCTGGACACCCCCAGCCAGGAGACGGGGCTTTACATTTCCGGCGGCATTATGGCTGCGCCCACGGTGGGCGCCATTCTCGGCGACATTCTGCCGTATCTCGGCGTGGAGCCCAACTACACCGACGACGAGCTGGAGCTGGTCACGGTGTCCGTGCCCAATGTGGTCGATATGACCGAGGCCGAGGCCGCCGCCGCCCTCCAGGAAAAGAGCTTTACCTACCGCACCGTGGGCTCCGGCACCACCGTCGTGGATCAGGTACCGGCAGCCGGCGCCAAGATCCCCGGCAAGTCCGAGGTGGTGCTCTACTTCGGCGAGGAAGCGCCCGACGAGACCGTGGAGGTGCCGGACTTCTCCGGCATGACCCTGGTCTACGCCCAGCAGTATGCCAAGAGCTACGGCCTCTACCTCCTGGTCACCGGTACCAACCAGGATCGTGCCGACGTCACGGCTACCTACCAGGACATTGCCGCCGGCACCGAGGTGGCGCCCGGCACCACCATCACCGTGGAATTTACCAACCACAGCGCCCAGGATTGACGCTGTCTTCCCCATTTCTCATACCATAGGAGGATGTTCCATGAAACTCCAAGCCATTCTCCAGGGGCTCGAGCCCCTGGAGGTACACGCCGATTTAAGCCGGGAAATCACCGGCATTGCCTATGATTCCCGCGCCGTGAAGCCGGGAAACCTGTTCGTGGCCATCTGCGGCTACGATACCGACGGCCACAAATATATCCCCATGGCGCTTGAAAAGGGCGCTGCCTGCGTTCTGTGCGAGAAGGCGCCTGCGGAAGGGGAATATGTGCTGCTCTCCGACACCCGCCGCGGCCTTGCCCTGGCCGGCGCCAACTGGTATGGAAACCCCGCGGGGGAGATGACCATGATCGGCATTACCGGCACCAACGGCAAGACTACCACCACCTATCTCGTCAAGCACATCCTGGAGGACTGCCTGGGCGCCAAGGTGGGTCTGGTGGGTACCATCCAAAATATGATCGGCGACGAGGTGCTCCACACCGAGCGCACCACGCCCGAGAGCCTGGAGCTTCAGGCACTTTTCCGCCACATGGCCGACGCCGGGTGCACCCACGTGGTCATGGAGGTCTCCTCCCACGCATTGAGCCTCCACCGGGTGGACGGCGTGACCTTCGACGTGGGTGTCTTCACCAACCTCACCCAGGATCACCTGGATTTTCACAAGACCATGGAGGAATACTGCCGCGCCAAGGCCATGCTCTTTGCGCGGAGCAAGGTGGGGGCGGTGAACGTGGACGATCCCTGGGCAAAGGAGATCCTGGCTCACGCCACCTGCCCGGTGATCACCTACTCTGCGAAGGGTCAGGCGGCGCTGGAGGCAACGGACATCCGCCTGGAGCCCCACCACGTGGCCTTCACCGCCCACTACCAGGGCACTGAGACGGCCTGTACCCTGGGCATCCCCGGCGCCTTCTCGGTGTATAACGCCCTGTCGGCGCTGAGCGCGGCCTTGGCGCTGGGCATCGCGCCGGAGAAGGCCGCCGCGTCCCTGGCCACCGCCCGGGGCGTCAAGGGAAGAGCCGAGGTGGTGCCCACGCCGGGCAAGGACTATACGGTGCTCATCGACTACTCCCACACCCCCGACAGCCTGGAGAACATCCTCAAAACCGTCCGGGAATTCGCCCGGGGACGGGTGATCGCGGTGTTCGGCTGCGGCGGCGACCGGGATCCCATCAAGCGCCCCATCATGGGCAAAATTGCCGCGGATCTGGCCGATCTGGTGGTGGTGACCTCCGACAATCCCCGCACCGAGGATCCCATGGCCATCATCGACCAAATTCTCGTGGGCATCCCCAAGGATCAAACGCCAACCACCGTCATTGAAAACCGCCGCCAGGCCATCCGCTGGGCCATGGACAACGCCCAGGCCGGGGACGTCATCGTCCTGGCCGGCAAGGGACACGAGACGTACCAGGAGATCGGACATGAAAAATTCCATCTGGACGAGCGGGAGGAAGTCGCCGCCCATCTGATGGGGAATTGAGGGACGGCTATGAAGGAACTTTCACTTAAGAAGCTGGCCGCCTGGTGCGGCGGCACCATCCATCCGGCCGATGCCGAGGCCGCGGTGACCGGCACGCAGATTGACTCGCGTCTGGTGCGCCGGGGCGACCTGTTTGTGGCCATCGCCGGCGAGCGGGTAGACGGCCACGACTATGTTTCCAAGGCGCGGGAGGCCGGCGCGGCAGCCGCGCTGGTGAGCCATTTGGTGGACGATCCCCTGCCGCAGATTCTGGTGGCCGATACGGCATTGGCCTACGGCGACATGGCGCGGGAATACCGCACGGAAACCGGCGTGGACGTGGTGGCCATCACCGGCTCGGTGGGCAAGACCACCACCAAGGAGATGATTGCCAGCGTCCTGGCCGGCAAGTACCGCGTCAGCAAGACCCAGGGCAACCACAATAACCATTTGGGACTGCCCATCACTGTGTTTGAAATGCCCGCCGACACCCAGGAGGCGGTGCTGGAGCTGGGGATGAACCACTTCGGGGAGATGCACTATCTCTCCTCCATTGCCAAGCCCAATGTGGTGGTCATCACCAACATCGGCACCATGCACATTGAGCACCTGGGTACCCGGGAGGGCATCCTGAAGGCCAAGCTGGAGATCATGGACGGCATCCAGCCCGACGGCGTGGCGGTGTTCAACGGCGACGAGCCCCTCCTTTGGAATCTCCGGGAGGGAAAGCACCGCCGGATCTACTTCGGCATCGAGAACGACCAGTGCGACGTGGTGGCCGAGGATGTGCGGCAGATTGACGGCGGCGTGTATTTTGTCGTCCGCGGTCTCGGGCAGCGGTTCCACGTGTATGTGCCCCAGGAGGGGCAGCACACGGTATATAACGCCCTGGCGGCCATTGCCGTGGGACTTCTCCGCAATGTGAGCCCCGACAGCATTCAGTACCAGCTGGGCATTTTCCACAATACCGGCATGCGGCAGCGGATCTTTGACGAAGACGGCGTGACCATCATCGAGGACTGCTACAACGCAGGGCCTGAATCCATGGATGCCGCTTTGAAGGTGCTCAAGGAGCACAAGGCCGAGGGACGGCGAATCGCAGTCCTGGGCGACATGCTGGAGCTGGGCAGCCGCTCCATGGCCGAGCACTACCGGGTGGGACGGCTGGTGGCACAGTCGGCCGATCTGCTGCTGGCCTACGGCAAGGACTCCCAGCGAATCATCATCGGCGCGGTCACCGGCGGCATGAGCCAGAAGTGCGCCGTCCACTATGAGGATCAGGAGGAGATGGCCGCCTCCCTCAAGCGCCTGGCAAAGCCCGGGGACATCCTGCTCTTCAAGGGCAGCCGCGGCATGCACATGGAAAAGGTGCTGCAAATGTATCTCGAACAGGAGAAGAACAGTTGACCACTGGGCAAATAAGCCGTGGTTGGAAAGAGGAACAGTATGGGAATTATCGTCACAATCATCGGGAGCTTTCTCCTCACCGCCCTCTTTGGCCGGGTGCTGATCCCGATGCTCCACGCCCTCAAGGCAGGGCAGTCCATCCGGGAGATCGGCCCGAAGTGGCACAACACCAAGGCCGGCACCCCCACCATGGGCGGACTGATGTTCATTCTGCCTTCAGTCGTCTTTGTGGTGGCCGTGGGCTTTCCAGCGCTGCGGGAGGGCGTGTATGAACAGCTCTTGGTGCTGGGTCTGGCGCTGGTCTACGGCCTCATCGGCTTTCTCGACGACTTTGTCAAGGTAAAGCTCCACCGGAACCTGGGGCTCACCGCGCTGCAAAAGCTCCTTTTGCAGCTGGCGGCGGCCATTGTCTTCCTGGCGCTGCTGCGCTTTAACGGCAACCTCACCTATGATCTCTATGTGCCGTTTTTCAATGTGGAGTTCACCATCCCCTGGGTGGTCTATATGATCTTCGCGGGGCTGGTCATCGTGGGCTGCGTCAACGCCGTCAACCTCACCGACGGAATCGACGGCCTGGCCGCCGGCGTGACCTTTCCGGTGATGATTTTCTTCACCGTCACCGCCTACTTCTGGGGAAGCAATACCCTGGCGCTCTTCCCCGCCTCCCTGGTGGGCGGCCTTGCGGGCTTCCTCCTCTATAACTTCCATCCGGCCAAGGTGTTCATGGGCGACACCGGCTCGCTCTTTTTGGGCGGCGCGGTGTGCGGCATGGCCTTTGCGCTGGATATTCCCCTGGTGCTGATTCTGGTGGGCATCATCTACATCATCGAGACCGTGTCGGTGATGATGCAGGTGACCTACTTCAAGCTCACCCATGGCAAGCGCATCTTCCGCATGACGCCCATCCACCATCACTTTGAGATGGGCGGCTGGAGCGAGGTGAAGATCTTCACGGTCTTCACCGGCATCACCGTGGTCATGTGCCTTCTGGCCTGGCTGGGGATCTGCCACCGCTTCGGATAACCCCATTTTGTTAGGGCAGCACCGCACAATTGTGTCTGCGGCCTTCGCCCAATCTTTCGCCCCATCCGTGCAGTTATAAAAGGGGGAAATACATACAGTATTCCCGCCCTTTTATAACTTTCGTATGAGGCAAAATCTTTGGCCGAACGCTCTTGCCAAATTGTGCGGTGCTGCCTTAGAAAGGACGCATTCATGAACAACGCCATCCAATACCCCGGCCTGCCCGAGGAGCGGCTCCCCGATCCGCCGCGCCAGCAGCCGGAAAAAAAGCGAAAAGAGAAAATTCTATACGATGAGCGCGGCCTCATCGACCTGCCGTTTTTGCTTTTGACGGTGCTGCTGGTGCTCATCGGCGTGGTGATGATGTTCTCGGCCAGCTACGCCTCGGCCTATGCCGAGGAGGGCTCCTCCACCGCCTACTTTGCCCGGCAGGGACTCTTTGCCCTGGTGGGCATCGGCATCATGCTCTTCGTGAGCCGGGTCAACTATCAGGTGTGGCGGGCGCTGTCCTTTCCCATTCTGGCCGGTACCATCTTCCTTTTGATGCTGGTGCCCATCTTCGGCACCGAGGAAGGCGGCGCCCGGCGGTGGATCTACCTGGGCTTTACCTCCTTCCAGCCCTCGGAGATCGCCAAGCTGGCCGTCATTTTGACCTTTGCCACCCTGATGTCCTCCTATAAGGACAAGATGAAAACCTTCCGTTACGGCGTTTTGCCCTTTGCGGCGATTTTGGGCGTGATTGCCTTACTTTTGGTGCTGGAGCCTCACTTCTCGGCCATCATCATCATCTTCTGCGTGGGTGCGGCCATGATGTTCTTGGGCGGCACGGAGCTCAAGTGGTTTGCCTTGGGACTTGGCGTGGCGGCGGTGTTCGGCTTTATTTACCTCAAATTCATGGGCTACGCCTCGGATCGAATCGTCGCCTGGCGCGACCCCTGGGCGGACGCCTCGGACAACGGCTATCAGATCGTCCAGTCCCTCTATGCCATCGGCTCCGGCGGCCTCATGGGTCTGGGGCTGGGACGGGGGCGGCAGAAATACCTGTACCTCCCCGAGGAGCACAACGACTATATCTTCGCCATTGTCTGCGAGGAGCTGGGCTTTGTGGGCGCCATGGTGGTGCTGCTGCTGTTCGTGCTGCTCATCATTCGGGGCTACTGGATCGCCATGCACGCCCGGGATCGCTTCGGCGCGCTGATGGTGGGCGGCCTCACCACCCTTCTGGCCTTGCAGGTCTTCTTCAACATCGGCGTGGTGACCAACTTCCTCCCCGCAACAGGCATCTCTCTGCCCTTCTTCTCCTACGGCGGCACGGCGCTTCTCCTGCAGCTTTTTGAGATGGGACTTGTGTTGAGCGTCTCCCGCCAGAGCAACAATCAGCTTCTTCTTTGATTGGAGGCATCCATGAACGTCATCTTCACCTGCGGCGGCACCGGCGGCCACATCAACCCCGCCATCTCCGTGGCGAAGCTCTTAAAGGAGCGCATCCCGGACAGCCGGATCCTCTTCATCGGCGCCGAGGACGGCATGGAAAATAAATTGGTGCCCCGGGAGGGCTTCGACCTGGAGACCATTAAAATCTCCAACTTCCAGCGAAAGCTCACCCCGGCGGGCATCTGGCACAACGTCACCACCGCCTGCCATATGGCCGGCTCCATGCGCAAGGCCAAGCGGATCATCCGGGACTTTGCACCCGACGTCATCGTGGGCACCGGCGGCTATGCCAGCTACCCGGCGCTCCACATGGGCGCCAAGCTGGGCATCCCCACGGCGGTGCACGAATCCAACGCCGTGCCCGGTCTCACCACCCGCATGGTGGCCAAGGACATGGATCGGATCATGGTGTCCTTCCCGGACTGCCAGGAGCACTACCCCAACCCCGAGAAGGTCATCGTCACCGGTACGCCGGTGCGGAGCGAGTTCCTCTACGGCGACCGCACCGCCGCCCGCAAGGCGCTGGGGCTTGGGGAGGAGAAGCTCATCATCTCGGCCTGGGGGAGCCTGGGCGCCCGGGAGATGAATAAAAAAATTGCCCGCTTCATGGTCTTGGAGGCCAAGGACGGCCGCTATCACCACGTCCACGCCACGGGCTCCTACGGCTGGCGGTGGATGCCGGCCTACGTCCGCCAGCAGGGGCTGGAGCTGGAGCAGTATCCCGAGCTCGACATGCGGGAGTATATCTTCAATATGCCAGAGCTCATGGCGGCGGCGGATCTCATCATCTGCCGCGCCGGGGCGGCCACCATCAGCGAGGTCTGCGCCTCGGGGACGCCGTGCATCATGATTCCCTCGCCCAACGTCACCGACAACCACCAGGAGAAGAACGCCCGGGTCTTGGAAGCCCACGGCGCGGCGGTGGTGCTGCGGGAGAATGAATGCGACGGCGACAGCCTCTATGAAACCGCCAAATCCCTCTTGGAAGACGAGAAGCGCCTCAAGGAGATGCGCATGGCCGCCCGCCGCCTGGCCGTGGTGGACGCCGCCGAGCAGATTTTAGAGGTCATGCGCACCCTGGCAGGAGGTATTGCCTAGCGTCGCCTCCTTTCGCACCCTCCTCCGCTTTGTTGCATAGGATGGCAAAAAAGCGGAGGAGAGACTATGGACGCTCTGATTGTGCACGGAGGGAAGCCCCTTTCGGGGGAAATCACCATCAGCGGCGCGAAGAATGCGGTCTTGCCCATTCTGGCTGCCACCATGCTCCACGGGGACGAATACTGCCTACATAACTGCCCGGATATTGCCGACGTGCGCCTGGCCGCCGCCATCATCCGGTGCCTGGGCGGCCGCGTGACCCGGCGGGGGAACACCCTGCTGGTGGACACCCGCCTTGCCGGCGGCACCGTCATTCCCGCCGACCTCATGGGCAAGATGCGGGCGTCGGTGCTGTTTCTCGGCGCCCTCCTGGCGCGCTTCGGCGAGGCCTCCATGACCATGCCCGGCGGCTGCCCCCTGGGCAGGCGTCCCATCGACCTCCACTTAGATGCCTTGGCGCGCATGGGCGCCTCGGTGGTCTTGTGGGAGGGGGAGATCTGCTGCGAGGCACCTTCTCTCCACGGCGCCGCCATTGAGCTGCAATTTCCGAGCGTGGGCGCAACGGAAAATGTGCTTCTGGCCTCCATGGGCTGCAAAGGCACGGTGGTGCTCCAGAACGCGGCCAGGGAGCCGGAAATCGCGGATTTGGCGCATTTTCTCCAGGCCATGGGCGGAGAAATCTCGGGAATCGGCACCGATACGCTGACCATCCGGGGCGGCGCGCCCCTCTCCGGCGCCGCCTACACGGTGATGCCCGACCGCATTGAGGCGGCCACCTTTTTGTGTGCCTGCGCCGGCTGCGGCGGAGAGATCTGCCTCCATGGCGCCGACGGGCGCCACCTGACGCCGGTGCTGGATGTGCTCACCGGCGCGGGGTGTGAGCTCTGCTGGAGCCGGAAATGTATCACCCTCCGCGCCCAGGGGCGGCGCAAGGCCGTTCCCGCCATTGAGACGGCGCCCTATCCCGGCTTTCCCACCGACGTCCAGGCGCCCATGATGGCGGCGCTACTGCGCATGGAGGGATCCTGCCGCTTTTCTGAGACGATTTTCGAGCGGCGCTTTGCCCACGTGCCCCAGCTCCGGCGCTTTGGCGCGGAGATCGAGACGGAGGGCTCCGCGGCGCTGGTGCGGGGCGTGGCGTCTCTGCGCCCGGCCACCGTGACGGGGACAGATCTCCGGGGCGCGGCGGCGCTGGTGATTGCCGCCCTCCAGGCGCCGGGAGTCAGCACGATTTATGGGATAAAACACCTGCGGCGGGGGTATGATAATCTGGAAGGAAAGCTCCGCGCCCTGGGCGTCACCCTTTCGGAGGCCGACGGCGGCGTAGGAAAGAATACGACTGGAAATTTTCCCTGCCATGGTGTATAATACTCTGTAAGTCGGAGCAAGTCTCCCCCTTATGGAGGTAAACATGGCAAATATGCGCAATTCGGCGCGCCGCCGGGCAAGACGTGCCGGCCGCCGCCGGGAACTTCATACAGGTGTCATCGGAAGGCTTCTCATCATGGTCGCCGTGGTGGTGGCCATCGTGCTGGGCGTGGCGATCTTCTTCCGCATCCGCACTGTGGAGGTGCAGGGCAACAGCATCTACTCCTGGGAGCAGGTGGCCAACGCCTCCGGGATCTCGCCCGGGGATAACCTCTTTATGCTCAACCGCGAGGCCGTGGCCGGCAGCATCCAGGCGCAGCTTCCCTATGTTCAGAAAGTGAGCGTGGGGCGTATTCTCCCCGACACCGTGGTCATCCAGGTGGAGGAGAGCCAGATTGCCGGACTGGTGGAGGCCGACGTGGGCGGCAAGTGGTATATTAACACCGAAGGCCGCGTGCTGGGAAGCTCCATTGACAATTTTACCGGCCAGGTGGTGGAGATGCAGGGCTTTACCCTGGTCAATCCCCAGACCGGCGAGGCGGCAGTGGCCAGCGAAGGCCAGGAGGACGCCATGACCGCGGCGCTGGAGATTGTGGGCGCCATGGAGGGCACCGGCCTCATGGAGAAGATCACCACCATCAACGTGGAAAAAACCTACGACATTGAGCTTCTCTGCGGCGAGCAGTATCAGATTCTGCTCGGCGGTACCGATGAGCTTTCCTATAAAATTCAGTATCTCCAGGCCGTCCTGGAGGAGCTCGATCCGGCGCTTTCTGGCACCATCGACCTCACCTTTGATGAAAAGCGTGTGGCGCGCTTCCGGGAGTGGGAGTAAACTGGATTTTTTTAGGGAGAATTCATGATTTTCTATTGACCTGGAACAGAGAACGCGATATTATAATGGAGTATAATTATGTGAACTTCAACGCTGAGCAGCATTGATACATAGGAGGAACTACCCATGCCTGATTTTGAAGAAAAAGTCGTTTCCATAAAAGTGATCGGCGTCGGCGGCGCCGGCAACAACGTCGTCAACCGGATGATTGCAGCCGGCGTGGGCGGCGTGGAATTTGTGGTGGTCAACACCGATAAGCAGGATCTCAATAAGTCCAACTGCCGCAACAAAATCCAGATCGGTGAAAAGCTCACCGGAGGCATGGGCGCAGGCTCCAAGCCCGAAATCGGCCAGAAGTCCGCCGAGGAGTCCAAGGCCGCCATTTCTAAGATTCTCGAGGGCACCGACATGGTGTTCATCACCGCCGGTATGGGCGGCGGCACCGGCACCGGCGCGGCGCCCATCATCGCGGATTTGGCGCATGAGGCCGGAATCCTCACCGTGGGCGTGGTCACCAAGCCCTTCAAGTTCGAGGGCGCCAACCGTATGAAGCAGGCCGAGGCCGGCATCGCCAATCTGTCCGATAAGGTCGACAGCCTCATCATCATCCCCAACGACCGCCTCAAGTACGTCACCGATCAGAAGATCACCTTCGCCAACGCCTTCGGCATTGCCGACGATGTGCTCAAGCAGGCCGTGCAGTCCATCTCCGAGCTGGTGGGCTACTCCGAGCATGTGAACATCAACCTGGACTTTGCCGACGTGTCCGCCATCATGAAAGACGCCGGCCGCGCCCACATGGGCGTGGGCACCGCCTCCGGCCGCGACAAGGCCGAGCAGGCCGCCCAGGCCGCCGTGGCCAGCCCCCTGCTGGAGACCTCCATCAACGGCGCCATGGGTGTGCTCATCAACATCACCGGCTCGTCCGACCTGGGTCTCGACGATGTGGAGACTGCCGCCAGCATTGTCCAGGAGGCCGCCAACCCCGAGGCCAACATCATCTTCGGCTCCGCCTTTGACGATACCCTCCAGGACGAGATGCGCGTCACCGTCATCGCCACCGGCTTCGACGAGAAGAAGCCCACCACCCGTCTGGGCGCCTTCTCCTCCGGCGTGGAGCGCAGCAAGGTGGAGGACGACGACAACGACATCGACGCCATCTTCAAGATCTTCAACAAGAGCTAAAAAAGAATTCCCAGCGCCCCGCCTCCCGCGGGGCGCTTTTTCATGC
>NHCFR00700__coassemble_1220_pt1 | contig 23065 bp, 21 predicted proteins | sample NHCFR00700__metabat2_high_PE_007 | metagenome-assembled genome bin NHCFR00700 | reverse complement strand
CCTCATCGTCCCGGGTCGATCAGAGATCGACCCCTACAGGGCTTTTGCTTCTCGCAGGTCGATCGGAGATCGACCCCTACTTAGTAGGCCACGCCCCAGTAGATCATGGTCTTGGCGGGCTTGCCGCAGATGGGGCACACGTCGCCCAAATGCTCCTGGGTGAGGGGCATGCACCGGGAGGACATGCCGGCCTCCTCCTTCATCTTGATTTCGCAGGCCTCGTCGCCGCACCACATGGTCTTGATGAAGCCGCCGTGCTCCTTTTGAAGCTGCTTGGCCTCCTCCAGGGAATAGGCGGGGTAGATGTTCTCCTCCAAGTTCTTCTTGGCCTTGTCGTACATCTGCTGCTGCACCAGTTCAAGCTGCTTGGCGGCCTCGGCCTCCACGTCCTCGAGCTTGACGGTGATCTTCTCGCCGTCAGTACGGCGCACCAGGATGCACTGGCCGTTCTCCAGGTCTCTCGGGCCGCACTCCACGCGGACAGGCACGCCCTTCATCTCATACTGGGCGCACTTCCAGCCCATGGAGTTGTCGGACTTGTCGGTCTTCACCCGGAAGCCGGCCTTCTTGAGCCGCTCCTCCAGCGCCGCCGCGCCCTCGAGGACGCCGGGCTTGTGCTGGGCGATGGGCAGGACGATGATCTGGATGGGGGCGATCTTGGGCGGGAGCACCAGGCCGTTGTTGTCGCCGTGGGTCATGATGACCGCGCCGATCATTCGGGTGGTGCTGCCCCAGGAGGTCTGGTAGGGGTGCTGGAGCTTGTTGTCCCGGCCGGTGAAGGTGATGCCGTAGGCGCGGCTGAACTTATCGCCAAAGTAGTGGGAGGTGGCGCCCTGGAGCGCCTTTCTGTCCTTCATCATGCACTCGACAGTATACGTTGCCTCGGCGCCGGCAAACTTCTCCTTGTCGGTCTTGCGGCCGGGCACCACGGGGATGGCCAGAACGTTTTCAAAGAAGTCGGCATAGCAGCGAAGCTGCTGCATGGTCTCGTTCTGGGCTTCCTCGGCAGTCTCGTGGATGGTGTGTCCCTCTTGCCACCAGAACTCGCGGCTCCGCAGGAAGGGACGGGTGGTCTTCTCCCAGCGGATGACGCTGCACCACTGGTTATAGAGCATGGGAAGCTCCCGGTAGGTCTGGAGGGTATTGGCCCAGAAGTCGGAGAACATGGTCTCGGAGGTGGGGCGGAAGGCCAGGCGCTCTTCCAGCTTCTCGTTGCCGCCATGGGTGACCCAGGCCACCTCGGGCGCGAAGCCCTTGACCAGCTCGCCCTCCTTCTTGAGGAGGCTCTCGGGAATCAGCACAGGCATGGCCACATTCTCATGTCCCGTCTCCTTGAACATGCCGTCCATGATCTTCTGCATGTTCTCCCAGATGGCGTAGCCATAGGGACGGAGGATGGTAAAGCCCTTGACGCTGGAGTACTCCACCAGTTCCGCCTTGCGGCAGATGTCGGTATACCACTGGGCAAAGTCCACCTCCATGTCGGTGATCTGTTCAACCTTTTTCTCTTTTGCCATAGTATGGTTTCCTTCCTTTCGGTGCCCAGCGGGCCGAAATTAGCAGTTTAAAGTCTATGTTCTATTTTATCACACCTGTCAATCCCTTTGGCATACAATGAAGTACTTTCTAATAAAAGGAGCCGCGCCATGGATGAATTTTTGATCTGCCTGGATCCCGTCACCGCCCGCTTCTACGACCGCATCGCAAGAAGCGTCAGCCGCACCACCGAGGAGGTCTTGCAGGATGCCCTCTTCAAGCTGGCCGGGGAGCTATCCCTGGAGTCCCTCGCGAAAACCGGCCGAAATTTCGCAAGGGACTGATTGCATTCCCCGCCGGTGCTCAGTATAATGGAGGTGACTATACTGCGAGGAGAATGACGCCATGAAATCCATTCGTGACATCTATAAAATCGGGAAAGGCCCCTCCAGCTCCCACACCATCGGCCCTGAACGCGCCGCCAAGCTCTTTAAAAGCGAGCACCCCGAGGCCGACGGCTTCCGGGTGGTGCTCTACGGCTCTTTGAGCAAGACCGGCCGGGGACACGGCACCGACCGGGTGCTCCAGGAAGTCCTCTCTCCCCTGCCCACGGAGATCATCTTCAGCGAGGAGATGCCCCATGGCGTCCACCACCCCAACACCATGGACTTTTTCGCCCTCCGTGATGGCCGGGAAGCCGCCACCATGCGCGTGGAGTCCATCGGCGGTGGCGACATTCACATCGAAGGCCGCGATGATCTGGAGCTTCCCGAGATCTACCCGGAGAACTCCTTCGCCGAGGTGGAGCAGTTCTGCCGCTTCCGGGGTCTCGACCTGGCGGAGTACGTGGAGATCAACGAGGGTGAGGACATCTGGGAATTTTTAGACGAGATCTGGCGCACCATGAAGCGCTCGGTGGAGGAGGGGCTCATGACCGAGGGCATGCTCCCCGGCGGCCTCAAGGTGGAGCGCAAGGCCAAGATGCTCTTTGAGCACCCGGCGCCCAACGAGGTGCCCCAGGTGCGGGAGTGCCGCATCGTCTCGGCCTACGCCTTCGCCGTCAGCGAGCAGAACGCCGACTGCGGCACCATCGTCACCGCCCCCACCTGCGGTGCCTGCGGCGTGCTGCCCGCCTCCCTGGTCTACGTGCAGCAGCAGCGTCATTTGAGCGACGAGCGGGTGCTGCGGGGTCTGGCCGTGGCGGGGCTCATCGGCAACCTCATCAAGCGCAACGCCTCCATCTCCGGCGCCGAGTGCGGCTGCCAGGCCGAGATCGGCACCGCCTGCGCCATGGCTGCCGCCGCCCTCACCTACCTCTTCGGCCTCAAGACCGATCAGATCCAGTACGCCGCCGAGATCGCCCTGGAGCACCACCTGGGGCTCACCTGCGACCCCATCTGCGGATTGGTGCAGGTTCCCTGCATCGAGCGCAACGCCGTGGCCGCCATGCGCGCCATGAACTCGTGTAACCTCGCCTACTTCCTCTCCGACACCCAGCGCATTTCCTTCGACATGGTAGTCAAGACCATGTACGAGACCGGCATCAACTTAAACCAGCGCTTCCGCGAGACCTCCGAGGGCGGCCTTGCCAAGATGTTTAACCGCCGCCGCCACGAGCTATAATATACAGCGTGTCGAAAAAGTCTTTTCGCCACGCTGTGCGGATTTTGAAACTTTCAAAAAAGTTTCAAAATCCTGTTTGATTGAACGCGCGGTGGGCTTTTTGCCCCCCGCACACACCCCCCGCTGCTCTGTCGCATCAGTCTTCTGCGGGGTTTTTCTACAGCCTGAATATATTATATAGTATAAAACCGGGTTCCCAGCGGAACCCGGTTTATTTATGGAGGCGGCGTGCACCCTGTAGGGGTCGATCTCTGATCGACCCGTCTGCGAAGCGACCTGACGGTCGCCGGGCGGCTCGGAGATCCGCCCCTACAAGTGCGGCGGCAAAAACTGCCGGAAGGCCGTGGGGAGGGCGTAGACGCCGGCAAGCGCCTCCCGGGTTGCCCAGGTGAAATCGCCGCCTGCTTCACAGCGGAGATAATAGCCCCGCATGTCCCACTCCACGTGGGTGAAGATGTGCCTGCGCTCCACCACCTGCTGAAGCTCCGTAGGTCTCACGCCCAGCTTCTCCGCTGCCTCCAGGGCTTGCGCTGCCTCCAGCTTGCCGGGAACATGGGGAAATTCCCAAAGTCCCGCCAAAAGTCCCCGGCCGGGACGCTTGCAGATGGCCAGCCCCCGGTCGCTTTCCAGGAGAAAGACCGTCATGGTCTCCTGCCGCCGGGGCTTTTTGGCCGTGCGCACCGGCACGTCCAGCTCCCGGCGTGCGCCGTGGGCGCGGCACAGGCCGGAGAGGGGACAGTGATCGCACTGCGGTGCACCATTGGGAAGGCACACCGTCGCCCCCAGCTCCATGAGCGCCTGGGTGAAGTCGCCGCAGCGGCCTGCGGGATAAATGGCGGCCAGGGCGTTGGTGAGGGCTTTTTTCACCGCGGGCGTGTCGATGGGCGTCTCGTCCAAGGCAAGGCGCGATGCCACCCGCAGCACGTTGCCATCCACCGCCGGGGTGGGCAGCTCAAAGGAGATGGAGCCGATGGCGCCGGCGGTATAGTCCCCCACCCCGGGAAGCGCCCGGATGGCGTCATAATTTGCGGGAAACACGCCGCCATGCTGCTCCACGATGACTTTGGCGGCCTTTTGGAGATTTCGCACGCGGCTATAGTACCCCAGCCCCTCCCAGAGCTTGTGGCACAGCGCCTCGTCCGCCGCCGCCAGCGCCTCCACCGTGGGAAGCGCCGCGAGAAACCGGCTATAGTAGCCCTTCACCGCCTCCACCCTGGTCTGCTGGAGCATGATCTCCGAGAGCCAGACGTGGTAGGGCTCCCGATCCCGCCGCCAGGGAAGATCCCGGCGGTTTTTCTCGTACCAGGGCAGCAGCAGCCCCGGCAGGGGCGCGAAGTCGAAGTCCATCAATCCTCCTGCCGCTGAGCCACCTCGCCGCGGCACTTATAGATGCATCCGGCGGGCACGGTGCCCCGCACCGAGGAGAGGGGGTAGACGCTGCAGCCCCGTCCCAGCACGGTGCCGGGATTGAGGACTGAGCCGCAGCCCACCTCCACGTTGTCGCCCACCATGGCGCCCACCTTTTTCCGGCCGGTGGCGACTTCGGCGGTGCCGTCGCGCACCACCACCAGCTTCTTGTCGCTCTTCACATTGGAGGTGATGGAGCCGGCGCCCATGTGCGCCTTGTAGCCCAGGATGGAGTCGCCCACGTAGTTATAGTGGGGCACCTGCACCTTGTCGAAGAGGATCACATTCTTGAGCTCCGTGGAGTTGCCCACCACGGCGCCTGCGCCCACCAGGGCATTGCCGCGAATGAAGGCACAGTGGCGCACCTCGGTCTCCGGGCCGATGATGCAAGGCCCCGTGATGGAGGCGGTGGGCGCCACCTTGGCGGATTTGGCGATCCAGACGTTCTCGGCGGGATGGTCGTATTCCGCCTCAGAAAGCGTGGCGCCCAGAGTCAAAATAAAATCGCCGATGCCGGCCAGGGCTTCCCAGGGATAGGTGCAGGGAGCGAGCAGCGGCGCGGCGGCGGTATGGGTGAGGTCGTAGAGATCCGAAACAGTATACATGGCAATTCTCCTGTTCATGTAGGATGGGGCTATTATACCGCCATTCCCCCGCCGCCGCAAGAGGGGGGGCAAGCGCGGATTTTCCGTTGTCAAACGGGTGCTTTTCCTGTATACTAGTTTTAATCTTCTTCGAAAGGAGCATTCCAGTGCGCATTCGTCTTTCCGCGCTGCTTCTGGCGCTTTTTCTCCTTCTGCCCGGCTGCGCCGCCCGGAAATCCGGCGGCGACATCGCCGCCACCACCGCCCCGGTGGCGGAATTTGCCCAGGCCATCACCGAGGGCACCGGCCTCACGGTGACCAGGCTCATCACCGACTCCGTCTCCTGCCTCCACGACTACTCCCTCTCCGTCCGGCAGATGGAGGCCGTGGAAGAGAGCCAGGTGGTGCTCATCTCCGGCGCGGGGCTGGAGGACTTCATGGACGACGTCCTCTCCCACGCCAAGACCGTGGTGGACTGCTCCAAGGGCATTGACCTGCTGGAGAACAGCGAGGGCACCGATCCCCACATCTGGCTCGACCCCGCCCGCGCCCAGCAGATGGTGGACAACCTCACCGCCGGGCTCACGGCGGTCTATCCCGAGCACGAGGCAGCCTTCGCCGAAAACGCCACCGTCTTAAAGGCGCGGCTCCAGGCGCTGGACGAGGCGGGCAAAAAAGCTCTCTCGGACATTTCCTGCCGGGAGCTTATCACCTTCCACGACGGCTTTGGCTACCTGGCCAGTCACTTTGACCTCACCATCCTCGCCGCCATCGAGGAGGAGGCCGGCGCCGAGGCCTCTGCCGCCTCCCTCACCGAGATCATCGATCTGGTGAAGGCCCACAATCTCCCCGCCGTGTTCACCGAGGCCAACGGCTCGGACGCCGCCGCGTCGGTGATCGAGTCCGAGACCGGCGTGCCCCACTTCGCCCTGGACTTGGGCTTTGGCGACCGAGACTACTTCTCGGCCATGGAATATAACTTTGAGACGTTGAAAGAGGCACTCACATGACCCACAACCCCCACTCAGGCAGCTGCCAGGGCGCATGCTGCCTGAAAATTCAAGACCTCTCGGTGACCTTCGGCACCGACGCCGTGCTGGAGCATGTCAATCTCCACATGCACTGCGGGCAGATCGTCGCCCTCATCGGTCCCAACGGCGCGGGCAAGTCCACCCTGATTCGCGCCATTCTCGGCGAAAAGCCCTATACCGGCACCATCACCTTCTCCCCTGCCGGCGGCGCGCCGGAAAAGCTTCGCATCGGCTACGTACCCCAGAGCCCGGGCTTTGACCCCGGCGACCCCATCAGCGTGCTGGATCTCTTCGCCTGCTGCTTAAGCCGGCGCCCGGCCTTCCTGCCCGTGGGCAAGGCCTTCCGGCAAAGGGTGCTTTCCTGCCTTGCCCGCGTTCACGGCGAAGCCCTCCTCCATAAGCGCGTGGGCACCCTCTCCGGCGGCGAGGTGCAGCGGGTGCTGCTGGCACTGGCGCTGGAGCCCATGCCCCATATGCTCATCCTGGACGAGCCCCTCTCCGGCGTGGACGTGGAGGGCATGACGCTGCTCATGGACATGCTCGATGAAATCCGCAAGACCTACGATCTCTCCATTCTGATGACCACCCACGACTTTTCGCTCCTGGAAAAATACTGCGACCAGGTGGTGCTCATCCAGCACCAGGTGGTCGCCCAGGGTGCGCCCAAAGAGGTCTTATCCTCCCCGGAATTTGCCCGGGTGTTTCACATGGGAGGCAGTATATGAGTATCTGGTATGAGCTTCTCGATCTTCTCTCCCTCCCCTTCCTCTCCATGAACTTTATGAAGAATGCCCTTCTGGCGGTGCTCATTATGACGCCCCTCTTCGGCATCCTCTCCACCATGGTGGTCACCGGGCGGCTGAGCTTCTTCTCCGATGCCTTGGGGCACTCGGGCTTTACGGGCATCGCCATCGGTGTGCTATGCGGCGCGGCGTCTCCCACCTGGTTTGCCGTGGTGCTGGCCGTGGCCTTCGCCCTGCTCTTCTCCTATGTGAAAAGCCGCACCAGCCAGGCCGCCGAGACGATTATCAGCGTCTTCTCCTCCACCGCTGTGGCGCTGGGCATCTTCATCGCCACCATGAACGGCAGCTCCTTCACCAAGTTCAACCAGTACTTGATTGGCGACATCCTCTCGGTGACGCCGGGAGAAATCGGCCTGCTCGCTCTGGTGCTCCTGGGCGTGGTGCTATTGTGGATCTTTGCCTGCAACCGCCTGGTACTCACCGCCGCCCATCCCCAGCTTGCCTCCTCCCGGGGCATCCCGGTGCGGGGCTTTGAGACGCTCTTCACCGTCTCCATCGCCGTGGTGGTCACCCTGGCCATGAGTTGGGTGGGATTGATGGTCATCAACTCCCTTCTGGTGCTGCCCGCGGCGGCGGCGCGGAATATGGCCAGGAACCTCCGGGAGTATCACCTCTTCTCGGTGGTGCTGGCGCTCCTTTCCGGCATTGCCGGGCTTGTCACCAGCTACTATTTGGGCTCCTCCACCGGCGCGGTCATCAGCCTTTATTTGGCGGTATGTTTCGCCGTCACCTTCCTCTTCCGCAAGCGCCGGGCATAGGGGTGCGTTGGGCGAACATGCTGTGGGAACCACAACTGTCCTACGGGCGGCCATAAAGGCCGCCCCTACAACCACGCTCCCGACGCTTTCGTAGGGGCGGGGTTTATCCCCGCCCGTGCCGTTGCTATAGACAGGGCGCGCTGCTTGTTTGCAGCGCGCCCTGTGCTTTTTATTTTTTCAGCCGGAGCAGGAATTCCACCACGTGGAGCGCCGCCTGCTGGGCTTCCGCCTTGGTCACACCGTCGGAAGCGCGGAGGGAACGGAGCAGCGTGAGATCCCGCCGCCGCCCGATGGTGGAGCCTGGCATGAGCAAGTCCACCCCGGCGCGAATGCGGTAGGCGTCGTCCCGCAGGGCGGGAAACTCCGGCGAGACGTCGTGCCGCATCCACCAATCGGTGAGGATGAGCCCTTGATAGCCCCACTCCCGCCGGAGCAGTGACACGGCCAAATCATAATTGTAGTGGCTATAGACGCCGTTGACCCGGTTATAGCTGGTCATAATGGCCATGGGCTTGGCGGTTTTCACCACAATCTCAAAGCCCTTGAGGTAGAGCTCCCGGAGCGCCCGCTGGCTGAGACGGGAGTCGTTTCGATTGCGGTTGGTCTCCTGGTTGTTGCAGGCAAAGTGCTTGGGACAGGCGCTGCGGCCACGGGACTGGATCCCCCGCACCACCGCTGCCGCCATGACCCCCGTGACCAGTGGATCCTCGGAGAAATATTCAAAATTCCGCCCGCAGAGGGGATTTCGATGGATGTTCATCCCCGGCGCCAGGAGCATATCCACCCCCAGCGCCTCCATCTCCTGTGCCACCAGGGCGTAGAGTGCCTCCACGGCCTCGGGATTGAAGGTACTCCCCTGCGCCGTGCCGCAGGGCAGCAGCGCCGCCGTGCTGTGGAGGCGGATTCCGGCCGGGCCATCGCAGGTAATGACCGGCGGCAATCCCCGGCTGCGCAGCGCCGCCGTGACGCCGCCGAAGGCGCCGGCGTTGCCGCTGGGGCCTTCCGGGGCGTTCATCTTCCCCTGCCCCCGCACCAGCTGGTCGAGCTCCTCCAGAGAGAGCTGCCCCACCAGCTCCGCCGCCGTATGCGTTCCGGCCAGGACGTCGGCAAAGGTCACCGTCTCTTCCGGGACAGGCAGCGGCGCCGGCAAATGTTCCAAAATCTTCCGGCGAAGCGCCCCGCCGCCGGTGGGTACCGCCTCCCACTGGCAGGAGCCATCCCGGTTGACCATCCTGGAAAAGCCGTGCTCTTTGGGCAGGGGACAAATCTCCTCGCACCGGCGCACCACCTCCAGCCCAGAACGCTCCCAGGAGAGGACTTCCACCGTGTCCCGGGCATTCTCCCCCACCTCCACGGCGTAGCGCCCCGGCTCCAGCACGTGGCAGTTTCGGTGTCCGGTGGCGCCGGTGTCGTCAAAGGGCGCGAAGCCGGCAAGAGACGCCGTCAAGTCCAAGCGCTGCCGCTCCCCCGGCGCAAGCAGCTTGCTCTTCTGGAAGGCGCAGAGGATCTTCCGGGGATTTCCCAGCTTACCCTGGGGCAAGACCAGATAGGCCTGGGCTATGGTTTTACCCGCCGCCTCGCCCTGATTTTCCACATCCACGGTAAGCTTGATTTTACCGCCTGCCGTCTCTCCGGTGCCTTTCATCGAAAAAGTAGTATAGCTCATGCCAAATCCGAAAGGAAAGAGCACCTTCTCCGGGGCAAAGGTCTCAAAATACCGGTAGCCCACATAGATGTCCTCTTGATAGGCGTTGGCGCTGCGATGGCCAAAGGAAGCCGCGGAGGGGTAATCGCCATAGTCCCGGGCAATGGTATCTGAGAGGCGGCCGCTGGGATTGACCCGGCCGGTGAGCACATCGGCCAGGGCGCGGCCGCTCTCCATGCCGCCCTGCCAGGCCAGGACCAGGGCGCCGGTGAAATCCGCAGCCCAGCCCAGATCCAGGACGTTGCCACAGTCGAGGATCACCGCCACCCGGGAAAAGGCGTCGCTGACCCGGCGCAGAAGCGCTTGCTCCTGAGATGTAAGATAAAAGCTCCCCGGCTTCAGGCTGCCGTCCCGATCCTCCCCGGCAGCGCGGCCGATGACCACCAGGGCAATGGTGCTCTCCCGGGCAGCCTGGACAAGAAGCGCATCCGGCAGGGGCATCTCAGGGTAGTGCGTGGGCCAGTGTCCCCAGAAACCCTCGTCCGGCTGGTGGTCGGCACACCACTGCCGGTACGCCTCCTCCACGGGCGCGCAGACTTGCACGCCCTGCTCCCGCAGGCCGTCCAGCAAATTGCATCGATAAGGGGCGGCCACATCGCCGCCGCTGCCATAGCCCACAGTGAAATAGTCCACGGCGCACCTGCCAAACACCGCCACAGTATCCGATGGCCGGAGAGGCAGCGTCTCGCCGTCATTTTGTAAGAGTACGATACCCTCCGCCGCCACCGCCCGCGCCGCCGCTGCCACCTCGGGCACCGAAAGCACGCCGTTGGGCGCCTGGTGCTGAAGTGCCTGACGCAGGCCGTTTCCCGTCACCCAGTCCATGCCAAAGTGGACAAGCCGATTAAAAAAGCGCTTCATTGCTCCGTCTCCTTTCCTCGGTAGGGCTAGTATACCACACCTGCCCGCCTTTGGCCATTTCTTCTTCGGGAGCGGCGCCATGCGGGAGTTCGCTGCTGCACGGAAATCGGCCTGCTGATCCACCAGTCCGACACCGAAATCCCCATTTTTGACACCACCCTGATCCATGCCAGGCAGGCGGCGCGTCTGGCGCTGGCGCCTTGACGGCTGGGGCGTCAGGGGTTAAAATGGAGAAAAAGGAGGTTTGTTCCATGCAAGAAGTATATGAATTTCTGAAAGCCTGCGGCACCTACTACCTGGCCACTCTGGACGGCTCGCAGCCTCGGGTGCGCCCCTTCGGCACCGTGGATCTCTATGACGGCAAGCTCACCATCCAGACCGGCCGGAGCAAGGACGTCTCCCGGCAGATGCTGGCCAATCCCCAGGTGGAGATCTGCGCCTTCAACGGCCAGCGCTGGCTGCGTGTGGCCGCCAAGGCCGTGGAGGTGCCAGAGCTGGCTGCCCAGGAGCACATGCTCGACGCCTACCCCAATCTCCGCGCCATGTATGCCCCCGGCGACGGCAACACCCAGATCTTCGCTCTGACCGAGGCCACCGCCACCTTCTCCTCCTTCACCGAGCCCAGCCGCACTGTCACGTTCTAAGCGGCGCCGCTGCGGATCAATCGCAGCCAAAAAATGGGGCTGTCTCATTAAGAGCCAGCCCCTGTGCAAAATGCACAGCTCCAATTCGAGAGCTGTGCATTTTGCGCCGCCTGCGGGCGGGTTATTGAACGCGCAGGGGGCTCAAGGCCGCCCCCTGCACACATCCCCTGCCAAGTTTTTGTGCATCTTTCTATCCTGTTGCTATTTTGAGACAACCCGATTTCTCATGAAACAGCCTACAGCAAAATGGGAGTTGTCCTTGCGCAGCTTCACCAGCGCTATGGTGTCTTCCTTCGGGACATCAGACCCGAGAACACCATGCTTAGCCAGCGAGGTGAAAGAAAGCTGTTGGAGTTCATCTCCCGGGAGACTTATCCCGACGTCTACGCGCTTCCAGCACCTTCTACCTTATGGTGAGCGGCTGTTGACCCTCTTATCACGTCCCGTATGAGATTATCGCTCAAACAGCGCCGCAGCCTTCTGCATTCGTTCCACAATGGACACGGAGAACGGACATTGCGTCTCGCAGATCCCACAGGCGATGCAGTCTCCGGCCTTTTGTTCCAGAGAATCATAGTGTCCTTGCAGCGTGGGGCTCACGCCATCCAAGAGCGCCATATCCAGGTATTTTTGCACCTGGGCGATATTGATATGCTGGGGGCAGGGCAGGCAGTGATTGCAATACATACATCTACCGTCCATGGAGAATTTCGGCGCCTGGGAAAAGAGGAAGGAATAGTCCAGCTCTTCTTCCGACATGGTTTCATAGCGCAGGCAGTCGGCCACCTGCTCCACCGTCTCCATGCCCACCAGCACGCTGGCTACACCAGGGCGCGTGAGAGCATAGTGCATACACTGCTGCACAGTCATGGCCTGGCCAAAGGGTGATGTCTCCGCATGAAGCAGCGCCCCTGCAGCCAGGGACTTCATCACCGTAATTCCAACCCCCCGCTCCTCACAGCAGCGGTAAAGAGCTTCCCGCACGCGGTTGATCCCGTTCAGTCGTTCCATATGGTCAAAGAGTGTTTTGTCCACCGTTCTCGGGCGTTCGGCATCCTCGTGCAGCACATCATAGGCGGGGTTAATGCTGAAAAGCAGCACGTCTACCAGTCCCGTTTGTACGGCGCGCAGCGCCGTCACCGGGTTGTGGCAGCTGACGCCGATGGCACGGATAACGCCGCTTTGGCGCAGCCGCTGTACGTATTCCATCACAGACCCTTGAAAGAGCGCTTCGTACTCCGCCGGGTTGTCAATCATGTGGATCATACCGATATCGATATAGTCCGTCTGCATTCTGCGCAGCAGATCCTCAAAATGTTGCTGCACCAGCTGGACATCCATGGTTCTTCCATACTGTCCATTCTCCCAGACGGAACGGAAGTGCCCCTGGATATACATTTTGTCCCGGCGCCCCTGCAAGGCACGCCCTAAGTTGGTGCGGACGTTGGGCTCGGACATAAAGCAGTCTAATATATTGACACCGCCTTCCATGGCAGCATGAACCACAGCGCACACCTGCTCTGCCGACTTTCCCTCCAGGTATTCGCCGCCCAGTCCCACCTCAGAGACGGAAAAACCCGTTCGTCCCAGCGTTCTATAGTGCATCTTCTGGCCTCCTCTTTATTTGCCCCTGGCAGCCGCTACAATGGCCTTTGCCCGGCACGGGTCAATGGGCTGCGTCATCTTGCCATCCTTGCGCAGTGCCGTGCCGATAATCAGGATATCCGCCCATTTTATCTGCTGGGCAATGTTATCCACTGTGACACCGCTGCCCACCGCCACTGGAATGGAGATGCTGCCTTTCACCTTCTGGAGATCCTCCATGGATGTCTCCACGCCAGAAGCACTTCCCGTGACAATGACTGCATCCGCGCCCTGCCTTGCCGCCCAGCGGGCAGACTGCGTGATGGAAATGCTGGAATTGACCATATAGTAATACTTCACCTGAATATCCGCCAAAATTTGAATATGCTCTCCGCCAATCTTCCTGCGGTATTCCAGCACCTGCGGGCTGCAGGGGGGAATAATCCCATTATAATTCATAACGGTATCCACGAAAATAGGGGCGCGGAAAAATTCTCCGCCAGCTACTTGGCAAATGGATAAGGCTTCCTCGTAATTGAGGCCGCCGCAGCATAGCCCCATGGGAATGGATACAGCACTGCGCACCGCCTGCGCCACCATGCTCATGCCGGCATACTGAATCTTGCTCATGCGAGGCGCCGTCCCCAGATCTTCATTTTCCACCATCACCGCATCAAAGCCGCACGCCTGCAGCAGCTTTGCGTCGCTGACAGCTCTGGCAATCACCTGCTCGATGGTCGTCTCGGCGCCGTAAGTACCCGGGAGTGGCAGACAGTGAACCATTCCGATGAGAATCTTGTGTCCTTGCTTTTTTTCATGCATCAAATTCATGTTCTTTTCTCTCCCACTCAATGCTGGCGGCAAATCGCTCCAGCAGTTGTTCTTCAGTTGGCAAGTTGCTGACGCTGCCCTCCATCTCCAGGATAAACGAGGAAAGGCTGCCTCCCAGGCGGGCACAGTCGGCAATGCTTCTTCCGCGGATCAGGCCATGGAGGAATCCACAGAGATACCCATCGCCGGCTCCCACCGTCTCAATGGTCTTGGTCTGCGCCGGTACCGCCTTCGCCTGGGTGACGATTACCCCTTCCTGGGTCCTCTCGTAAACCCGGCTTCCCGCAGCACCCAGTGTCTCCACCAGGTAGCGCGTCTTCCCATTGCGGAACAGATCGCAGATCTGGGACAATCCATATTCCTCCACAATGTACTGCATCTCATCTGCGTTGGCAAAGACGATATAGGCATGCTCCAATGCCTCCCACAACAGTGCCGGCGGATAGGCATTACAGTCAATGCACATGGACAGCGCGAGAGGCGTTCCGCTCTCAACTATGGCGCGGATGGCCGGTTCGGTGTTGGCCGCCAAGGGCGCGGTGAGAATGGCCATTTTGCTCTGATGAAAGAAATGGGGCAGCATCTCCTGGCGTCCATAGTAGTCACAGCAGGGCAGGCGCTGGGCATAACCGGTTATGAGCGTCATATGGTTCTTATGCTTGTCCTGAATAATCAGCGTGGTTCCCAGAGCGCCCTCCGGCGGATCTTTGATGCCATCGGAGGGCATCCCTGCCTCCTCAATATAGCGATGAAGGTTCGGCCGCAGCCGTGCATCGCAGTAGGTCAGCACGGGATAGACGCTGTTTCCCAGTTTGTGAAGTCCCGCGACGATATTGAACCCTTTGCCGCCATTGGTAAAGTGCATGAAGTTCTCGTCATAGACTGCTGTGGACTTCCCCGCCTGGGGCATTTCATCCACATGCAGCACCGAGACGGTCGCGGCGGTACCCACCACCGTAAAATCATATTGTTTCATACTTCCTCCCATCGGACGCTGCCGGAATTAAAAGGTGCCGTCCTTGAGCCGCTGAAACACTTCCTCCGAGGTCAGTGCCTTGGCGAAGTATTTTGTCATCTCCGCCAAGTGGAACTCGTTGATCTCCTTGGTGTTGGTGCCCAGCATATCCGACACCATATACGTGCGGAAGTTATAAGCACAAGCGTCTGTTGCGGTGGCACGGCAGCAGACATTGGTCTTCACCCCCACCACCAAGACGTTTTCCACGCCCCGTGCCCGGAGAATTTCATTCAGATCCGTGCCGAAGAAAGCGCTGGGGACGTGCTTGCGGAAGAGGATATCTGTGTCTGGATGGTAGGGGATCCGCTCGTCCAGCTCTGCGCCCTCGGTACCCTCCACCAAAGATGCCTTCTTCCCGTCGCGGAACATTCTGGTGAGCTCGGGGTTAACCTCCTTGGTATCCGGGTCGTGCGCCGTATAGACAATGACGATCAGGGCGCCCAGCTCCCGCATTTTATTGAGCTTTTCTGGAAAGGTCTCCATCATCACACCGGTGGTCTCGGGGTAATAAAATCGGCCGTTGGGTTTGGTGAAGTCCTTCTGCATATCGATAACCAGTACAGCAGTTTTTGGCATGGCGATTTCCTTTCTTATACCTCGCGGAAAATACGCAAGTGGTTTTTGCGGGCATTGGGCGCCTCCACGATGACCAGTACCACCAAAATGGTCACATAGGGCAGGATCCCCAGCAGCGAGGAGATGGCGGAGGGCACAAAGTTGTTGACCACTGTCTGCAGCGCCCGGACAAATCCAAACAAAAGCGCATACACACATGCCTTTTCAGGATCCTTACGGCCGCAGTTGATGGCGCTCAAGCAGATGAAGCCGCGGTTGGCAGACATATTGATGGTGTACATGCCCAATTGCTCCACGCTGAGATTGAGGCCGGCCAGAGCGCAAGTCACCGCGGAAATCACCAGGCAGATGAATTTAATCCGGTCGGTCTTGATGCCCACAGACTTGGCTGCACTGGCGTTCTCTCCCGTCACCCGGACGTAGGTGCCGAACTTCGTCCGGTACATGACCACGATCAGAATGGCAACCACAAAGAACGTGAGATAGGTGATGCGGGTCTGGCGGTTAAAAATATCGCTTAAAATGGGAATGTTCCGAAGAACCGGCACATCCACCCGCATGGTGGCTGGATCCACCACAGACGTGGCCACCAAATTGCTGCGAGAGCTATAAAATGCCTGGAGAATGCAGGGGGGAATGCACTGCGCCATCAGGTTGATGCCCGTGCCGACCACGCTGAGGTTGCCCTTAAGCTTGACGGTGAAGAGGTAAAAGAGGCTGTTGAGCGCAATCGCCAGTCCCAGGGCAGACACTACGCCAACCCAGACCTTTCCGCTGATAAATGCCATAATAATGCCGGCAAAGGCGGAAAACTCCGTGCAGCCCTCCATGGAGATGTTGAACACACCTGCTCTTGCGACAAACACACCGCCAATGGTGATGAGAAGATACGGTATGGATGCCTCAACGGTCATATTCAGCAGATTGAGGATCAGGCTCCAATTCATGTTTTTGCCTCTCCTTTCTGCTCGTCGTTCTTGTGCAGCCGGCTTGCTACCCAAGCCTTAATGGTCGGCGCAAACTGGCTGGCCAGTCGCACTGCCATAAACAGCACCAGGGTACTCTTGATAATATTGATGAGATCCAGCGGAACCCCCAGGCCGGTCTGTGCGGCAATGGCGCCATAGCGCAAGGCGCCGAACACAACCGCATAGATCAGGATGCCCACAGGATGGTTGCCCGAGAGGATGCAGGCGTAAAAGCCGTCCCAGCCAATGCCGGGATTGGCGGAAAAGGTAGGCGTGAAGTTATAGTTGACGCCCATGATTTCCGTGGCGCCGGCAATTCCTGCCACTGCGCCGCCCAGTACAAAGATCAGAATAATCTTCCGGCTGACGCGCATGCCCACGGCATCGGAAAATTCCCACTGTTTGCCGATGCAGTCAATTTCGTATCCCAGCTTCGTCCGCTTTAAAATGAAATAAAGCGCCATCCAGATCAAAAGCGCGATAAAAATGGCCGTCGTGCAGCGATACTTGCTGTTGAGCTGGGTGAGCCGGGCTGTCTCCAGAATGTACTCCGTATGGGGGTAGGCGTCGCCGGTTCCCAAATAACTGTTGGTTAGGAATGTGGCCACCTGAAGGGTGATGGAGTTGAGCATGACGGTGGTGACCACTTCGTTGATGCGCAGCTTTGCCTTCAGAATGCCGGGAATCAGTGCCAGGCAGCTGGCGCACAACGCGGCAATGGCCAGGCAAACCACCAGATGAATGGGCTTGGGCAAGCCGGGAATGAGATAGCCTGCCAGGCCGGCGGTCAGTCCGCCCAGAATGACCTGACTTTCAATTCCCATATTGAAAATGCCTGCCCGCAGAGACAGCGCCGTGGCCATGCCGGTGATGATAATTGGCGTGGCATAGCCCAAGGTGTTGAGCAGGCCGCCGGTGGACATAAAAGCGCGCTGGATGATGTAGCCATACAGGGTGAAGGGACTGGTGCCGCAGATCACAGAGAAGATACTGCCCACGATAAATGCGAACACCAGGGGGATCAGTACGTCTCCCACCAGGGTGAGAGCATGCCCCACCAAACCTGCTTTGGGTTTGATTTTCAGTCTTTTTTCCATAAGGCGCTCCTTCTCAATCTTGGCTTACTGCTTCTCGATCCATGCGCTTGACGCCGGACATATAAAGACCCAGTTCGTTAAAGCTGACCGCATCGCTCTGAAATGCCCCCACGATTTGCCCATGGTACATGACCAGCACACGATCCGACAGTCCCACCACCTCCGAGAGCTCTGAAGAAATCACCAATACCGCGGCACCCTCGTCTCGCATTTTCAAAATCTGATTGTGGATAAACTCGATGGCGCCGATGTCCACGCCACGGGTGGGCTGGCTGACCAGCAGCACCTTGGGTTTGCGGCTGAATTCCCGGGCGATGATGACCTTTTGGGCGTTGCCGCCGGAAAGGGATCCCACCGGAGGATCCTTAGACCCCAGACGAATGTCATAGGCACTGACCAGTGCATCCATATTTTCCGCAATCTTCTGATGCTGCATGATGCCGGCAACGCAGTAAGGGCGCTGGTTATGGTATCCCGCAATGAGATTGCGCGACACCGGTATCCCAAGGCACAGTCCCTGACGATAGCGATCCTCCGGTACAATGCCCAGAGCGTGCCTGCGCAGCTCGTCCGGCCACATGCCCGTTACATCCAGCCCGCCAATTTCCACGCAGCCCTCCGTCAGTTCCAAGGTGCCGGTCAGCGCCTGCATAAGCTCCGTCTGGCCGTTTCCCTCCACGCCGGCAATGCCGATAACCTCATTTTCGTGAATTGAGAAGGAGACGTCATCCAACAGCTTTTTCCCCTCAGAGTCCACCGCGGAGATATGGCTCACCCGGTAGGCAATCTTTTCGCTGCGCGGCTTGCCGCTCTTTTTAACGCGCAGCAGTACGCTGCGCCCCACCATCATCTCTGCCAGGTCTTCGTCGGTGGTCTGGTCGTCGTTGGGCACGGTTCCGATGACCCGGCCGCCGCGGATCACTGTGATGTTGTCGGCGCACATCTTCACCTCATTGAGCTTGTGGGTGATGATGATAATGGTTTTTCCGGCCTTTTTGAGGTCGATGAGGCGCCGGATGAGATCCTCCACCTCCTGGGGAATCAGCACTGCGGTTGGCTCGTCCAGAATCAGAATGTCCACATCCCGGTAGAGCATTTTTAAAATCTCCACCCGCTGCTTGGCGCCCACAGAAATATCGGATACTTTGGCCTCGATATCCAGATTGAAGTTAAACTTATCGACCAGTGCCTGAATTTCTGCTTTTTCTCGCTTTCTATCAATCAATACGCCATGGATCACGCGATTGCCCAATTTGTATTCCTTGACGTGCTCCGTCCCGAGCACGATATTTTCGTAAATCGTAAGCGACGGGGACAGCTTGAAATGCTGGTGCACCATGCCAATCCCCAGGGAAATGGCGTCTCTGGGCGATTTGATTTGCACCGGCTTACCCCGGCAGAGAATTGTACCACTGGTCGGTTCCAGAATCCCGTAGAGCATGTTCATCAACGTGGACTTTCCCGCGCCGTTTTCTCCAATGATCGCCCGAATCTCGCCCTCTGCAATCTTCAGATCGATGTCATGGTTGGCGGTGAATGTCCCAAATTTCTTGGTGAGTTTTCTCGTTTCAATAATACAATCCATCGTTTCTGCCCCAAATATCTGAAATGTATAGACGGTATGCCCCGCGCCGGCGATCTTCTCCTCCTTTGCGGGACATACCCGTCTCTCTTCTGCTTCTCGGCGATATTGCCTGGGGAAATTACTCCTGCATCAGTTCCGCATAGGTGACAAACTTGCCGGAGGTTTCCATCCAATCGTCCAGCCGCTGGCCATCCGCTTCGATGCTGGCCATACGGGCGTCAAAGACCTCAATGGTGCCGTCTGCAATCCATGCACGGCACTGCTCCAGCAGCGCCTTGAGCTCGTCAAACTTCTCCTGGTTGGTGACGTACTGGGCAATCACGCTCATATCGGTGATGTTCACGCCGCCATTGGAGAGATTGAACACATCCGGCTCCGTCTGTGCCAGATCGTTGTTCAGATATTTAGAGACATAGAACTCAATGAGTGCCGAGTTGTCGCGGATGGCAGAGGTAATCATGTTGCCCGGCTCCACAGAATCCTGATTGGAGTCCACGCCGATGCCGTAGGCATTGTTGAGACGAACCGCCTCCAGGCCGCCCAGGCCGGCTGTGCCGCAGCAAGTCCAGATGACGTCACAGTTCATGTTGTTAATCATATTCTCCGCAATGTTCTGGGCGTTGGCCGTATCGGAGAAGCCCACGGTGTAGTCCATATAGACCTGGGCGTCAGGATTATAGAACAGAGCGCCCTGGCGGAAGCCGTCGCCGTACTGATAGAAGCCCACAGAGTCTGCGCCGAACAGCACGCCGATGTTGCAGCCCTCGCGGCCGCCCAGCCCATCGACGATGTTATTGCCGTCGGTGGCCACAAAGGCGGCGGCCACACCGGCCAGGAAAGAGTGCTCATTGAGCGCCACATAGGATTCAATCACGTTGTCCGGCGTCTCGGTGAAGCCGTCCACCGGGTTGATCCTCAGCTGGCGTCCCACGGCGATGAAGTAAATCTCAGGATAGTCCAACGCCACGCTATACATATTGCCTGAGATGTTGGCCTCCAGGTTGATGACCAGACCGTAGCCGGCCTCGCACAGCTCCCGGATCAGCGTCTCGCCCTGAGTGGCATCGGTGCATTCTACATAGTTAATATCCAAATCGTACTGTTCCTGGCATGCCAGCAGCCCCTCATAGGCGGTATCATTGAAGCCCTGGTCGCCCAGGCCGCCCTGCTGCAGGATAAGGGCGACCTTCTTGTTGATGGAGGACTCGGTGGTATCGCTATCTTGGGTGTCGTCCTGTTGGGTAGTATCGGTGGTGTCAGTGGTATCGGCCGGTTGGTTTGTGTCGGTGGTGTCATCTTTACTGCTGCAAGCACACAGCAGCAGCAAAAGGGCTACCAGCAGCAAGGCAATAATCCGTTTCTTTTTCATGTTGTCTCCTCCTTTTATTTGTTGCTTGTCATGGTTTAAATTGCCTGATCCATCACACACATCGTTTTCCGGTTCTTCTCGAACATCCCGCCCATTTCTCCCGCTTGGCGAGGGAAATGCTGCATTCATCCTGCTAATATTATGCTGTCATGTTGTCATGATAACTCGGCGCAGCATACGCCACCGTTTATCTCTCGGCGCCTAAAATGCCAGCTGGTAGATTTTCAGCGCGTCTGCCTCAGTCAGGGGACGGAAGGCATTGGGGAAGTAATCCTTTCCGGCAATGGCTGCCTTATGCGCCATAATCGGCAGCATATGTTCTTCAATGCCGATGTCGCGCAGGTGGAGTGGCAGTCCCAGGTCTGTAAAGTATTCCTTGGTTTTCTCAATGGCCAGCTTTGCAGCTTCCATTTTGTCCATAGAGGCAGGATCCACGCCAAAGGCTGCCTGCAAATATCCCAGATACCGATACGCGTTGTCCTCAGTCAGCATGAAGGTCAGCCAGGCCGGCATGATGATCGCAAGGCCTACACCGTGGGTCACATCATAGTAGGCGGACAGCTCATGCTCCAACTTGTGCATGGACCAGCCTACGGGATTTCCCTTTACCGTCAGGCCATTGATGGCAAAGCAGCACGTCCACATGATATTGGAGCGAGCCTCGTAGTTCTCCGGCTCGTTATAGGCAATCTTGCCATAGTGGAACAGGGTGTTGAACATGGCTTCACCGAATTTGGCCTGGAGATATGCCTCCGGCACATTGGAGAAGTAAGACTCCATCACATGGCTGATGGCGTCTGCCACACCGGCTGCCGTCTGCTTCTTGGGCTGGGTAAAGGTGAATTCCGGGTTCAGGAACGATACCTTTGGCCGCATTTTCGGGCTGGAGAAGCCGGCCTTCTCATTGATGTCGTCCCGTGAAATCACCGAGCTGGTGGACATTTCAGAGCCAGCCGCGGCCAGGGTTGGCACAGCCAACACAGGAAGCACATCTCCCACAGGAACCTTTTTGCTGATGATGTCCCAGGGGTCGCCGTCGTAGCCTGCGGTGGCGGCAATGGCCTTGGCGCAGTCGATGGCGCTGGCGCCGCCGATGGGAAGGAGCAGGTCGCACTGTTCTGCCTTTAAGATTTCAATGCCCTTGCGCACCGATCCCAGCCGGGGATTCGGCGCCACGCCTCCCATCTCCGCATAGGGAATGCCGGCCTCCTGGAGGCGGCTGACCACCGCGTCATAGGCACCGTTGCGCTTGATGGAACCGCCGCCATAGACGATCAGCGGTTTCTTCCCCCACTGCTGAACAGACTCAATCAAGTACTGAAAGCACGAAGGCCCAAAATTGATGCGAGTGGGAATCCAATACCAAAAATCTCTCATACTACTCAACACTCCTTACGTTCTACTGTTGTTGTGTCCACTTCATCTTTCACTGCGTCGCGGTAGGCGCGGATCAGCGCAATCAGTTTTTCCGGCTCATCATAGAGCTTGATGATAGAGCTCCCCACAAAGAAGCCATTTCCACCGGCGGCCTTGACCTTGGCTGCATCCTCAGGCCCTTTAATCCCGGCGCCGCAGTAGATCGGCTCAGAAACCTTGCGCTCTCGCAGGTAGCGGATGCAGGTCTCCAGCTTTTCAAAGCCAGGCTTGACATAGGAGCCCGGCGCCGGAAATGCCGCCATATAGGTAAATCCATCGGCATCGATGCAGCGCTGAATGTCCGCCTCATCCATCTTGTAGTTGACCGAGCGCGCCAGCTTGACGCCGTGGCGGCGCAGTGCTGCGATGGCAGCCTCGTCGTGGAGGTCTCCAGAGATCAGCTGATGAATGCCGTGCTTGGCACAAAAGGCGCCCACTTTCTCCGCCCCCAACGCCATGATGACCTCGTGGTAGAGGATTAGGAAAAATTCCGTGTCTGGATACCGGTCGCACATTCTGCCCACGCCGTCTAAATACTGATCGTAGTCATCGCACTGCTCCAGCGCCACCTTATACAGGTTCTGGATAAATGCGCTGTCGCGATAGGGGTTCTTGGGCGGCAGGCTCACTTCGATGGCGTCGCAGCCTCCCTGGATGTAGTAGCCGGCTGCCTCGATGGATTTCTCAATGGAGGGATATCCGAAGGACAGATAACAGATTGTTTTGACTCCCATAGCAATTTCCTTTCTCTCAAAAGAGGTTATTGATTGGCGGCCGTCTCCAGATCTCCAAGGAGATCCAGCATGGCGGGTTCGTCCTCCCATAGATTCATCAGGCAGCTGCCCACAAACGCTCCGGCGGCGCCTGCCGCCTTGGCCTCCAGCAAGTCCTGCCCGCAGCGAATTTCCGCCGTGGCATAGATGGGCGCCTGAACGCCGCTTTCCCGCAAAAAGCGGATGCGCTCTGCCCAGTGCACCATGCCGTCCCGGGGCGCCATCCCCTTGCGCACGTTGCGAAGCATCACCGCCCGCCCGGTGGTGCGGGCCAATTCCACCTCCTGGGGCTTCATGTCGTAGTCGATAAAAGTCAGGGTGTCAATGCCTGCAGCGTTCATATCTTTGCGCGCCAGTTCGATGACGCCATCGCCGGAAATCCGAACAGTTTGAATTCCGTTTTCCTTGCAAAAGTCAATGTAGCGGGTGGTACCGATGGTGAGGAGCACATCCTCGTATGAAACCATCTGCATCTCAAAGTCGGGATGCGCCTTGCGAAACTGCGTCAGCGCCTGCAAAAAAGGCTCATAGCCGCCATAACGCGCCCACGCCCGCGCCATCCGCTCTCGAATGAAGGGATTTTCCCGGTAGGGGTTTCGGGACGGGAGATCAAATTGCAGCGCCCGCACGCCCTGCGCCAGGTAGAGCCCCGCCTTCTCCAGCGATGCCGCAATGCACGGCTCTCCCATGCTGATATAATAGACAAGGTGAAATTGTTCCATGGCGGCCTCCCATTCTCATTTCCAGCTATGTATTGTAATATGGTTGTAATTACATCAAGATATCTTTGGGTAATATACAAGGAATTTCCCGACGGAAATTCGTTTATTTGATTATATCATGAACGTTGAGATTTGCAATCATCGGTTTTACACGAAAATTGTCGCAGCTTTTTGTTAAACTTGTCATGTCGTCATTACAACAATGGCATATAACTGAAGAATCTCGCTCTATTT
>NHCFR00700__coassemble_1215_pt1 | contig 23230 bp, 24 predicted proteins | sample NHCFR00700__metabat2_high_PE_007 | metagenome-assembled genome bin NHCFR00700 | reverse complement strand
GGGCAAAAAGCCCACCGCGCGTTCAATCAAACAGGATTTTGAAACTTTCAAAAAAGTTTCAAAATCCGCACAGCGTGGCGAAAAGACTTTTTCGACACGCTGAGTTGAAGTCATTATACCATGGCCAGAGGGAAAATACCACGGTTTTTTTCGCTCCCTTGCACCCATCCAAAAAATCTGGTATACTGGGGAAAATACCAAAAGAGGGGATGGAGCCATGAAAAAAAGATTGCTGGCGCTGGTGCTGCTGGCGGCGCTGGTGCTCGCGTGCACCCTGGGCGCCCAGGCGGCGGGGTCGCTGTGCTTCGTGGCCGTCAACGACACCATTCCCCTCACCCTGCCCGGGAGCGAAGCGCCCTACTATTCCGGCGGCGTGTTATACCTGCCCTACACGGCCTTCAACGCCAACCCCGGCGGCGCGGTGGTGTCGTATAACGTGGATCAGGGCACCTTCGTCCTCTTCAACCGTACCTCCCGCCTGGTCTATGACCTGGACGCGGGCACTGTGGCCGATGAGAACGGCGTGGAGACGCCGGTGAGCGTCTCCTACCGGGGCGGCATGCTCTACATCCCCGCCTCGGCGGCGGAGCACTTCGGCTACACCGTGTCGCTGCTCACCTCCACCACAGGCGAAGCCATCATCCGCTTCACCAACGGCACCCAGGTCTACGATGACAGCCTGTTTGTGGAAAAGGCCGCCAACCTCATCGCCTATCTCAACGAACAGCAGGACAAGGAGGATCCCACCACCGGCAGCAACACCCAGACCCCCGGACAGGGCGACGTCCCCCCGGAGCAGCCGGAGACCCAGCCCGCAGAGGTCTACCTGGCCTTTGCCGGTGATGCCGTCTCCCAGGAGACCGTGGCGCTCTTACAAGAGCATGACCTCCGGGCGGCCTTCTTCCTCACCGCCCAGCAGCTTCGGGAGCAGCCTGCACTGGCGCGGGAGATCTACGCCGCCGGCCACACCGCGGCGCTGGAGATCCCCGGGCAGGATATCTCCCAGGAGATGGGCGAGGCCAACCAGGCACTGGAGCAGGCGCTTTTCATGGAGACCGTGCTGGCGCTGGTGCCTGAGGGTACCGGCGAGAGCGCGTCCTGGCGGCTCATCGAGGATCCGGGGCAGGTGTCGGAGGAGGTCTGGCGCGCCAGCCAGGCGCCCATGCTCCTTTTGTGCCGCGAAGACGCACCGGCGCTGATCGAGCGCCTCATCGCCACCCAGACCACGGTCTTGCAGCTGCTGGAGACTTCCCAGCTGCCGTAGGCACGGCAAAATATTTTGCAGGAAATATGGTTTATTTCCAGCCATTTCTCTGCTATAATCAGGAAAGAAATACCGATGGAGGCCGCGCAGCGCGCGGCGGCAAGGAGACGAATATGACCAGGTCAAATGCCAGAGAGATCGTTGCCAACCTTATCTACGAGATGAATTTTACCCGTGATAGCGCCGATTCCGTGGTGGAGCAGACCATGGAGCCCCTCTATTACGACACCCTGGGCGGCGAGTCCGAGGCCTATGCCGACAAGCCCGGCGGGCAGCTTCCCTACATCCGCGACGCCGTGCGCGGCATCCGGGAAAAGCAGGAGGAGTTGGACGGCTATCTCGCCAAGTACGCCATCAACTGGAGCGTCTCGCGGATTTCCAAGGTGGCGCGCGCCATCCTCCACGTGGCCATGTACGAAGCCCTCTATGTGGACGATGTGCCCGTGGACGCCGCCATCAGCGAGGCCGTGGAGCTCACCCGGAAATATGAGGACGAGGACGTGGTGGCCTTCGTCAACGGCATCCTGGGCTCCTTCGCTCGGGATCTGGAGAAACGCAATGTATCTGGGGATTGACACCAGCAATTACACCACTTCGGCGGCGGCATTCGATGGCCGGGACGGGGTAAACCGCTCCCGGCTTTTGGACGTGGCGCCGGGACAGCTGGGCTTGCGGCAGTCCGACGCTCTCTTCTCCCACGTCAAGCGCCTCCCGGTGCTCATGGAGCAGCTCTTTTCCGCCGTTTCCCCCGGCGAGATCCAGGCCGTGGCCGTCTCCACCCGCCCCCGGGCGGTGGAGGGCTCCTATATGCCCTGCTTTTTGGCCGGGGTGGCCGTGGCAAAGTCCCTGGCTGCCGCCCTGGGCGTCCCCTGCCACGAGGTCTCCCACCAGCAGGGACACGTGGCCGCGGCGCTCTGGTCTGCCGGGCGGATGGACTTGATGGACAGGCCTCACCTGGCCTGGCACCTCTCCGGCGGCACCACAGAACTCCTTTCCATCACGCCCGAGGGGAAAAACGTCCGCGCCGAGAAGATCGGCGGCACCAGCGACATCTCCGCCGGACAGATTATGGATCGCACCGGCAAGCTCCTCGCCCTCCCCTTCCCCGCCGGCAAGGCGCTGGATCAGCTCTCCCAGGGGGTGGACGTGAAGCCCTTCCGGGTGAAGACACAAGGTCTCACCTTCTCCCTGTCGGGACTTGAAAACCAGGTGGCGGCCTTCTACCAGAGGACAAACAGTCCGGAGGAGACGGCGGCCTTCGCCATTTTATCGGTGTGCGACGTGGTGCTGCGCACCACCCGGGAGGCACAAAAGCAGTATCCCGGCCTGGAGGTGGTCTTCTCCGGCGGCGTGGCCTCCAATTTGACCTTGCGCCGGGTCTGCGGCTTCGGCGTCTTCGCCGCGCCCCAGTTTTCCACCGACAACGCCATGGGCGTGGCCGTACTGGCCGAGCGCCTGAGCCAAGGATAGGAGGCAGCATGGAGCAGAAAATCTTCGATGTCTCCGAGGTCAACGACTATATCAAGACCATCATGGACGGCGACGGCCTTCTCAGCGGCCTCACCATCCGCGGCGAGATCAGCAACTACAAGGTCTACCCCTCGGGGCACCACTACTTTTCCTTGAAGGACGCCGGCGGCGCCATTCGCTGCGTCATGTTCCGGGGAAGCGCCGCAGCCCTGCGGTTCCGGCCGGAAAACGGTATGAAGGTGCTGGCCAGCGGCCGCATCTCGGTCTTCCCCCGGGACGGCGCCTATCAGCTCTACTGCCAGCGCCTGACGCCAGAGGGCGTGGGCGACCTCTACGTGGCCTTTGAGCAGCTCAAGAAAAAGCTCCAGGCCGAGGGGCTCTTCGACCCGGCGCACAAGAAGCCCCTGCCCCCCTTCCCACAGCGCATCGCCATCGTCACCTCCGCCGCCGGGGCGGCCATCCACGACATGCTGCGCATTCTCGGCAAGCGCTATCCCCTGGCCAAGGTGATCTTGCTGCCGGTGCGGGTGCAGGGCGTGGAAGCTCCCGCCGAGATCGCCGGCGCCATCCGGTATGTCAACCGCTTTCAGCTGGCCGACCTCATCATCACCGGCCGGGGCGGCGGTTCCATGGAGGATCTCTGGGCATTCAACGACGAGCGGGTGGCCAGGATGATCTACCTCTCCCAAATTCCGGTGATCTCCGCCGTGGGACACGAGCCGGACGTGACGATCTCCGACTTCGTGGCCGACCTCCGGGCTGCCACCCCCTCCAACGCCGCCGAGCTGGCTGTGCCGGAGCAGGGAGAGCTCCGGGAGCGCATCGCCGCATTGCGGCTGCGCCTTGCCCAGGCCGAGGAACGGCGGCTCAAGCTCATCCGGCAGCAGGTGGAGAAGCTCCAGTCCGCCCGGGTGCTGCAAAATCCCAAAAACTATCTGGAAGACCGGCGGCTTTTGCTGGACTTCCAGCAGAATAAACTCACGGCAGCCATGCGGCAGCTGGTGCTCAAAAAGCAGCAGGACTTCGTGGCGCGGCGCACGGCGCTGGAGGCCATGAGCCCCTTGAAGGTACTCTCCCGGGGCTACGCCATGACCCGGGACAGCGCCGGGCGGGTGGTCACCGACGCCGCCGCCCTCAAGCCCGGCGAGATCATCACCGTGACCCTTCGCAACGGCGAGGTGGACGCGGCAGTGCGTGAAATCAGAGGAGGAAGCAATCCATGACCTTTGAAGAGAGCCTCAAGCGGCTGGAAGAGATTGTCCGCCAGATGGAGCAGGGCAACGTGCCCCTCCAGGAGTCCCTCAACCTTTTTGAAGAGGGCTCCAAGCTGGCCAGAGCCTGCGCGTCCATGCTGGACGAGGCGGAGTGCAAGGTGGTGCGCCTGATGAAGGGCGAGGACGGAAAGCCCGTGGAAATGGAGTTTACCGATGGAACAGACGTTTGATACTGTACTTTCCACATACCAGCAGGCGGTGGAGCGGCGGCTTGCCGCTTCCTTTACCGACGAGGCTCAGCCCCAGCGGCAGCTCTTTGAGGCCATGCGCTATAGCCTCCTGGCCGGGGGCAAGCGGATCCGGCCGGTGCTGGTGCTGGAATTTTGCCGCCTGTGCGGCGGAACTTGGGAACATGCCCTGGACTTTGCCGCCGCCATTGAGATGGTGCACACCTACAGCCTCATCCACGACGACCTTCCCTGCATGGACAACGACGACTACCGCCGCGGCCGCCTGACCAACCACAAGGTCTACGGCGAAGCCCAGGCGGTGCTGGCCGGCGACGGCCTTTTGACCGCGGCCTTCTCCACCATTGCCCGCGCCGACGCCCCGGCGGAGGTGCGCATCGAGATTGTGCGCACGCTGGCCGAGTGCGCCGGGGAGGAGGGCATGGTGGGCGGCCAGGTGCTGGACATGGCCGGAGAGGGCAAGACCCTCACCGGTGAGGAGCTCCTAGCCATCCACAGCCGCAAGACCGGCGCCCTCATCGTAGCGGCCTGCACCATGGGCGTTCTGGCCGCCCAGGGAAGCGAAGCCCAGCTCCAGGCAGCCACGGACTTTGCCAATGCCCTTGGCCTTGCCTTCCAGATCCGGGACGACATGCTCGACGTCCTGGGCGACGCGAAAAAGCTGGGCAAGGCCGTCCACGCCGACGAGAAGAAGAACACCTTCGTCTCCCTCTATGGCCTTCCTCAGTGCGAGGCGTATCTCCAGGCGGAAAATGCCAAAGCCCTTGCCGCCCTGGATGCCTTTTCGGACACGGCCTTCCTGCGGGAGCTGACCCTGCGCCTGGCCAGCCGGGATTTTTAAGATGGCTTCCTATTTGGTTTTGCCAACGCCGGTGGGAGAGGCGGCGGTGCGCGCCGAGGGCGGTGCCATCACCGGTCTCTTTTTAAAGGGACAGCGCCACGCCCCGGCGCTCTCCTGGGAGGAACTTCCCCGAGAGACGTCCGATCCCCTGCTTTTGGCGGCAAACGCGTGGCTCATCCGCTACTTTGCAGGGGAAAACCCGCCGGTGGACTTGCCCCTGGAGCCGCCCGGCACGGCTTTTCAACGAGCCGTCTGGGCGCTTTTAACGGAGATCCCCTACGGAAAAACCGTGACCTACGGCGACCTTGCCCGGCGGCTTTCCTCGTCGCCCCGGGCGGTGGGCGGTGCCGTGGGGCGCAATCCCATCTCCATCCTGATCCCCTGCCACCGGGTGGTGGGTGCGGGCGGCAGCCTCACGGGCTACGCCGGCGGCCTGGCGGCAAAAAAAATCCTCCTCGCCCTGGAGGAGGAACAAGCTAGCGCACCAAAAGTAGATATCCCGCCAGCCCCAGCTGGGCAAGGAGAATGACAGGCACCCCGATGGTGAATCGGCGGTGCTTTGTCTTATGCCGGAAAGCATACATGCCCAACAGCACCCCGGCGCTGCCGCCCAGGAGCGCCACAGTAAAGAGGGTTGCCTCGGAAATCCGCAAGCGGTGCCGGCGGGCTTTTTCTTTGTCGATCCGCATAAGCAGCAGACCCAGCGCATTGATTAGAAGTAGAGCCAGAAGAGCAATCTGCATGGGAACATCCTTTCGGAGGTGGGAAGTTGAAAATTATGATGCTTTGCACGCTGCTGGCGCTGCTGTGCGGCTGCGCCAGCCCGGTGTGGGAGACGGTGTCGGACGACGTGCCCCAGGAGGAGGCCATCGCCGTGTGGCAGCAGGAGGCCTACACCATCACCCTGGGGCTCCCCCAGGAAGCGGTACTCCAGGAGGCGGACGCGGGACGGTCGCGCTACCGGGTGGCGGAGACGGGGCTGGAGATTATGACCGAGGTCTTTTTGTCCTCGGATCTCCACAGCGCCCTGCGCCACGTGTCCGGCCAGGATGCCGACAGCCTCACGGTGCTGGAGACGACGCGCTTTAGCCTGCCGGAGTACCAGTTCGCCTGGTACGAGGCCGAGACCGGGCAGCTCTGCCGCGCCGACCTGGTGATGGACGGCATGACCTGCTACGCGGTGGTCTGCGCCACCCCCGAGGATGCCGGGGACAGCCTCCTGGGCGAGGTGCGCGCGGTGCTGGCCACCTTCGGCCTCAGCCGGGACGAGGGCGTGTAGGATTTGACGGAGATGGCGGGATATGGTATAATATCGGGAAAATCAGCAGGGGGGATTACGATGGGCAGCAATGCCATGGCGCTGTTTCGCTCGGTAAAGCGGCTGGGTATGACGGCCTACCGGCGGATGTTCTCCCGGCGGGGCATTGTGGGGCTCACCTCTTCGGAGGTCTTTAGCCTGTACATGATTGAGCTCATGGACGCGCCCACCATCAAGGACTTCGCCGCCTACATCGGCATCTCCCAGCCCAACGCCACCTACAAGATCAACGCCCTGGTGGAAAAGGGATATGTGGAAAAGCTGCCCTCGGCCACAGACCGGCGGGAATACCATATTTATACCACCAAAAAGTGCAAAAAGCTCCTCTTGGACGAGGGTAGCCGCCTGGAAGAGCTGGAGGCCATGCTCCAGCGCCGCTTCACACCCCAGCAGCTGGAGCAGGCGTGGGAGGTCTTCGAGGCCATCCTGGAGCAGCTGGGTGGAGAACCTTAAAAAGCACGCGGGGCAGCCTTGCCCCGCGTGCTTTTTATCGCCTGGCCTTGCCGGTAAGCTCCGTCACCCGGATGCGGAACACCGCCACGGTCTCGGCCATGGCCTCGGTGAAGTCCGCGTCCACCCCGGCCTGGTGGCGCAGGATGGCGCCAAGCGCCCGGCATTTTTCCTCGGCGTCGGTCACTTCCTCCGCCCAGCCGCTGCCCACGAGGCTTTCATAATGGCAGCTATAAGAGCAGGGCGTCTTCCCCTCTGTCAGCGCCGCGGCGCTCACCATGGAAAAGCCCACCTGGCACCCGGTGCGGAGGATGTCCACCTTCCGCCCTTCCTTGGCCGAGTGGAGATAGAGGGTGAGCCTCTCCCCTTCCACCTGGAAGCCGAAGGACAGCGGCAGGGAATAAAGCCCCTGGCCATCCACCATGGCCAGATGCACCACCTTGCAGCGGCGGAGCACCTCCATCTTCTGGGTAACGTCGCCTATTTCTCGGTCGGCTCTTCGCATGGGATTCCCTCCTCCAAGGGCGTGATGGTGATTTCATAGGAGTTCCGGCTGGACATGGACTGCTCAATCTCCACCGTATAGTCGATGTGGAGCCGGCCGCCGTTTTCGCCCAGCTCCACCTCGATCTTCTGGGCGCAGATTCCGATGAGCAGACTGCCAAAGCCCAGGTCATAAAAGGACTCGTCCTTGATTCCCTCGGCAAAGACCATCCGGGAGCGGACGGCGCCCTCCCGGGTGAGCACCACCCGGGAGGGGTTGAGGATGAGGAAGGTGGTGGTGACGCCGGCGTTGCCGGTGAGCTCCGTCTCCTCATAGGAGATGGCGTACTTGCCGTTGCGGCCGGTCATGGTACCCTGGGTGAGGAGCTCGATGGATTCCGGTTCCTCCCGCCCGTAGGCCTGGGTGCCCTTGAGGGAGATGAAGACAGGCCGCTTCATGACCGGGACTCCATGGCCAGGGCGAGGAGCTGGTCGATGAGCTCGCCGTAGGGGATGCCGCTGGCGGCAAAGAGCTTGGGATACATGGAGATGGAGGTGAAGCCGGGGATGGTGTTGATCTCGTTGAACACCACCTGGCCGTCCCGGGTGACGAAGAAGTCCACCCGGCTCAGGCCGCAGCAGCCCATGGCCTCGTAGATCCGCACGGCGGTCTCCCGTACCTCCTCGGCCACAGCCTCGTCGATGCGGGCGGGGATGTAGAGCTTGGAGGAGTCGGAGACATACTTTGCCTCGTAGTCGTAGAAGTCGGCGCCGGCGTCGATCTCGCCGCAGACCGAGGCAACCGGCGTGTCGTTGCCCAGCACGGCGCACTCCACCTCCTGCCCGTCAATGAACTCCTCCACCAGCACCTTGCGGTCGTACTGGAGCGCCGTCTCCAGGGCCTGGAAGAGCTCCTCGCGGCTTCGCACCTTGCTCACGCCCACCGAAGAGCCGGTGCCCGCGGGCTTGACAAACACAGGATAGGCAAACTGCTGCTCCACCTGGTGGGCAACGGCGTCGGCATTGTGCTCATAGGCGGCGCGGGTGACCAGATGCCACTTGGCCTGGCGCACGCCTGCCTTGTCGGCCACCAGCTTGGTCATGCACTTGTCCATGCAGGCGGCGCTGGCCGCGATGTGCGGCCCCACATAGGGAAGGCCGGCGATCTCCAGCAGTCCCTGGATGGCGCCGTCCTCGCCGCCGGCGCCGTGGAGCACCGGGAAGACCACGTCGATGCGCTCGCGCACCACGCAGTCGTTCTCAAAGCTCAAAAGCCCCTGGCCGTGCACCGGCGAGAGGGTGGCGCGGCGGTTCCCCTCGTAGCTCTGCCAAGTTCCGGCGGGGAGCATGCTGTAGTCCCGGCCGCCGAAGAGGATCCAGTCCCCCTCCTTGGTGATGCCCACGGGGAAGATATTATACTTGTCGTGATCGATCTGATTGAGCACGGATTCGGCAGAGCGCAAAGAGACCTCGTGCTCCGGCGAGATGCCGCCAAACAGGATCAGGACACTTAGTTTTCTCAAATCGTTTCCTCTTTTCTCAAAAACATTCATTCTATATCATATGCCAAACGCTCCTGGAACACAAGTATATTTTAACAAAAATTTGAGATTTTAGCAGTGGAAAAACGCTGCCGCCGGGTATATAATAGAATGACCAAGAAATATCCCGCGTTGGGAAAGGAGGCCGTGACCGTGCAGATTGAGCTGACGAAAAAGGAGTTTCGCCGGTTGTTGGATCTGGTCTATATCGGCAATTGGATTTTGAACTCCACCCGCGGCAATGAGCGGTTTCAAGATTATGACCACGTGGAGAGCAAGCTCTTCGGCCTGTGCCGCGGCAACGGCATGGACATTCTGGTGGAAAAATGGGAAGGGGAGGACGTGCCCTCCCGCGCCTTTGCCGACGGCGGCATCCACGAGGCCATCATGGATTATGAGGATACTGTTTTTTTTGAAATTCTGGCCGAGGAGCTGGCGCGGCGGGACATGGACTATCAGCCCGTCTCCCGGGAAAATTACGACGAGCTGGTCTCCCGCATGGACGACTACATCGCCGAGTTCGAAGCCCACGGCACCGACAATCTGGTGCTCAGTAACGAAGACCACTGAAACCTAAAACACCGAAAGAGACTGTCAAAAAACCTCGCAGAAGATGTCTGGGACAGAGCAGCGGGGGGTGTGTGCGGGGGGCAAAAAGCCCACCGCGCGTTCAATCAACAGGCTTTTGAAACGTTTTTGAACGTTTCAAAAGCCGCACAGCGGGGCGAAAATACTTTTTCGACACGCTGAAATGGGGCGCTGCATCGGCAGCGCCCCATTTTTTGTCCATGTTCGGTGCTCAGTGGCTTCCCACCGCGGTCTGCTCCATGTCTTTAAGCTGCAATTGCAGCCGGTCGGCAATGAGGGCGATAAACTCCGAATTGGTGGGCTTTCCCTTGGAATTGGAGACCGTATAGCCGAAAAACCGCTGCAATGTCTCCAAATCGCCCCGATCCCAGGCCACCTCGATGGCATGGCGGATGGCGCGCTCCACCCGGGAGGGCGTGGTGGCAAAGGTCTTGGCCACCTGGGGATAGAGCACCTTGGTGATGGCGTTGATGACCTCCATGTCCCCCACGGCGATTTTGATGGCTTCGCGCAGATACTGGTAGCCCTTGATATGGGCGGGCACGCCGATTTCATGGATCACCGAGGTGACCATGGCCTCGAGGTTGGCGCTGCCGCGGCTTGGCAGCTTCTGGGGCTTTTCCTGCTCTGCCTGCAAAATTTCCTGCAGGCGCTCGGCCACGGCCTCAAACTGGCAGGGCTTGGCCATAAAGTACCTCACGCCCAGCCCCGCCGCCGCATTGGCGGCATACTCCGTCAAAAACCCTGTGAGCACCAGGCTCACCGGCTTCTTTTCCAGCGTGGCAGCACTGCGCAGCACCGCAATGCCGTCCAGCCGCGGCAGCAGCAAGTCCAGAACCAGCACATCCGGCTTACTCTGCTGCAATCGCTCCACCGCCTGGAGTCCATCGGTGGCCAGGTCTGTCACTTCCCAGCCCGGCACGCGCTCCAGGGATTCTTTGAGCCTCTGGCAGAACTCTTCACTGCCGTCGGCAATCAAGATTCTCCTCCGATTTTCCATTGTGATGTAGTCCTCTCCTATTCAGATTGTAGCATGTGAGACAATGTCTTTTCCTATCGCCGCGATAGCACAAGTTTAACACATTTATCCAATCTTTTCAACAGGTTTTATTCGATTTCATTCGACTAATTCGGACTAAAACCGGAGTTTATCGGTAATATTCGTCTCGCTTCGACAAAATTCGACAATTCTCAGCCCTCTATGACCAACCGGGCGGTGCTCTCGCCGCTTGGAAGGCGCGTCACGCGGATTTGCCTCTCCACCGTCTCTTTGAGAAGCTCCACGTGGGAGATGATTCCCACCAGCCGGTCGTCCTGGGACAGAGACTGCAAGGCCGCGATGGCCAGCCGCAGCGTCTCCTCGTCCAGAGAGCCGAAGCCCTCATCCACGAAGAGCGTGTCCAGCCGCACCGCCCCGGCCGGGAGCAGCGTGTCGGACATGCCCAGCGCCAGACACAGCGACGCCTGGAAGGATTCGCCGCCCGAGAGGCTCATGACGCTCCGGCGCACGCCGGTATAGCGGTCGTCCACATCCAGCTCCAGCCCCGTCTGGCTCCGCTGCCCCCTGGCCTCCCGGCGGCAGAGGGTATACCGCCCGCCGGTCATCTCCCAGAGGCGCAGATTGGCGCGCTCCAAAATCCGGTCGAAGCAGGTCATCTGCACATACGTCTCCAGGGTGACCTTCTCCCGTCCCGTGAGGGCGCCGTTGACTGTGTCGGACAGTGCCTTCACCCACTCCCACCGCTGCTCCGTCTCCTGGAGCTTCGGCTCCAGCGCCGTGAGAGCTTGGACGATCCGCTGGTTGTTGGCGCGGCGCACCGCCGCCTTCTCCCGCTGCTCCCCCAGCGCCTTACGCCGGGCGAGGGTCTCGTTTCGTGCTTCCTCCAGCTGAGATAGCGGCGCGGTCTCCCGGCCGTCCAGCTGGCGCTCCAGGGCTTCGGCCTGCGCCGAGGCGGCGGCCTGCGCCTCCCGGATTTGCCGCGCCGCCGCCTCGGCCTCGGTGCGCCGGCGGGTGTGGGCATCCCAGACGGCCTTCACCGCCTGGAGCCGCGACTGCGCCGCGGCCTGGGTGCCGTAGGGCAGCGCCCGGCGCTGGGCATCCAGGTCTGCCTGCGCCGCAGCCAGCTCGATCTGCCGCTGGGAAAGGGCTTTCGCCTGCTCCAGTGCCTGCTGCTGCGCCGCTTGCAGCGCATGCTCCAGAGTGGGAATCTGTGCCTCCAGCTCTGATGCCGCATCGAAAGCCCCTTTGGCCTGCGCCATGGCAGCCGTCAGCTTCCGCTGGGCTTCTTCGGCCTCTGCCTTGGCGGCCTCCAGGGTCGCGGGGATCTCCGCCGCCGTACCCAAAAGCGTCTGCGCCCGGGCTTGGAGCGCCCGGGCGGCGCCTTCCGCCGCGCCGGCGCGGCTGCCCGCCTCGGCGCTGGCTGCCTCCTGGTTTTTCCGCGCCTTCTCAAAGTCCGCCCGCGCCCGCTCCACCGCCTGCTGGGTGGGAGCGCCCGCTGCAAGGGGCGCGGGATTGGGGTGGGTGAGGCTGCCGCACACGGGGCACGGCGTCCCGGGCGCCAGGGTCAACGCCAGGATGCCCGCCTGCTGATCCAAAAATGCCTGCTCGGCCTGCTGCGCCGCCCCTTCCGCTTCCTTGGCCGCAGCCTTGGCCTCCAGATAGCGTGCCTGGGCCCGGCGCTGGGCTTCCAGGGCTCCGTCGTAGTCCCGGCACATCTGCCCAAGGGCGCGGAGATCTTCGCGGCGCTGCGATAGCGCGCGCTGCTCCCCTTCCAGCGCCTCCAGGGGCTTGGCCTGCTCCAGGCATTCCGCCCGGCGGGTCTCCAGCGTCTGGCGCTGGGCTTCCAGCCGCGAGGCCGCCGCTTCCGCTGCGGCCTTGGCCTGCTCGGCCTGCTCCAACGTCTGGCGGAGGCGGCTGCATGCCGCCTCCTGCCGGGTCAGCGCCGCATACTTCGGAAGCTCCCGCTCCAGCGCCTCGGCCTCCCGCCGGCACGCCTCTGCCTCGGGCGCGTCTACCTCCGCCTGGGTCAGTTCCTGGGCGGCGGCCTCGCTGCGCTCTGCCAGCGCCTCCTGCTGCGCCCGGATTTCTGTAAGCTCTTTTTGCGCCCGGGCGCGGAGCTGCGCCTGTCCCAGCTCCCGCTCCTGGGCAGCCAGGACGTCCTCAAGCTCTGTCCTCTGGGTTTCCAATGCCTCCAGTTGCCGGCCGTCCTCCTCCACCAGAGCCTTGAGCGCCTCCAAGTCCTCCGGCGGCATCTCGCCGCCGGAGGCGCTCTTCAAAAGCGTCTCATACTGCTGGGTCATCTTCCCATAGGAATCGGCCAGGGCGCGGCTTTCCTCCTTCACCCGCTCTTGAAACTGCCGGAAGCGGCCGGTCTGGAAGATCTCCCGGAAGATCTTGATGCGATCCTCGGTCTTGGCCTGCAAAAGGCGCAGGAAGTCCCCCTGGGCGATCATGGCAATCTGGGAAAACTGGCTGCGGTCGAGCCCCAAAAGCTCCGTCACCGCCGCCGTCACCTCCTTCCAGCGGGTGAGGGGCTGGCGGTCGTCGGGAAAGCGCAAAAGCGCCTCGGCCTTCTGCACCGTAAAGCCCGTGCCCCGCTCCTTGGGGCGCTCGTACTCCGGAGCCCGGCGCACCGTATATTCCCTGCCCCGGCACAAAAAGGTGAGCTCCACAAAGGTGGGCTGGCCGGGCTTGGCATAGTTGCTGCGGAGCATGTCCGGCTGGCGGGCACTGCCGCTGGCCTCGCCGTAGAGGGCGAAGCAGATGGCGTCAAAAATGGTGGTCTTGCCCGCGCCGGTGTCCCCGGTGATGAGATAGAGCCCCCGCTCCCCCAACTCGGAGAGGGGCAGCGTCACCGCACCGCCGTAGGGGCCAAAGGCGCTCATGGTTAACTTCAGCGGTCTCACGGCGTATCCTCCCAGATTTCCTCCAGCAGCTTCCCGGCCAGGGCGCGCTGGGCGTCTGTCATAGCCGCATCGTTGCGGCTTTTGTAAAATGCCTCCACCATCTCCAGGGGCGAGAGGAGCGCCTCCCCTTCCCCGGGCAGTACCGGCAGCGACGCGGCCACCTCGGCATATTCGAGCTTTAAAAGGTTGGGGTAGCGGCTCTTGAGCCGCGCCCAGGTGTGGGGCAGCGTGCCGCCCTGGGTGAGGGTGATTCGCAGGTAGTCCTCCGAGGTGCCATCGAGCAGCTCCTCCAGCGTACCGCGAAGGGAGCTTACCGGGCGAAGGGGCGTTAAGGGCACCGTGCGCACGGTGACATTCCCCTTCTCCAAAAGCTCCACCACCGTCACCGACTTCTCCTGCTCCCCCTCGGAAAAGCTGTAGGCCAGCGGGGAACCGGCGTAGCGCACCGTCTCCCGCCCCACAGATTGCGGGCGGTGGAGGTGTCCCAAGGCCACATAGTCAAAGCCGTCAAACACCGCGCCGTCCACGTTGTCGAGCCCTCCGATGGAGATGTACTCCGACTCGCTGCGCGTTCCGCCGGTGACCAGCTGATGGCACACGAGCACATGCCGCGCCGCCGGATCCGGCGCCCAGCGGCGAAGCACCGCCGCCACGGCCTGGGTGTAGTCCTCCAGGGTATCCTCGGGGTAGACCCTGCGGACGTGGGCGGGCTTTACAAAGGGCAGGAGGAACACCTGCACCGCGCCATATGCGTCAGAAAACGTCACCGGCGGCGCGGCGCCGTCGAAGGCGGGCGCCACATAAACCCGGCGCTTGTCCATGAGCCTGCCGCCGAAGGCAAGGCGCTCGGAGGAATCGTGGTTGCCGCTGACGAGCATAATGGCAGCGCCCAGCTGGGAGAGGGCGGTTAAAAATTCGTCCAGCAGCGCCACCGCCTCCACCGGCGGCACGGGCTTATCATAGACGTCCCCCGCAATGAGCACCGCGTCCACCGACTCCCGGCGGGCGATCTCCAAAATCTCCCCCAGAATGTGGCGCTGATCCTCGAGAAGCGGCGCGTCGCACAGCCGCCGCCCCAGGTGGAGATCCGCCAGATGCAAAAATTTCACATGGATCCCTCCTTTTCCTCCATTGTGCCCGGGTTTTTTCAAAATGTCAAGAAGGCACATCCCGGCGCCACGGCGCATATACTGGTTCTGACCGTCCCCCGGACGGCCAATCCGAGAGGAGGGAGCCACTTGTCATCTCAGGGAACCATCATCGCCCGGGTCTACACCTCCGGCGCCCAGCTGCCGCTGGACGGCGTACCCGTAACCTTTACCCGCCGTCTTCCCGACGGCCGCAAGCAGCTTTTGGCGCTGCTCTTCACCAACTCCAGCGGCATGACGCCGCCCCTGGCCGTAGAGACCCCCGACCGTGCAGAAAGCCTATCCCCCGGCGCCGCTGCGCCGCCCTTTGCCGTGGTAGACATTCTGGTGGAAGCGCCCGGGTACAAAAAGGTGGAGGCCACCGCCGTGCAGGTCTTCCCCGGCGTGGAGACCATCCAGCTGATGCAGCTCATTCCCCTGCCCACCCTGGGCACGGATCGCGGGGCGGTGATCTACCAGCCGGAGCCGCCGCAAAACCTGTGAGGCGCGGCCATGGTCAACGTCATTCCCGTAATCCCCGAGACCATCACCGTCCACCTGGGACTTCCCAACACCGCCGCCGAGAATGTGACGGTGTCCTTCCCGGACTATGTGAAAAACGTGGCCTCCAGCGAGATCTACCCCACCTGGGACGAGAGCGCCCTGCGCGCCAACATCCTGGCCATCATGTCCTACGCCCTCAACCGGGTCTACACCGAGTTCTACCGCAGCCGGGGCTACGACTTCGACATCACCAACACCACCGCCCGGGATCAGGCCTTCGTCAATGGCCGAAGCTACTTTGAAAATATCTCCCGCCTGGTGGACGAGATGATCGGCAGCTACATCCGCCGCACGGGCACCGTGGAGCCCCTGGCGGCCAAATTCTGCAACGGCACCACCTCCACCTGCGACGGGTTAAGTCAGTGGGGCTCGGAAGCTCTGGCACAGGAGGGGCTTGATTCCGTGGAAATCCTTCGCTTTTACTACGGCGACGACATTGAAATCGTCACCAATGCCCCCATGGCGGGAATCACCGAATCCTATCCCGGCACCCCCCTGCGGGTGGGAAGCCAGGGGCCCGATGTCACGGTAGTGCAAACCTCTCTCAACCGCATCGGCCAGAACTACCCGGCCATTCCCAAGGTAAGCCCCGTGGATGGGATCTTCGGCCCGCAGACAGAGGCCGCCGTAAAGGCCTTCCAGCAGATTTTCTCCCTGGATCCAGACGGCATTGTGGGCAGAGCCAGCTGGTACCAGATTGTGCGGGTCTATGTAGCTGTGCTGAAGCTGGCAGAGCTCCAGTCCGAGGGGCAGCGGTTCTTCTTCATCCAGGAGTACCCGGAGTTTCTCTCCCTGGGCGACACAGGCGTTTTGGTGGAGCAGCTTCAATATATGCTCTCTGTGCTCTCGAGCTTTCTTCCCCAGGTACCCGATCCCGGCATGAGCGGCATCTTTGACAACGCTACCCTGAACGCCGTCCGAGGCTTTCAGCGCTATGCAGGACTGCCGGTCACCGGCAGCGTGGGCGAAGCCACCTGGGACGCGATCTTCGAGCAATTCAACAGCGTGGATATCACCGTGTTTGAAAACGGTGCCCTCTTCCCGGAAACGGAGGACTTTTCCAGCAGCACCCGCCTGACTCAGTTTCCCGGGCAGACCATGGCGATCAATGATCGAGACGGGGGGACAGTATGAGAGGAGAAGCCTTTTTCGTCGGAAAACCCGTGGAGAGCCTCCAGGCCATGCTGCGGCAGATTGCGGCCGTGGAGGCATCGGTGGATTCCGTGATTCCCAACGGGCGCTTCGGCCAGGACACTGCCCGCGCCGTCGCCTCCTTCCAGCGCTTTGCCCACCTGCCTCAGACCGGCAAGGTGGATCTGGCCACCTGGAACGCCATCGTGGCAGCCTTCGAGCGCGCCGCCGTGGCCATCGCGCCCCCTGTGACCATCCCCATCTGGCAGATTGCCCAGGTGATTGCGCCGGGGGAGGAAAATGGCCATCTCTATCTCATCCAGGGGATGCTGCTCTCCCTCAGCCGCCTCTTCGGCGGCTTCACCCCGCCCCAGGTCAATGGGCGGCTGGATGAACCCACCGCCGCGGCGCTGCGCTGGATCCAGCGCACAGGCGGCCTGCCGGAGACCGGCGCGCTGGATAACGCCACCTGGCGCAAGCTCTCCTCGCTCTACCGCTCTGCCTGGGGCGACGGCACCATGGGGCGGGGATAGGACGCAAAACGCCGCCCCTTTGGAGGGGCGGCGAAATGGATTTGATTTACTGGATGGGCTCAAAGTCGGCGGCGCCGTGCTTGCACAGCGGGCAGATGAAGTCGGCGGGGAGCTCATCGCCCTCGTAGACATAGCCGCAGACCTTGCACACGAAGCCCTTCTTGCCGGTGTCCGGCTTGGGCTTGACGTTCTTCTGATAATAGGTGTAGGTCATGGTCTCCTTGTCCGAGAGGCGGACGCACTCGGTGACGTCGCAGATGAACATGATGTGGGTCTGGAGATCCACCTTGTCGATGACGCGGCAGGAGATGTAGGCGTTGGCATACTTGTCCAGGAACAGAAGGCCATTGTGGGAGCGCTGGACGTGCTTGAAGTCGGCGAACTTGTCCACGTCCTTGCCGGACTGGAAGCCGAAGTGCTGGAAGAGCTGGAAGGGCGCGTCCTCGGTGAGGGTGGAGATATTGAGCACCCCGGTGTTGGCGATGACGTCGCAGGAGTAGTTCATCTTATTGACCGTCACGGCCACGCGGTTGGGGGTGTTGGTCACCTGGGTGACGGTGTTGACGATGCAGCCGTTGTCCTTGCCGTCGCAGTCGCGGCTGGTGAGGACATAGAGGCCGTAGCCGATGTGGAACAGGGCGGTGGGGTCGATGGTGTTCTCCTCCACCTCCACGGGCACGTAGCCGGCGGCCAGCTCGTCGGCCAGGAGCTGGATCTGCTGCTCATTTTCCTCGCTGAGCGCCGAGCGGATGGAGATTTCATTCTTGCAGTAGGTGAGATTCTTGCACTTGGAGAGGCGCTCGCGCATGGTGCAGATGGCCGTGGGCGCCCAGGAGCCGTTCTCGATGAAGGCCACGGTGCGGTTCTGGAAGGCGCGCTCGGAGAGCTTGTCGAGGAAGGTGCGCATGTAGGGGAAGATGTCGGCATTATAAGTTGTGGTGGCCAACACTAGCTTTTCATACCGGAAGGCATCGGCCACGGCGGCGGCCATGTCGCACCGCGCCAGGTCGTAGACCACCACCTTGGGCACGCCGCGCTTGTTGAGCTCCTTCTCCAGGAGCTTCACCGCCTGGGCGGTGTGGCCGTAAACGGAGGTATAGCAAAGCACAATGCCCTGCTCCTCGGGGGTGTAGCTGGACCACAGGTCATAGAGGTGGATATAATAGCCCAGGTTTTCCGTGAGGACGGGGCCGTGGAGGGGGCAGATGATGGCAATATCCAGGGTGGCAGCCACCTTGAGGATGTTCTGCACCTGCTTGCCGTACTTGCCCACGATGCCGATGTAGTACCGGCGGGCTTCGTCCGCCCAGGGCTCCTCCACATCCAGGGCGCCGAACTTGCCGAAGCCGTCGGCGGAGAAGAGCACCTTCTCGCTGGATTCATAGGTCATCATGACCTCCGGCCAGTGCACCATGGGGGCAAAGGCGAAGGTGAGGGTGTGGCTGCCCAGCTCCAGGGTGGAGAGGTTCTGCACCGTGAGGGTCTTCTCCATATGGAGCTTGGGGAAGAAAGCCGCAATCATGGGGAAGGTCTTGGCATTGGCCACCACAGTGACTGTGGGATACTTGTTCACAAAGGCCTCGATGGAGGCGGCATGGTCGGGCTCCATATGCTGCACCACCAGATAGTCGGGCTGGCGGCCGCCCAGGGCGTTTTCAATGTTCTTGAGCCATTCGCCGGTCTTCTTCTGGTCGATGGTGTCCATGACGGCGATCTTCTCGTCGAGAATCACATAGGAATTGTAGCACATGCCGTTGGGCACGACGTACTGTCCCTCGAAGAGATCCACCTCGTGGTCGTTGGCGCCGACATAAATAATGGAATCGGTGACTTTTTTCAGCATCTTCATTGCTCCTTCACAGCGTTTGTCCTGGATTGGACATGAAATACTCAGTTGGAATTATCATACCACATTTTCTGTCTCATCGCAAGAACGATTCGCAAAATTAACTAGGAATCTTCCCCTCACAGGGTGCAGTGCACATGGTTGGGGTCAATGTCCTGATCGGCCCAAAAACCGCGCCTTCGAATTTCTCGTAGGGGCGGGGTTTATCCCCGCCCGCGCTCAGACAATCGGTCGACGGAACCCTTTTAATCGTCGTGATTGCCCCACGGGCGGCCATAAAGGCCGCCCCTACGGCGGAATCGGGAGGTGCTAAGCAAATTTAAGGTGCGGCCAGGGTCAGCAAGATCTCCCGGCGGTTGGCCTCGGGGTGCTCGAGCACATGCGCCAACAGCGCCTGGAGGTGCGCGCCCACTGCTGCGCCAGAGCGCTCCGGGAAGTCCGCGCCGGTGACCGCCAGCTCCTTGAGGCTCAGGCACTCCCCCGAGGCGAGAATTTCCTCCACCTGATCCGCCTCGCCAAAGAGCATGCCCGCCAGCCTTCCCCGTTCCTTCCCCAGGGCGGCGATCAGGCGCTTCCAGGCCAGGCGATCCCGGGGACGCTCCACCGCGGAAACCGCCGCGGCGTCCTGGATGATTCGCCGGGGCAGCCGCAGCGCCGAAAGATCTGCCTCGGGGTAGACTTGCTTGAGCGCCGCAAAGCGCACCGTGGGCTCCGCGGGGAGCGCGGCAATCCAGGCAAGCGCCCGCGCCTCCAAAAGGCCATAGGGCCTGAGCAGTTCCCAGGCGGCCATCTGTCCCACCAATTCCGGGCGGGGAGAGAGCAGGGTCTTCTGGAGCTCCTCGCTTACCCGCTCCGCCGAAAGGCGCTCAGCCAGCGGCGCGCAGCGGACAATGGCCGCCGCCGTCTCCGATTCTATGGTAAACCCCAGCTGGGCGGCAAAGCGCACCGCCCGGAGCATCCGCAGTGCGTCCTCCTCAAAGCGGCGCGTGGGATCGCCCACGCACCGGAGGAGCTTGGCGGCAAGATCCGCCCGGCCGCCGTAGAGATCCACCAGCGTTCCATCCTCGTCCATGGCCATGGCGTTCACCGTGAAATCCCGCCGGGCGAGATCCTCCGGGAGGCTGCGCACAAAGGTCACCGCCGCAGGGTGGCGGCCGTCCAGGTACTGCCCGTCGGCGCGGTAGGTGGTGACCTCGGCCTTGGCGCCGTCCTCAAGCACCGTGACGGTGCCGTGGCGGATCCCGGTGGGGATGGTCTTGGCAAAGAGTGCCGTAACCTCCTCGGGCAGCGCGGAGGTGGTGATATCCCAGTCGTGGACGGGACGCCCCAGCAGCGTATCCCGCACGCAGCCGCCTACATACCACGCCTCGTATCCCGCCGCCCGCAGGCGGCGGAGAATGCTTTTCGGTGCCTGTTCGCCCATGGTGACTCCTTTTTGCATCTGAATAGAATCTGAAAATTTCCCTTGTGTTCTTGGTGCACTTGGTATATAATGCAGATTTGGTATCTGTACCATCCAAACGTTCCGTTTCCGGCTACATATCCGCCGGAAGAACGGTGATACTACGATTATACGTTCCCTGCGCCTGTCTCGCAACAGGTTTTATTTTCACCTGGAGGCATTCATCTATGAATCATGCGGCATCTGCCATTGAAGCATATCTCAAACCCGGCACCCACGCCCATTTGGTGGGCATCGGCGGCGTCTCCATGCGTCCGCTGGGACTGGTGCTCCGCGCCTGTGGTCTTGTGATCACCGGGTCGGATATGAACCGCTCTGCCGCCACCGACGAGCTGGAGGCGCAGGGTATTCCCGTGGCCATCGGCCACCGGCCGGAGAACATTGAAGGCGCGGCGCTCCTCATCCGCACCGCCGCCGCCCACGACGACAACCCCGAAATCGCCGCCGCCCGCGCCAAGGGCATTCCCGTCTTCGAGCGCGCCGAGGCCTGGGGCATTCTCATGCGGGGCTATGCCAACGCCATCTGCATCTCCGGCACCCACGGCAAAACCACCACCACCTCCATGATTACCCAGATCTTCATGGAGGCGCAGCGGGATCCCACGGTGATGATCGGCGGCACGCTGCCCCTGATCCACGCCTCCCACCGGGTGGGACATGGCGACACCATCATCCTGGAAAGCTGCGAATACTGCAACTCCTTCCTCAATTTCTATCCCACGGTGGCGCTCATTTTAAACATCGAGGCCGACCACCTGGATTTCTTCAAGGATCTTGCCGACATCCAGCACTCCTTCCGCGCCTTTGCCCAGCTGGTGCCCGAGACGGGCTACATCATCGCCAACGGCGACGATGCCAACACCTTGAAGGCTCTGGAGGGTCTCACCTACCGCACCTTCGGCATGGGCGAAGAAAACCGCGTCCATGGCGCCAATTTCTCCGAGAACTGGCGGGAGTTTGACGTGGTCTGCGACGGCAAGCCATATGCCCATATCTCCCTCTCGGTGGTGGGGCGGCACAATGCCATGAACGCCCTGGCCGCCTGCGCCGCCGCCTACTTTGCCGGGATCCCCGGCGACGTGGCCACCCGGGCGCTGCACCACTTCACCGGGGCGGGACGGCGGATGGAGTTCAAGGGCAGCTACCACGGTGCCGATATCTACGACGACTATGCCCACCACCCCGGAGAGCTCCATGCCCTCCTCACCGCCGCCAGATCCCTGGGCTACCGCCGGATTCTCTGCGCCTTCCAGCCCCACACCTACACCCGCACCAAGGCGCTCTTCTCCGACTTCGTCCGGGAGCTCCAAACCGTGGACGTTCCCATCCTCACCGACATCTTCGCCGCCCGGGAGAGCAACATCGTGGGCGTCTCCTCCAAGATGCTCGCCGACGCCATCCCCGGCGCGGTCTACTGCCCCTCCCTGCCGGAGGTCACCGCCTACCTGCGGGAGCACGCCCAGGAGGGCGACCTCATCCTCACTGTGGGCGCCGGCGACATCTACAAGGCCGGCGATGCGCTGCTGCAGGGGAAATAATCTTTTTTCGAGCGTTTTTTCAGCCGGAAAGCCATGATGCTTCCCGGCTGTTTTGTTCCAATACGGCCGAATGTGAATAGCGCTGGCTCCTATTCGTCCGATTTTGCTTTTTTCCTCTGAATTGACCATTGACGGCAGAATCGCCGTTGATTATACTAGAAATAGAATTGTGAATTTTATGTAAAGGGGGATGCCTGATGAGGCGATCGCACGAGATCGACATGACTGAGGGCGCCATATTTTCCAAAATCGTAATCTTTTCCCTGCCACTGATGTTCACCGGTATTTTGCAGCTCCTCTTTAACGCTGCCGACGTCATTGTGGTGGGGAAATTTGCCGGCAGCCGGTCTCTGGCCGCCGTGGGTTCCAACGGCGCCCTCATCAATCTGTTGGTCAACGTCTTCGTGGGCATCTCCACCGGCGCCAACGTGCTGGTAGCCAATTTCTACGGCCAGCGGGACGCCCACGGGATGGAGCGCTGCGTCCACTGCTCCATGGGCTTGAGCGCCGTAATGGGCGTGTTCGTGGGCATCGCGGGCTTCTTCCTCTCCACCCCCATGCTCCAGCTCATGAACACCGACCCCGACGTTCTGCCCCTGGCGTCGCTGTACCTGCGCATCTACTTCCTGGGCATTCCGGCCACGGTGGTCTATAACTTCGGCGCGGCCATCCTTCGCGCCATCGGCGACACAGACCGTCCCTTGATGTTTCTCTTCCTCTCGGGCGTCATCAATGTGATCCTCAACCTGGTGCTGGTCATTGTCTTCCATCTGGACGTGGCCGGCGTGGCCATCGCCACCGCCGTGAGCCAGTATGTGGCCGCGACGCTGGTGGTGCTGTGCCTGGTGCGCTCCGAAGGCGCCTATCGCCTGAAAATCCGGGAAATCCGCATCCACAAGGACATGCTCAAACTGGTCGTGAAAATCGGCATCCCCGCCGGCCTCCAGAGCATGATCTTCTCTCTCTCCAATGTGTCCATCCAGAGCGCCATCAACTCCTTCGGCTATGTGACCATGGCGGGCAACTCCGCCGCGTCCAACCTGGACGGCTTCATCTATATCGCCATGAACTCGGTCTACCACGCCGCCCTGTGCTTCACCAGCCAGAACCTGGGCGCACGGAAGATCGACCGATTGGGGAAGATCTTCCGCAGCTGCGTGCTGCTGGTAATCCTCATCGGCGTGGTCGTCACCGCTGTGATCTACCTCCTGGGGCCGCAGCTTTTAAGCCTTTATATCTCCAATGCCGACGCCGACCGGGACGCTGTCATCGCCGTGGGCATGGTGCGGCTGGCCTATGTGGGGCTTCCCTATGTGCTCTGCGGCCTGATGGAAGTGGGCTCCGGCGTCCTGAGAGGGCTGGGGCGGTCGTGGCTGCCCCTCATTATCTCGGTGATGGGCGCGTGCGTGCTGCGAATCATCTGGGTCTACACCGTCTTTGCCGCCGATCCCACTTTGGAGGTGCTCTACCTCTCCTACCCGGTGAGCTGGTTCGTGACGCCTCTGGCGCACTTCACCGCCCTGATCTTCGTCCATCGAGCGCTCAAAAAGCAGCATATTTTGGCATAAGTGCCGCTAAAATCTACACCGCACAGGTAGGGGCGGCTATTAGCCGCCCCAGGCTGTAGAAAAACCCCGCAGAAGACTGATGCAACAGAGCAGCGGGGGGTGTGTGCGGGGGGCAAAAAGCCCACCGCGCGTTCAATC
>NHCFR00700__coassemble_1214_pt1 | contig 23236 bp, 14 predicted proteins | sample NHCFR00700__metabat2_high_PE_007 | metagenome-assembled genome bin NHCFR00700 | reverse complement strand
CCGCGGGGCGCTTTTTCATGCCCTACCAAAACCGTAGGGGCGGCTATCAGCCGCCCGCGGGTCGACCAGGAGATCGACCCCTACAAATTGCTGTGCGCCAGTAGGGGCGGCCATTGGCCGTCCGCAAAGGCTCTCTCGTGAAGGGAAGCTGGCGGTGATCGGAAATTCTGATCCCCTCCGTCGCGGCTTATGCCGCGACACCTCCCCTTGGGCACCAAGGGGAGGCTGCGCCAAGTTCAATCTTGTGGCTTTAGCCCCCAGGCGGTAAAATAAGAAAAACGACGAAAGGCGGGATATCATGCTCACACTGCTTACTGGCTCTGACCGCACGGCGCTCTCCCGGCGGCTCCATCAGCACCTGGCCAAGGCCGTGGAAGCCGGGGAGATGGGGCAGATTCTCCTGGTGCCTGAGCAGTTTTCCCACGAGGCCGAGCGGATTTTGCTGGAGGTGGGCGGCAGCAGCGTGAGCCGCTATGCCGAGGTCTTGAGCCTCAAGCGGCTTGCCGACCGGGTGGCGGCGTCCTGCGGCGGCGCGGCGCGGGCATATCTCGACAAGGGCGGGCGGCTCCTTAACATGGCCAGCGCCGCCGAGCAGGTGAGCGCCAAGATCAAACTCTATGCCGCCGTGCTCAAGCGGCCGGAGTTTTTGGTGGATCTGGTGGCCATGACCGAGGAGTTTCAGAGCTATTGCCTGGAGCCCCAGACCCTTCTGGAGGCCGCCGGACGCGCCCAGGGGCAGTTTGCCCAAAAGCTCCAGGAGCTGGGGCTTCTGTACGAGGCCTATCTCTCGGTCACAGACCAGGGCGCGGCGGATCCCGCCGGGCGGATGACCCGGCTGGAGCAGCAGCTTTTGGAGACGGATTGGAGCGCCGCCCACACCTTCTACATCGACGGCTTTTCCGACTTCACCGGCGCGGAGTACCGGGTGCTGGAGGCCTTGCTGCGCCGCAGCCGGGGCGTCTTCCTCACCCTGGCCACCGGCGAGAAGGAGAGCGCCATCACCCGCCCGGCGCGCGCCACGGCCAAGACCCTCCGGCTCCTGGCGGCGCGGTGGCAGGTACCCGTCACCACGGAGTCCGTGGACGAGCGGGCGGCGCGGAGCCAGGGCGTTCAGACGCTGCTGGAGGGACTGTTTTTCGGCGGCACAGCCTCTTCCCAGGACGGCACGGTGACTCTGCGGCAGTTTGATTCGGTGGAGGCAGAGTGCCGGGCGGCAGCGCGCATGGTACGCGGCCTCCTGGCGCAGGGGGCGCGGTGCCGGGACATTTCCCTGGGACTTTGCGACGTGGGGCGCTACGAGGCGCCCTTGAAGGCGGCCTTTGCTCAGGCGGAGCTGCCGCTCTACTTCGCCGGGGAGACGGCGCTTCTCTCCAAGCCGGTGCTCCTGGCGGTGACGGCGGCGCTGGAGGCCGCCGTGAGCCCCATGGACTATGAGGACGTGGCGCGTTATCTCAAATCGGGCTTGCCGCAGCTGAGCCGGGACTGCTTAGACCGGCTGGACGACTACGCCTACCGCTGGCGCATCCGGGGCAGCCAGTGGGAGCAGCCCTGGACGTTCCATCCCAGAGGCTACGGCGAGGTGATGCGTCCCGAGGACGAGGCGGCGCTTTCCGACCTCAACCGCTGGCGGGTGGAAGCCCTGACGCCCCTGTTCACCCTGCGCCGCGCCATGAGAGCGGCGTCCAACACCGGCGAGATGGTGCTGGCGCTCCAGGATTTCCTCGAGGCCGTGGCACTGCGCACCCGCCTCTCTGAGGAGGCCGCCCGCCGCGCCGCCGCCGGCCAGGGACAGCTGGCGCAGGAGCTTTCCCAGCTCTACGACATCCTCTGCACCAGCATGGAGCAGATGTACCTCACCCTGGGCACCGTGCCAAGGAGCGGCGATGGCTTTTGCCGCCTGTGGCGGACGCTGCTCACCCAGTACCAGGTGGGCACCATCCCCGCCGGGCTCGACCAGGTCTATGCCGGCGCCCTCGCAGACCTCCGGCAGCGGCGCACGAGGCACCTTTTGGTGCTGGGCGCGGCGGACGGCGCCTTCCCGGCCTACAAGGGCGCCGAGGGGCTCATCACCGAGGCCGAGCGGCGCAAGCTCCTGGTCGAGGGCATTTCGTTGGCGCCCAGCCGCGCCGACCAGATGGATCAGGAGATGAGCCGCATCGCCGCGGCGCTTATGGCTGCCGAGGAGACCATTTCGCTTTCCTACGCCGGGGAGCAGCCGGCGTGGCTCTTCCGCCGGGCGGCGTCGCTGTTCCCAGAGGCCATGGCGCCGGGAGAGGAGGAGGTCTTTCTGGATCTTCCCAGCCTGGCGGCCTGGAACCTGCGCCACGGCTGCAAGAGCCAGGACGTGGCGGGACTGCCCCAGGTGCAGGACGAGCTTTCCAGGCGGCGGGAGTATGACTTCACGCCTCTCTCCCCCGAGACGGTGCGGGGGCTCTACGGCCGGGAGCTCTATCTCTCTGCCTCTCGGATCGACAAATTCGCCGGCTGCCGCCTGGCGTACTTCCTGTCCTATGGCCTCAAGGCCGCGCCCCGGAAGCAGGCCAAGCTGGATCCCTCGGCCTTCGGCACCTTTGTCCACGCCGTGCTGGAGGAGACGGTGCGCCGGGTGGGGCAGGAGGGCGGCTTTGCGGTCGTGCCGGCCAAGCGCCTGGGAGAAATCGCCGTGGAGGAAATGGATCGCTATGCCGCGGCGCGGTTTCCCCAGCAGGTGCAGCGGGCGGCGCATCTCTTCCGCCGCGCCCGCGCCGAGGTGCTGGATATTGTGGCTGACCTGGGCGAGGAACTCCGAGGGAGCAAGTTCCAGCCGGTGAGCTGTGAGCTCTCCTTTGCCGACGGCGGCGCGCTGCCGGCGGTGATAGTGGAAGGAGAAAGCGCCGTGAGCAAAATCTCCGGCTTCGTGGATCGGGTGGATCTCATGGAGGAGGGCGGCAAGACCTATGTGCGGGTGGTGGACTACAAGACCGGCAAGAAGGACTTCGACTTCACCGACCTTCTCTATGGCGCGGGGCTTCAAATGCTCATTTATTTATTTGCCCTCAAGGCCTACGGCGGCGCCTATTATGGAAAGGGGGGGCTAATTCCGGCGGGGGTACTCTACCTTCCCGCCCGCAAGGAGTACCCCCTCACCCAGCCCCTGCCCTCGGACGAGGACGTGGCGGCGCTCCACGGGGAGGAGCGGCGCCGCCGGGGGTTAATTCTCGGCTGGGAGCAGGTGCTTTCGGCCATGGAAGAAGACCCCGAACATCCCCGCTATATGCCCTACCAGATGAAGAAGGGGGAGGCTGTGGGCAACCTGGCCACCAGCCGCCAGATGGCGCTGCTGGAACACCACGTCCAGCGCATGCTCATGAAGATTACCGACGCCATCGCCTCGGGGGTGGTGCGCCCCAACCCGGTGATTCGGGGGCAGGAGAGCACCTGCCGCTTTTGTGACTTCAAGACGGTGTGCCACGGCGACCTCTGCCCCCGGGAGGATCGCGTCTACGCCGCCACCGACGCCAAGGAGTTTTGGGAGATTTTAGCGCGAGAGGAGGAGAACCATGGCTGACATTCGCCTGACCGCCGCCCAGCAGGCGGTGGTGGACAGCGAGGGCGGGGCGCTGCTGGTCTCCGCCGCCGCCGGCTCGGGGAAGACCAAGGTGCTGGTGGATCGGCTCTTGAAGCGCGTTTTGGAGGGCAGCCAGCCCCACAACATCGACGAATTCCTGGTCATCACCTACACCAAGGCCGCCGCCTCGGAGCTGCGGCTGAAAATCGCCCAGGAGCTCAGCCGCCGCCTGGCCGCCGCGCCGGACAATCGCCACCTCCAGCACCAGCTCCACCGGATCTACCTGGCGGAGATCTCCACGGTGCACGCCTTCTGCGGCAATCTTCTGCGCACCTATGCCCATTTGCTGGATTTGCCCGCGGACTTCCGGGTGGCCGAGGAGGCCGAAGCCCAGGCACTGCGGGAGAAGGTGCTCGATACCCTTTTGGAGGAGCTCTATACCGCCGAGGACAGCGACTTTCTCGCCATGGCCTCCATCTTTGGCTACGGCCGGGATGACCGGCGGCTGCCCGGCGCCATTTTGCAGATCCAGCAGGAGATGCGCTGCCGCCCGGATATGACCCGCTGGCGGCAAGAGACCCGGGAAACCCTGGACTTGAGCCGCTATGGAGACGCTGCCGAAACGCCCTGGGGCGCGTACCTTCTTTCGGAGTTTCGCCGCTTCCTCACCCGGCAGATCGAGAAATTCCAGGCGGCGCTCCAGGAGATGGCGCAGTATCCCAAGATTGAAAAAGGTCTCGCGCCGTGCTTTACCGAGAATTTGCGGCAGCTAGAGGGGCTTTTGTCCTGCGAGAGCTGGGACGCGGTGGTCTCCGGCCGCATTGAAACCTTTGGCCGGGTGGGCACGGTGCGCCAGCCCGAGGACGCGGCGGTGAAGGAGCGCCTTGCCAAGGTGCGCAGCCTCTGCTGGTCGGAGCTCAAAGCCTGGCAGGAGCTCTTCTTCGCGCCCTCCCAGGCGGTGCTGGCGGACTTGCGAGAGACCACCGGCGCCCTCCAGACCCTGCTGGACGTGGCGGCGCAGTTTGACGAGGCCTATGCCGCCGAGAAAGCCCGCCGCCGGGTGCTGGACTTCTCCGACCTGGAGCACCAGGCCATCCGCCTTCTGGTGGATCGCTACACCGGCGCGCCCACGGCCACGGCGCGGGAGGTGGCCAGCCGCTACCGGGAGATCCTGGTGGACGAGTACCAGGACTCCAACGCCGTGCAGGATGTGATCTTTGAGGCCATCTCCCAGGGCGGACAGAATCGCTTTATGGTAGGCGATGTGAAGCAGTCCATCTACCGCTTCCGCCTGGCCGACCCGGGGCTGTTTTTGCAGAAATATGAGGCTTACCCCGACGGGGCCGACGCCAAGCCGGGGGAGCCCCGGAAGATCCTGCTCTCAGAGAACTTCCGTTCCCGGCCAGAGATTCTCGCCGCCTGCAACCAGGTCTTTTCCCTGGTGATGCGCCGCCGGGTGGGCGGCCTTGACTACACGGCGCGGGAGGCGCTTCGCCCAGGCCGCAGCTTTCCGCCCCTGCCGGACTGCCCGGTGGAGCTCCACTGCCTCACCCACACCGGCGCTGTGGCGCCGGAGAAGAGCCGGGCGGAGGCACAGTTTGTGGCCGGACGAATCCGGGAGATGCTCGCGGCGGGAACCCCAGTCACCGAGGGCGAGGGGCTTCGCCCCATGCGGCCGGGGGATGTGGTGATCCTCATGCGCTCCCTCTCCTCCGCGGCCAATGTCTATCTGGAAGCGCTGTCCCAGGCGGGGATTCCCGCGGTGTGCGACCGGGGCGGCAGCCTGCTGGAGACCTCCGAGGTGCAGATTCTTCTGGCGCTCTTGCAGCTCATCGACAACCCCCACCAGGATATCCCCCTTCTCACGGTGCTGGCAAGCCCCGTCTTCGGTTTCACCCCCGAGCAACTGGCCAAGCCCAGGACAAAGGAGCGGCGGGAGGATCTCTTCGACGCCATCACGGCCTACGGCGGGGACTTTGCGCCCTTTTTGGAGCTTCTCGAAGCCCTGCGGGAGGACGCCAAGTGGATGCGCCTTCAAGAGCTCATGGAGAGCATCTTCCGGCGTACCGGATTTCTTTCGGTCTTCGCCGCCATGGACGACGGCTTGGGGCGGGAGCGGAACCTCCTGGCCTTTGAGAGCTTCGTCATCTCCTTTGAGCAGGGCGGGGCAAAGGCGCTGCCGGATCTTCTGTGGCACCTCCAGGAGCTCCAGGAGAGCGGCGGCCAGCTGCCGGTGCCCAAGGCGGGCGGCGGCGACGCCGTGCGGCTGATGACCATTCACAGCTCCAAGGGCTTGGAGTTCCCGGTGGTGTTTTTGGCCGATCTCTCCCGGAAGTTCAACCTCCAGGACATGCGCGAGGCCATTTTGGTGGACAGCGACCTGGCGCTGGGCTGCAACCGGGTGGACACAGCGCGGTTTGTGCGCTATCCCACCCTGGCCAAGTCGGCCATCGTCCGCAAGAAGACCGCCGAGGCCGTCTCCGAAGAGCTGCGGGTGCTGTATGTTGCTATGACCCGCGCCAAGGATCGGCTGGTGATGACCTACTATAGCCGCCGCCTCCAGCAAGAGCTCAAAAACCTGGCCTCCCAGCTCACCATGCCCCCCAGCGAGGAGCTTTGCGCCGCGGCCACCTGTCCGGGGCACTGGATTTTGCTCTCGGCGCTCTGCCGCACCGAGGCCGGCGCCCTCTTTGCCCTCTCCGGGGAGAGCCCGGCGTCCCAGGTCTGGGCGGACACCTGGCGCATCACCGCCGTGGATCTTGCGAATCACGAGGCAGTCACCCAGGCGGAGACCGCTCCGCCCCCGCCGCCCACGCCGGATTTGGAGGGGCTTGCCCTTCTGGCAAAGCCCTATCCCCACCTCGAGGCCGCGGCCATTCCGGCCAAGGTCACGGCCACCCAGCTCAAGGGGCGCGTCCCCGACCAGGAGGCCGCCGAGGGCGCCGTGGTCAAGGCGCCGCCGGACTTCTCTTTCCGCCGTCCCAGCTTCCTGCCCCACAAGCTCACCCCCGCCGAGCGGGGCGTGGCCACCCATCTTTTCATGCAGTTTGCCCGCTATGAGCGCCTCACCACGCCGTCGGGTATTGCCGCCGAACGGCAGCGGCTTTTGGAGGAGGCGTTTCTCACTGCCGAACAGCTGGAGGCCGTGGATGAAAAAGCGGTGCTTGCCTTCTCCACCGCGCCGCTGGGGCAGTGGCTCCTTTCTCAGGAAAAGGTGCGCCGGGAGTTCAAATTCTCCCTGCTGGTGGACGCCGCGGAGGTGGGCTACCAGGTGGAGGGGGAGAAATTGATGCTCCAGGGCGTGGTGGACTGCTTCGTGGTGGAGCCGGACGGCCTCACCATCCTGGATTTCAAAACGGATCGGGTGGGGGAGAAGACCATGAAGGCGCGCGCCCAGGACTACACGCCCCAGATCCGCGCCTACGGAAAAGCCCTCTCCACCATCTATCACCTGCCGGTAAAGCGGCTGATTCTCTACTTCTTCGCCACGGGAAGCGCCGTGGAGGTGGAGGCATAACAAAAAAGGTGTGCTGCTTGCGCAAGCAGCACACCTTTTTCACTTGGGTCCTGATCGACCCGCGGGCGGGGATAAACCCCGCCCCTACGAAAAAACCAGGCGCGTGACTGTAGGGGCGGCCTTTATGGCCGCCCGTAGGGCACCCGCGATTCCCACATAGCCCCGCCGACCGCACCGCGTCGTAGGGGCGGCTATCAGCCGCCCGCCTGCCGTGTCTTTCCGGCCTTGACAATCTGGATGATGACCGTGGGCAAAATCGCCAGTCCCAGGCACTGTGCCAGCTGCCCCAGGGCAAAGCTTGGCGAAACCTGGAAGAGCCCTTGCAGTCCCGGTACAATCAGCACCGCCAGTAAGAGCACCACACCGGCCAGGAAGGCCCAAACCGAGTAGGGATTGGTGGAGAACTTGAGGCGGAAGATGGGCTCGGCGCCGCGGCAGTTGAAGCCGTGGAAGAGCCGCGCCAGGGTGAGGGTGGCGAAGGCCATGGTGGAGGCCAGCGCCGCGTCGCCGCCCTGGTAGCCCAGGTAGAAGGCTGCCATGGTGACGATGGCAATGAGCAGACCCTGAAGGCCAATGCGTCCCAGCAGTCCCTTGGAGAGGATGGGCGCCTTGGGATCCCGGGGCTTTCGGTGGAGGAGGCCGCTGCGGGCGGGCTCCATGCCGATGGCGATGGCCGGGAGGGAGTCGGTGAGCAGGTTGATGAACAATAGATGCACCGGCTGGAAGGGCACCGGCAGCGCCAGCAGAGACGCGTAGAGCACGCAGAAGATACCGGCGGCGTTGCCCGAGAGCAGGAACTGGATGGCGTTTTTAATGTTCTCATAGACGCTTCTGCCGTTGACCACCGCCTTGACGATGGTGGCAAAGTTGTCGTCGGCCAGGATCATGGCGGCGGCGTCCTTGGAGACCTCGGTGCCGGTGATGCCCATGGCCACGCCGATGTCAGCCTTCTTGAGGGCGGGGGCGTCGTTGACGCCGTCGCCGGTCATGGCCACGATCTTGCCCCGGCGCTGCCAGGCGTCCACGATGCGGATCTTGTGCTCCGGCGACACCCGGGCATAGACCGAAATCTTTTCCAGGCGCTGATCCAGCGCCGCGTCGTCCATTTGGTCGAGCTCCACGCCTGAAAGGGCTTCGTCGCCTTCCTGGAAGATGCCCAGCTCCTTGGCGATGGCCGTGGCGGTGACCTTGTGGTCGCCGGTAATCATGATGGTGCGGATGCCGCCGGTCTTGGCGTCGGCCACGGCTGCCACCGCCTCGGGACGGGGCGGATCGATCATGGAGATGAGGCCGATGAAGGTGAGATCTTGCTCATCGTCCAGGGTCAAGGGATGCACGGAATCCAGCGCCCTTTCCGCGAAGGCCAGCACCCGCAGGCCGGATTCGGAAAGGCTCTGGTTGACGGCGAGAATCTCCGCCTTCTTCTCCTGGGTGAGCGCCACGGCGCCCTGGGCGGTGAGGAGCTTGCTGGAGCGATCCAGCAGCACGTCGATGGCGCCCTTGGTGTAGAGGGTGGGAACGCCCTCGATGTCGTGGAGGGTGCTCATGAGCTTGCGGTCGGAGTCGAAGGCCAGCTCGGAAAGGCGGGGATGCTGGGCGCGGTAGTCCTCCTCCACAACGCCGAACTGTTCGCCCAGCATCACCAGCGCCACCTCGGTGGGGTCGCCGATGGAGGTGCCGTGCACTTCATCGTTGGTGGCGTCGCTGGCCAAAAGCGCGGCCTTGAGGAGCTGGTGCTGGACATCGTTGGCCAGGTGGAGGTCTTTTCCATCCAGCAGTGCGCCGTCGGCGTAGATCTTCTGGGGCGTCATCTTGTTCTGGGTGAGGGTGCCGGTCTTATCCGAGCAGATCACCGACACCGCGCCCAGGCTTTCCACGGCCTTGAGCTCCTTCATGATGGCGTTTTCCCGCGCCATCTTCTTGGTGCCCACGGCCAGGACGATGGTCACAATGGACGAGAGCGCCTCGGGAATGGCCGCCACGGCCAGCGCCACGGCGAACATCAGCGAATCGAGGATTCCCATGCCCGTGCGGAAGACGGACAGGGCGAACACCACCGCGCAGATCACCAGAATCACCGTGGCCAGCTTGGCGCTGAAGCTGTCGAGGCTCTGCTGGAGGGGCGTCTTGCGCTGCTTGGTCTCGTTCATCAAGGATGCGATCTTGCCGAGCTCCGTGTCCATGCCCGTGGCGGTGACAAGTACCGTGGCGCGGCCATAGGTCACCAGGGAGCCGGAAAAGACCATGTTTTTCTGATCGCCCAGGGCGATTTTGCCGCCGGAAAGGGCGGCGACGTCCTTCTCCACGGCCTCGCTCTCGCCGGTGAGGGAGCTTTCGTTGACCTTCAGGGAGAAATTCTCCAGAACTCGCCCGTCGGCCACCACCATGTCGCCGGCCTCCAGGAGCACAATATCCCCGGGCACCACCGCATAGGAGGGGATCTCCACCCGAACGCCGTCCCGGAGCACCTTGGCTGTGGGGGCGGACATGGCCTTGAGGCTTTCCAGGGATTTCTCGGCCTTCACATACTGTACGGTGCCCAAAATGGCGTTGAGAATGAGCACCGCGAAGATCACGATGGTGCTCTCCACATTCTTGGAAAGTGCCGAGATCACCGCGGCGGCCATGAGAATGACCACCAGCAGATCGCGAAACTGCTCCAAAAATACGACGAACACCGACTTTTTCTTTCCCTCGGTGAGCTTGTTCTCGCCGAATTTGGCCGCCCGGCTGGCGGCTTCCTCCTGCGAGAGCCCTGTGAGGGTGGATTGCTGCGCCGCCAGGGCTTCCTGGGGCGACTTTTCATAATAGGGGCTTGACATGCTGCTTCCCTCCTAATATTTCGTACGGAAGGCAACAAAAAAAGACCTCCCGCCCATGCCGCTTATTGCGGCTGACGAAAAGTCTTGTTACCCATGCAGGCGCATACCACCAGGCCGGAGCCGTGATGTTGATGGTATGACTTTCAAACTACTCCCTTTTGTAGGCGATAGTGTACCATAGTATGCCCAAAATGTCAATGGGTATTTGGAACTTGACAAATTACTCTACAGCCTGTAGAATAAAATTACTCTACAAGGTGTAGAGAAAGGAGGAAACTGCATGATGACAAGGATGGGCGCGCTGGAGGCGCGGTTTGCGGATTTGATTTGGGCGCATGAGCCCCTGCCCTCCCGGGAGCTGGTGAAGCTGGCGTCGGAGGCACTTTCCTGGAAGGCCACCACCAGCTATACGGTGCTCAAGCGGCTGTGTGACCGAGGGCTCTTTCAAAATCAAAATGGCAGCGTCACCTCCCGCATCTCTCGGGAGGCGTATTACGCGAAAAAGAGCGAGGAATTTGTGGATGAGACCTTCCAGGGCTCTCTTCCCGCCTTTTTGGCCGCATTTTCCTCCCGGAAGCGGCTTTCTTCGGAGGAAATTGCAGCGCTGCAAACCATGATTGACGGCATGAGAGGGGAGGAGAACCCATGACCGGCGTCTTTTCTCAAATTCTCAATATGAGCCTCACGGCCAGCGTGGTCATACTGCTTCTTCTGCTGCTGCGCCTGCCATTCAAGCAGGCGCCCAAGGTCATCTCCTATGCGCTCTGGGGCATTGTGCTCATTCGGCTTGTGTGTCCGGTGTCCCTGCCGTCGCCGGCGTCGCTCTTTTCCTGGACGGAGGCGCCGGCGGTGGAGGCGGGGCAGACCATGAGCGCCATCTCCTATCTCCCCACGGTGTACCCCACGGCGGAGCCGGAGGCGGCGATCACCACGGAAGCTGACGCGGCAGAACCGGCGCCCGCGCCCCAATCGTCCAAGCCGGATGTCCGGGAGATTGCCGCCTGGATCTGGCTGGCCGGCGCGCTGATCCTGGCCGCCTGGGCGGCAGCGGCGTACTTCCGGCTGCTCCTGCGGCTGCGCAGCGCGGTGCCGCTGGGAGAGCGGGTCTACCTGGCCGAGCAGATCTCCACGCCCTTTGTGCTGGGGCTTCTGCGGCCAAGGATCTACCTGCCCGCGGATTTGCAGGAAGGGGAGCGGGACTATATCCTCCTCCACGAGCGGCTGCACATTCACCGGGGCGACCATGTGACGCGGCTTCTGGCCTACGGGGCGCTGTGCCTCCACTGGTTCAATCCCCTGGTGTGGCTTGCCTACCTCCTCTCGGGGCGGGACATGGAGATGGCCTGCGACGAGGCGGTGGTGAAAAAGCTGGGCGCGGAGATTCGGGCGGACTATGCCGCGTCGATCCTGTCCCTGGCCACCGGCAGAAAGCTGGCCATGCCCCTGGCCTTCGGCGCGGGGGATCCCAAGGGACGCATCCGCAATCTGGCCAGGTGGAAGCGTCCGGCGCTTTGGGGCATTTTGGCGGCGGTGCTTGCCTGCGCCGTGCTGGCTGTGTGCCTTTTGACCAACCCGGCGCCGCGCCAGGAGGAGGCAGCTGCGCCGCGCTTCCCGGAGGCACAGCTGTGGTTCAACGAATATGAAAGCGACGCCTTTCCCTGGGACGGCATCCGGGAGATCAACCTGGACGCCTTCCCCGGCGTCACCTTCCGCTGGCGCCAGGAGCAGGTGACGGCGGTGACCGACGAGGAGACCACGCCCCTCTATTCCGGCATGCCCATCTGGAGCGTCTACTTTGCCGACCTCACCGGCGACGGCTTGCCGGAGCTGTGTTCCACGGTGAGCTACGGCTCGGGGATCGTGGATGACCGCGTCATCATCTACGACTATGCCGGTGGCGCCAGCTATACTCTGGAGGATCGCGGGGAATATGACTATGTCCTCTCCCTGGAAAACGGCAAGCTCTGGGTCACCCAGTATGCCTACAACACGAAAACCGTGGCCTCCCGGGGCTATCTCACCTTTGAAGACGGCGCGCTGCAGCTGAAGCCCCAGCCCCAGGAAACCGGCCTGACGCCCGGCACCTATGTACCCTATCAGTGCATCTATCTCAATCCCGCCAGCAGCTTCTACCCCTTTGGCGGCGACTCGGGCTTTGTCTATGAGGTGGGAGAGGATCGCTTCTCCGCCGTCTACCGCGGGGGCGGCCAAGTGGCTGCTGTGGACGATCATCCGGCGCTGGATACTGCCGGCGGGTACCCTGCCTCCACCCTTGCCGGTATCCGCTGGAATTGGCAGCCCTTCCCCTATACCGACGAGGAATGGAAAGAGCTCTGCCTCTTTGATCTCGGCACGATGGAGGACTTCCCCCAGCAGCACCAGGAGATTCTCTATCAGCCCCTTTCCTCACTTTCGTTCCTCCTGCGGGTGGACGGCGACCTGTGGCTGGTGGAGCTCCAGGACGACGGACAGCGGCAATTCCTCTGGAGCATCTACAGCCTGGCGCCCGAGACGGCCATGGGCATCGCCCAGTGGGAATATGCCCCGGCGCTCTCGGAGCGCAGCGCCTGCTTCCCCATTGCGTTCCCCGGAACCTATACCATCGCATCCTGCCAGGGCGGCAGCGTGGTGGCGCTGGACGACGGCTTTGGCTGGTCGCCGGTGGAGGATGGCGCGTTAGCGGAAGCGGGAACCCTTCGCTTCACCTTGAAGACGGGCGGGGAGGCATACGAGGGCACTCTCTATTTCACCGCCTCCGGCGGCACCGACGGCCGCCAGGTCTATACCGCGTCTTTGACGGGTACCGGCCTCACCCTTTCGCCCAACGGCATGGGGGAGGGCGGCGTGATTGCCCTGGCCGGCGGCGTGCAGCCGGTGTTTTGGGCGAACTTTGCCGGGAATACGTCCTTTTCCCAGAAGCTGATGCTCACCGAGCGGGCGCCCTGCTGGCAGATCACCGTGACCAACACCGGCGCCCAGGCCATCCTGATGGAGCTGGAGGGGGCGGTCTATCGAATCGAAGCCAACACGGAAAAAACCATCGCCTCGGAGGAGCCGTGGGAGCCCGGCACCTATGCGGTGAGCTTTGCAAGCGCCGGTGTGGAGGGGATGGAGGGAGAAGTCCTGGGGGTGCGCACTGCGCTCCCCAGCACCTCCGCCGCCATGCCCTATGACCTCTCTGACGGCGCCCTCACCTGCCCGGTGGAGGAGCTCACGCAATACGTCTTCGGCACCAACACCACCAAGCTCACCGTTACCGTCTCCGGCGGCGCGGGGGAGCTCACCCTTGTGGACATCAGCCAGGGCGGTGAAGAGATTCTCTATGGCCGTGTGGACGGCGAGAATCCCACCTGCACTTTCTCCAACCTCACCGCCTCCCGTCGGTATCAGGTGGCCTGGACGGGCACGGCGGATTGCACGGTCACCGTCTCCGACGGCACGTGAGGAAAATTGATTTTTTCCGGGAAATCCTGTATACTATCTGAGAAGTTCAGGCTGTAGAAAAACCCCGCAGAAGACTGATGCGACAGAGCAGCGGGGGGTGTGTGCGGGGGGCAAAAAGCCCACCGCGCGTTCAATCAAACAGGATTTTGAAACTTTTTTGAAAGTTTCAAAATCCGCACAGCGTGGCGAAAAGACTTTTTCGACACGCTGAAGTTACCCGAAAGAAGGAATACCATGCCCACGCTGGAAGAAATCAAAGCCACGTTTGCCGCCGACCGCTTCGCAACAGAGGTGGTGGGGGTTGAAATTCAATCCGCTGAGCCCGGCCACGCCGTCTGCGCGCTGAAGCTCCGGCCGGAGCTCATGAACGCCGCGGGGATTCCCCAGGGCGGCGCCATCTTCACCCTGGCGGACTTCACCTTTGCCGTGTCCGCCAACGCCTACTCCGACCGCATCAGCGTGTCCATGCAGCACGACATCACCTATTTTGCCCCTGCCCGGGGCAAGACGCTCCTGGCTGAGTCCCGCTGCGTCCGCTGCGGCCGCTCCACCTGCTTTTACGTTGTGGAGATCACCGACGATCTCGGCGGCAAGGTGGCGCATATGACCGTCAACGGCTTTGTCACCGCAAAGAAAATGGAAGAACATTGAAAAAACCGTTGACTTTATTTATTAAAAGTGATAAAGTATTACCACGCCAACGCCACAGCGTCCGACAGGTGATACCACCCGCCCACTGCCCTTGGCAGCGGGCGTTTTTTTCTGGGCGCCATCGGACTGAGATGAGAGACTGTCAAAAAACCTCGCTGAAGATGTCCGAGACAGAGCAGCGGGGGGTGTGTGCGGGGGGCAAAAAGCCCACCGCGCGTTCAATCAAACAGGATTTTGAAACTTTTTTGAAAGTTTCAAAATCCGCACAGCGTGGCGAAAAGACTTTTTCGACACGCTGATGAAACATGGGAATTTACAGATAAAAGGGGATCTATCATGGTCATTACGGAATTTCTGGAACGAAACGCACGGCTCTACGGCTCCGAGGTGAGCCTGGTGGAGATCAACCCCTCCGAGGAGCGGGACAATGCCGTCACCTGGCGGGACTTCAGCCTCATCGAGAGCGCCCGTCCCGACGCCCCCTACCGCCGGGAGATGACCTGGCGGGACTTTGACCGCAAGGCCAACCGCTTTGCCAACCTGCTGTTAAGCCGCGGCATCAAGAAGGGCACCAAGGTGGGCATTCTCCTGATGAACTGCCTGGAATGGCTGCCCCTCTACTTCGGCATCCTCAAGGCCGGCTGCATTGCCGTGCCCTTGAACTTCCGCTATTCCAGCGACGAGATTGAGTACTGCCTGGGGCTGGCCGACGTGGAGGTCTTGGTCTTCGGCCCTGAGTTCGTCACCCGGATGGATCCCATCGTCTCCCGCCTTTCCAAGGTCAAGACGTTCTTCTTCGTGGGGCGGAACATCCCGGCCTACGCCGAGGACTGCTGCGAGCTGGTGACCTACTGCTCCTCCAGTGCGCCGCCGGTGGCGCTCACTGAGGACGATTACGCGGCCATTTACTTCTCCTCCGGCACCACGGGCTTCCCCAAGGCCATTCTCCATAACCATCGGGCGCTGCTCAGCGCCTGCGAGACCGAGCAGAACCACCACCATCAGACCCGCAAGGACGTGTTCCTGCTGATCCCGCCCCTCTACCACACCGGCGCCAAGATGCACTGGTTCGGCAGCCTCATCTCCGGCAGCAAGGCGGTGCTCCTGCGGGGCGTGAAGCCCGAGTGGATTCTCCGGGCGGTCACCGAGGAGAAGTGTACCATCGTCTGGCTGCTGGTGCCGTGGTGTCAGGATCTGCTCGACGCCATCGACTCCGGCCGGATCAACCTGGATCACTATTATCTCGACCAGTGGCGGCTCATGCACATCGGCGCCCAGCCGGTGCCGCCCAGCCTCATCGACCGCTGGATGGAGAAGTTCCCCCACCACAAGTACGACACCAACTACGGCCTCTCGGAGTCCATCGGCCCCGGCTGCGTGCACCTGGGTCTGGAGAATATTCAGAAGGTGGGCGCCATCGGCAAGCCCGGCTACCGCTGGGAGGCGCGGATCGTGGACGAAAAGGGGCGGGACGTGCCGAAAGGCGAGGTGGGCGAGCTCATCGTCAAGGGACGCGGCGTGATGCTCTGCTACTATAAGAATCCCGAGGCCACCGCCGAGGTCTTGAAGGACGGCTGGCTCTACACCGGCGACATGGCCAGGGAGGATGAGGACGGCTTCATCTACCTGGTGGATCGGAAGAAGGACGTGGTCATCTCCGGCGGCGAAAACCTCTACCCCGTGCAGATCGAGGACTTCCTGCGCCGCTTTGACAAGATCAAGGACGTGGCGGTCATCGGCATGCCCGACGACCGGCTGGGCGAGATTGCCGCGGCCATCGTGGAGATCAAGGACGGAATGACGTGCACCGCCGACGAGATCAACGCCTTCTGCAAGGAGCTGCCCCGGTATAAGCGCCCGCGGAAGATCATCTTCGACCAGATCCCCCGCAATCCCACCGGCAAGATCGAAAAGCCCGTTCTCCGCGAGAAATACTGCGGCGGCCGGTTGGTGGAAGAGCAGACCATGCGGTAAGCCTATCTACACCCCTATAACCCGCCAGAACCAGGTTCGGGCGGCCATAAAGGCCGCCCCTACAGACATGCCCCGCGATTTTCTTCTTGTAGGGGCGGGCTTTATGCCCGCCCGTGACCAGGTACGTATTTTTTCCAAGTAGGAGTCTTCAACCATGGACATGTTTATCAAACTGGCATTTTTAGTTGTCTTCTTTGGCGTCATGGTGGGCATCGGCCTCTACTGCCGCAAGCACACCACCGACGTCAATGGCTTCGTCCTGGGCGGACGCGCCGTGGGTCCCTGGCTCACCGCCTTCGCCTATGGCACCAGCTATTTCTCCGCCGTGGTCTTCGTGGGCTATGCCGGTCAGTTCGGCTGGAAATACGGCATCGCCGCCACCTGGGCGGGCATCGGCAACGCCCTTTTGGGCTCCCTCCTGGCCTGGGTGGTACTGGGACGGCGCACCAGGGTCATGACCCAGCATCTTGATTCCGCCACCATGCCCCAGTTCTTTGAAAACCGCTTCCAAAGCCGCAGCCTCAAGCTGGCGGCCTCGGCCATCATCTTCATCTTCCTCATTCCCTACACCGCTTCGCTCTACAATGGCCTCAGCCGCCTCTTCGGCATGGCCTTCCATGTGGACTACGCCGTGTGCGTCATCGCAATGGCGGTGCTTACCGGCGTGTACGTCATCGCCGGCGGCTATATGGCCACGGCCATCAACGACTTCATCCAGGGCATCATCATGATCGTGGGCATCATCGCCGTGGTGGGCGCCGTCTTAAAGAGCCAGGGCGGCTTCCTGGCGGCGCTGGACGGCCTGGCGCGGGTCAGCGACCCCGCCGTCTCCGACACCCCCGGCGTCTTCGCCTCCTTCTTCGGCCCAGACCCGGTGGGACTTCTGGGCGTGGTGCTCCTCACGTCTCTGGGCACCTGGGGTCTTCCCCAGATGGTGCAGAAGTTCTACGCCATCCGCAGCGAGAAGGCCATCGACAAGGGTACCATCATCTCCACGGTCTTTGCCGCCATCGTGGCCGGCGGGTGCTACTTCCTGGGCGGCTTCGGCCGGCTCTTCTCCGACCAGGTGGACGTGGCAGCCCATGGATATGACTCCATCGTGCCCACCATGCTGGAGGGACTTTCCACGGTTCTCATCGCCGTGGTGGTGATTTTGGTGCTCTCAGCCTCCATGTCCACCCTGTCTTCCCTGGTGCTGGCATCCAGTTCCACCTTGACGCTGGACTTCATTAAAGATACAATAGTAAAAGACATGGATGAAAAACGGCAGATTTTGACCATGCGCCTTCTGATCGTGGTGTTCATCGCCATTTCCGTGGTGCTGGCCATTGTGCAGTACCGCTCCAACGTCACCTTCATCGCCCAGCTCATGGGCGTGAGCTGGGGCGCCCTGGCCGGCGCGTTTTTGGCGCCGTTCCTCTATGGACTCTACTGGAAGAAAACCACCCGCGGCGCCTGCTGGGCGAGCTTCCTGTTCTCCACAGTGGTAATGCTGGCCAATATCTTTTTTGGGAAGTATTTCCCCACCCTGCTGCAATCACCCATCAACGCCGGTGCATTCTGCATGCTCGCCGGTCTTATCATCGTCCCTGTGGTCAGTCTGGTGACGCCGCGCCTGCCCCAAGGGCAGATCGACCGCATCTTTGCCTGCTATGACCGCAAGGTCGTGGTCTCGGTGAAGGATTCCATCGGAGACCATACCAATCCAAAGGAGGAAACGCCATGAAACAACTGATGCTCGGCAACGAAGCTGTGGCGCGGGGACTCTACGAGGCTGGATGCAGCTTCGTCTCCAGCTACCCCGGCACCCCCAGCACCGAGATCACCGAAGCCGCCGCCAAGTACCAAGAGATTTATGCCGAATGGGCGCCCAATGAGAAGGTCGCCATGGAGGCCGCCCTGGGCGCCAGCCTGGCCGGCAAGCGCAGCTTCTGCGGCATGAAGCACGTGGGACTCAACGTGGCCGCCGACCCGCTTTTTACCATTGGATATACCGGCGTCAACGCCGGCATGATCATTGGCGTGGCAGACGATGCCGGCATGCACAGCTCCCAGAATGAGCAGGATTCCCGGCACTATGCCAAGTCCTCCAAGATCCCCATGGTGGAGCCCGCCGACTCCGCCGAGGGTCTCGCCTTTGCCAAGATGGCCTATGAGCTCTCCGAGCGCTTTGACACGCCGGTGCTCTTCAAGATGTGCACCCGGGTCTCCCACTCCCAGTCTGTGGTGGAGCCCGGCGAGCGGGTGATGCCCGCGGCGAAGCCCTACGAGAAGAACGGCGCCAAGTACATCATGATGCCCGGCAACGCCAAGCGCCGCCACCCGGTAGTGGAAGCGCGCACCCAGGCGCTCACCGAGTATGCCGAGACCTCGCCCTTCAACCGCGTGGAGGAAGGCCGGGAGCACACCATGGGCATCATCACCGCCTCCACCAGCTACCAGTATGTGAAGGAAGTGGTGGGCGACCGCTACCCCGTCTTCAAGCTGGGTCTTGCCTGGCCCATGCCCGTGAAGGCCATCCGCGACTTTGCAGCCAGTGTGGAAAAACTGGTGGTGGTGGAGGAGCTGGACGGCTTCATCGAGGATCACTGCCGCAACCTGGGGCTTGACCCCGTGGGCAAGGACACCTTCTCCTGCATCGACGAGCTGAGCCAGAACATCGTGGCGGAGAAGCTGGGCTATCCTGTACACGCCGGCACCAAGCTGGATGTGGACATTCCCGCCCGGCCGCCGGTGATGTGCGCGGGCTGTCCCCACCGCGGCCTCTTCTATACCCTGGCCAAGAACAAGCTCACCGTGTTCGGCGATATCGGCTGCTACACCCTGGGCGCCGTGGCGCCCCTGGCCGCCATCGACACCACCATCTGCATGGGCGCCTCCGTCTCCGGCATCCACGGCTTCTTAAAGGCCTCCGACCCGGAGCAGAGCAAGAAGACCGTGGCCGTCATCGGTGACTCCACCTTTATGCACTCCGGTGTCACCGGCCTCATCAACGTGGCCTATAACGAGTCTAACGCCACCATCATCATTCTCGACAACTCCATCACCGGCATGACCGGCCACCAGCAGAACCCCACCACGGGCTATAACCTCAAGGGCGACCCCTGCACCAAGATCGACCTGGAAAGCCTCTGCCGCGCCGTGGGCATCCGCCGGGTGCGGGTGGTGGATCCCTACAACCTGGCCGAGTGCGACCAGGCCGTCAAGGAGGAGCTCCAGGCGGAGGAACCCAGCGTCATCATCTCCCGCCGTCCCTGCGCCCTCCTCAAGTATGTCAAGCACAAGGCACCCCTCACCGTGGATCCTGAGAAGTGCAAAACCTGCAAGATGTGCATGAAGATCGGCTGCCCCGCCATCAGCATCACCGAAGGCAAGGCGAAGATCGACGCCACCCTCTGCACCGGCTGCGGCGTGTGTGAGCAGCTTTGCAAGTTCGACGCGCTCTGCGCCCCCAAGGAGGTCTGAACATGGAAACGAAAAATGTCATGATTGTCGGTGTCGGCGGCCAGGGTAGCCTCTTGGCCTCCAAGCTCCTGGGTCGGGTGCTCCTGAGCCGGGGCTATGACACCAAGGTCTCCGAAGTCCACGGCATGAGCCAGCGGGGCGGCAGCGTGGTCACCTACGTCCGCTTTGGCGACAAGGTCTATTCTCCCATCATCGACAAGGGCGAGGCCGACTGCATCGTCTCCTTTGAGCTCTTGGAGGCAGCCCGGTGGACGGAGTTTTTAAAGCCCGGCGGCGTCATCGTCACCAATACCCAGCAAATTAACCCCATGCCCGTCATCACCGGCGCGGCTTCGTACCCGGAAAACCTGGTCAAGACCATGACCGATGCGGGCATCCGGGTGGATGCCATCGATGCGCTCAAGCTGGCCGAGGAGGCCGGCTCCAGCAAGGCCGTGAACATCGTCCTCATGGGGCACCTGTCCCGCCACTTTGACTTCACCGAGGAGGAGTGGATGGCCGCTTTGGAGAAGAGCGTCCCGGCCAAATTCCTGGAGCTCAACAAAAAGGCCTTCACCCTGGGACGCAACGCCTGATGGCGATTATTCCCACATCAACCTGCCCTTCTGGGCTTGAAAGGAAATAGAGAGCGAATGGAACGTTACTATCAACCTGAGATCGAATGCGCCAGCCGGGAGCAGATTCTGGCCTGGCAGAACGAGCGCCTGGTCAAGCAGGTGCGCCACGTCTGGGATAGCGTGCCTTACTACCGCCATAAGATGGAGGAGAAGGGGCTGACGCCGGACGATATCCGGGGCGTGGAGGATCTCCAAAAGCTGCCCTTCCTCAGCAAGGACGACCTGCGGGAGGCCTATCCCTACGGCCTTTTGGGCATGCCCCTCAAGGACTGCGTCCGCATTCAGTCCACCTCCGGCACCACCGGACGGCGGGTGGTGGCCTTCTACACCCAGCACGACATTGACCTCTGGGAGGACTGCTGCGCCCGCGCCATCGTGGCCGCCGGCGGCACCAACGAGGATGTGTGCCACGTCAGCTACGGCTACGGCCTCTTCACCGGCGGCCCCGGCCTCAACGGCGGCAGCCACAAGGTCGGCTGCCTGACGCTGCCCATGTCCTCGGGCAACACCGACCGGCAGCTGCAGTTCATGGTGGATCTCCAGTCCACCATCCTCTGCTGCACCCCGTCCTACGCCGCCTACCTGGCTGAATCCATCCTCGAGCGCGGCCTGCGGGACAAGATCAAGCTCAAGGCCGGCATCTTCGGCGCCGAGGCCTGGAGCGAGGAGATGCGCCAGGACATCCAGAACAAGCTGGGCATCAAGGCCTATGACATCTACGGTCTCACCGAGACCTCCGGCCCCGGCGTGGCCTTTGAGTGCAGCGCCCAGACCGGCATGCACATCAACGAGGATCACTTCATCGCCGAGATCATCGACCCCAACACCGGCGAAGTGCTCCCCGAGGGCTCCAAGGGCGAGCTGGTGTTCACCTCCATCACCAAGGAGGCCTTCCCGCTTCTCCGGTACCGCACCCGGGACATCTGCGTCCTCACCCGGGAGAAGTGCTCCTGCGGCCGCACCCACGTGAAGATGAGCAAGCCCATGGGCAGAAGCGACGATATGCTCATCGTCAAGGGCGTCAACGTCTTCCCGTCCCAGATCGAGACGGTGCTTCTGGAGCAGGGCTATCCCGCCAACTACCAGATCATTGTCGATCGCGTCAACAACTCCGACACCCTGGAGGTCATGGTGGAGATGACCCCGGAGAACTTCTCCGACAACCTGGGCAAGATCACCGAGATGGAGAAGGGTCTGGTGGCCGCCCTCAAGGCCATGCTGGGCATCTACGCCAAGGTCAAGCTGGTGGCGCCCAAGTCCATCGCCCGCAGCGAGGGCAAGGCCGTCCGCGTCATCGACAAGCGCAAGATTTGAAAGGAGACGACCACATGACTGTTCATCAGATCTCCGTATTTCTGGAAAACCGCGCCGGGCAGCTCTCCGAGATCACCCAGGTGCTGGCGGACAACGCCATTGATATGCGCGCCATCTCCATTGCCGAGACAGCCGACTATGGCGTGCTGCGCCTGATTGTGGATCAGCCCCAGAAGGCTACCACCTTGCTCTTGGAGCACGGCTTTATCCTCTCCATGACGCCGGTGACGGTGGTGGCGGTGCCGGATCAGCCCGGCGGCCTGGCGCCGGTGCTGAAGCTCCTGGCCGAGGCCAACATCGACATTGAGTATATGTACTCTCTCTTCACCCACACCGACGGCAAGGCCTACATGGTCTTCCGCGTCAGCGATGACGAGGGCTTCGCCGCCACCCTCACCGCCCACGGCATTTCGCCCGTCGGCACCGAGGAGCTGGGCATCCAGTAAGAAAAACCCGCGATCCAGTTTTGGATCGCGGGTTATCTCGTAGGGGCGGCTATCAGCCGCCCGCAATTCCCACCGAACCTGTAGGGCGGCATGACCTCATGCCGCCGCCTCTGCCAGGCCGCTGACGCGGCACGGGTCGATGAGGACATCGACCCCTACACACTGACAAAAAAATCCCCTGTGCATTCGCACAGGGGAAAAATGCGAAGTAAAAATTACTTCATCTCGGCCTCGGCGCCAGCTTCCTTCAGATCGTTGACGATCTTCTCGGCGTCGTCCTTGGAGACGGCTTCCTTCAGGGTCTTGGGAGCGTTGTCGACGATCTCCTTGGCTTCCTTCAGGCCCAGGCCGGTGAGGGCGCGGACAACCTTGATGACGGCGATCTTGTTGGCGCCGGCGGACTTCAGCACGACGTCGAACTCGGTCTTCTCTTCCTCAGCGGGAGCAGCGCCGGCAGCGGGAGCAGCAACAGCGGCAGCAGCGGCGGAGACGCCGAACTCGTCCTCGAGGGCGTGAACCAGCTCAGCCAGCTCCAGCACGGTCAGGGTCTTGACTTCTTCAATCATAGCAGTGATCTTTTCGGATGCCATTGTAAATTACCTCCAATTTATCGTAATAAAATTCTGAAATTAGGCTTCTGCGGGCTCTTCCGCAGCGGGAGCGCCGCCCTTGGCCTGGCAGATCTGATCCAGGACAACAGCGAGGCTGGTGATGGGCGCCAGGAAGGTGCCGAGCACCTGCGCGATGAGGGCGTTCTTGCTGGGCAGTTCGCCGAAGGCCTTGAGCTCGTCCACGGAAAGAACCTTGCCTTCCACGAGACCGCCCTTGATCTTGACGATGTCCTTGTTCTTCTTGGCAAACTCGCAGACGATGCGAGCAGGGGCGATGGGATCGCCGGTGGTGCAGGCCAGGGAAGTAGTGCCGTTGAGCAGTTCATCGAACTCGGTGTAGCCGGCCTTGTTGGCGGCGAAACGGGTCAGGGTGTTCTTAACAACGGTGTATTCTACTTCGGCGGCACGGAACTGGTTGCGCAGCTCGGTATCCTGGGCGACGTTGATACCCTTGTAATCGACGAAGACGGCGGCGGTAGCGTTGCCGAGCTTCTCGGCCAGGGCATCGACGGTGGCCTTTTTGCTTTCCAAAACCTTTGCGTTGGGCATGAAATGTGTCACCTCCGAGTAAAATAAAATGTCCTCCTGCCGGAAGACAGGAGGACACAAAATGATCGTCATTTCGCGATACCTCGGCAGGACGGGAAACTCCCTCTTACGGCATACGCCTCCTGCTGTCTCTGGCAGCTTATCTAGTATATCATATTTTTCCTGTTTGTCAAGGAAAAATGACGTATTTTATAAAGGCATCACCGCACAATTGTGTCTGCGGTCTTCGCCCAATCTTTTGCCCCATCCGTGCAGTTATAAAAGGGGGAAATACATACA
>NHCFR00700__coassemble_1204_pt1 | contig 23491 bp, 18 predicted proteins | sample NHCFR00700__metabat2_high_PE_007 | metagenome-assembled genome bin NHCFR00700 | reverse complement strand
TGGTCTTGCCATGGTCAACGTGACCAATGGTGCCAATGTTTACGTGGGGTTTCGTTCTTTCAAATTTCTGCTTAGCCATTGAAAAGAATCCTCCTTGTTGGTTTGTATCTTTTTTCTGGTTCGAATTGTCATCCCTTTCATCATACACGAAAATCGTGCCGATGACAAGAGGAATTTAGCCCTTGCTGCGCTTGGAGATGATCTCCTCCTGCAGAGACTTGGGCAGTTCGATATAGTGGCTGGGCTCCATGGAGTACTGGCCGCGGCCCTGGGTTTTGCTGCGCAGATCCGTAGCATAGCCGAACATGGAAGCCAGAGGTACGTTGGCATCGATCTGGGTGGCGCCGTTGCGAGGCTCCATACCAAGGATGCTGCCGCGGCGGGCGGAGACATCGCCGATTACGTCGCCGGTGTACTCGTCGGGTACCACGATGCTCACCTTCATGATGGGCTCGAGAATCACAGGATCTGCCTTGCGGCAGGCTTCCTTGAAAGCCATGGAGCCGGCAATCTTAAAGGCCATTTCAGAGGAGTCGACCTCATGGTAGGAGCCGTCGAACAGGGTGACCTTGACGTCCACAACGTTGTAGCCGGCGAGCACACCGGACTGCATGGCGCCCTGGATACCGGCGTCCACCGCGGGGATATACTCCTTGGGGATGGCACCGCCCACGACGGCATTGATGAACTCGTAGCCCTTGCCGGACTCGTTGGGCTCCACGCGGATCTTGACGTGGCCGTACTGACCCTTACCACCGGACTGCCGGGCATACTTGGTATCCTGCTCGACGGTCTTGCGGATGGTCTCCTTGTAGGCAACCTGGGGCGCGCCCACGTTGGCCTCAACCTTGAACTCACGCAGCAGACGATCCACGATAATCTCCAGATGGAGCTCGCCCATGCCGGCGATGATGGTCTGACCCGTCTCTTCGTCGGTGTAGGTGCGGAAGGTGGGATCCTCCTCCGCCAGCTTCATCAGGGCGATGCCCATCTTCTCCTGACCAGCCTTGGTCTTGGGCTCGATGGCAACGCGGATGACGGGCTCGGGGAATTCCATGGATTCAAGGATGATGGGGTGATCCATATCGCAGAGGGTGTCGCCGGTGGTGGTGTTCTTGAGACCCACGGCGGCGGCGATATCGCCGGAATAGACCATGTCGATATCTTCTCTGTGGTTGGCGTGCATCCGCAGAATACGACCCATGCGCTCGCGGTTGCCCTTGGTGGAGTTGAGCACCGTGGAGCCGGAGCTGAGGGTACCGGAGTAGACGCGGAAGAAGCAGAGCTTACCAACATAGGGATCGGTGGCAATCTTAAAGGCCAGGGCGGAGAAGGGCTCGTTGTCGTCGCTCTCGCGGTGATCTTCCTCGCCGGTATCGGGGTTCACACCCTGGATGGCGGGGATGTCCAGCGGAGAGGGCATGTACGCCACAATGGCGTCGAGCAGCTCCTGTACACCCTTGTTCTTATAGGAGGTGCCGCAGGTCACGGGAACCATGCGCACACCGATGGTGCCCTTGCGCAGGGCACGCTTAATCATCTCTTCGGAGACCTCTTCGCCCTCGAGATAGCGCATCATGATCTCCTCGTCCTCTTCGGACACGGCGTCCATGAGCTTTTCACGGTACTCGTTGGCGAGATCCACCATATCGGCGGGGATCTCCTCCTCGCGCATGTCCTTGCCGAGATCATCATAGAAGACAAAGGCCTTCATCTTGATGAGGTCGACCACGCCCTTGAAGGTGGACTCTGCGCCGATGGGCAGCTGGACGGGAACAGCGTTGCACTTGAGGCGATCATGCATCATATCCAGCACGTGGTAGAAGTTCGCGCCCATGATGTCCATCTTGTTGACGTACACCATGCGGGGAACATGATACTTGTCGGCCTGGCGCCAGACCGTCTCAGTCTGGGGCTCCACACCGCCCTTGGCGCACAGAACGGTCACAGAGCCGTCGAGCACGCGCAAAGAGCGCTCGACTTCCACGGTGAAGTCCACGTGTCCGGGGGTGTCGATGATGTTGATCCGGTGACCCTTCCAGAAGCAGGTGGTAGCAGCAGACGTAATGGTGATGCCGCGCTCCTGCTCCTGCGCCATCCAGTCCATGGTGGCGGTGCCGTCGTGGGTTTCGCCGATCTTGTAGTTGACGCCGGTATAGAACAAAATACGCTCGGTCGTCGTGGTTTTGCCGGCATCGATGTGAGCCATGATGCCAATGTTGCGGGTATTCTCCAGAGAATATTGTCTGGGCATGCTTTAGCTCCTTTTTCGTTACCAGCGGAAATGGGAGAAGGCCTTGTTGGCCTCAGCCATCTTATGGGTATCCTCGCGCTTCTTCACAGCAGCGCCGGTATTGTTGCAGGCATCCATCAGCTCGCCGGCCAGACGCTCTTTCATGGTCTTCTCGCTGCGGGCGCGGCTGTAGTTGGTGAGCCACCGCAGGCCGAGGGTGGTGCGGCGCTCGGGGCGCACCTCGATGGGCACCTGGTAGTTGGCGCCGCCGACACGGCGGGTCTTGACCTCCACTGCGGGCATGATGTTCTCCATGGCAGTGGTAAAGGCCTCCAGGCCGGACTTGCCGGTCTTCTGCTCAACGATTTCAAAGGCGCCGTAGACGATTTTCTGAGCAACACCCTTCTTGCCATCCAGCATGATGCTGTTGACGAGCTTGGTGACCAGAACCGAATTATAAATAGGATCCGGCAGAATTTCTCTCTTGGGAACATTACCTCTTCTGGGCACTTCGCTTCCCTCCTTCATAAAATGATTTCATAGGTACTTCGAAAGTGTTGTGCTTTCGTTGGTGCCTGCCAAGAGGTTTCATCTATATAAAACCACTCAGCAAGGCGATGCCTTGCGATCAGGCATGATGGGGTTCAAAGTTTTTAGGTGAAGAATTACTTCTTCTTGCCGGCCTTGGGCTTCTTCGCACCGTACTTGGAGCGAGCCTGCATACGACCCTGGACGCCCTGGGTATCGAGGGTGCCGCGGATGATGTGGTAACGCACACCGGGAAGATCCTTGACACGGCCGCCACGAATCAGCACCACGGAGTGCTCCTGCAGGTTGTGGCCAACACCGGGGATATAGGCGGAGACTTCGTAGCCGTTGGTGAGACGGACACGGGCGATCTTCCGCAGCGCGGAGTTGGGCTTCTTAGGGGTGGTGGTACGAACGGCGGTGCAGACGCCTCTCTTCTGGGGAGAAGACAGATCGGTGGCACAGTTCTTCAGGGTGTTCATACCTTTCTGCAGCGCGGGAGCGGTGGACTTGTAGGTGACCTGCTCTCTGCCCTTGCGGACCAGCTGGTTAAAAGTAGGCATGTTTTTCCTCCTTTCTCAAGATGTCGCTGTTTCCAGCGTATATTTTATCCCGGAAATATCATAGATATTCCGTTGGGACCAAAATTAACCGGCTCAGGCCAGCAGCCCGGCCGCAGCAGCGCCGACGGAGATCCCGCAGGCCTTGCCAAGCTCCGCCATGGTGGGGACGGAGACGAGGGCGACGCCCATGGCGGCACAATCCATGCGCACGGGGTCGGTGAGCCGGGGGTCGGCATCCTCTGCCAGATACACGCGGACAACCTGTCCGCCTTTGAGGGACTTGCGGAGCTGCTTGATGCCGACGACCTTACGCGCGGTCTTCAGTTCGTCCAGCATGTTCATTCCTCCGATGGGATTTTGTGGGCATAGACCCACGCAATTACGGATTATAGCAGATTATACGAATTTCGTCAACAAAAATCGTGATTTTGTTAGGAAAATATTTTTTACCGTGCCACTCGGACATCTGTCCGCGCAAGATGGATTATTGTCCATAATTCATGATGCGCTCGGCGAAGCGCGAGCGAGTCGGCGGTGCATTGCGGGCGGCCATAAAGGCCGCCCCTACGAGATTGCACGATTGACGAGACAGGACGCGTCTTCACTGCTCCTTCATGAGCTTCCTGCGGGCGATGTTGATGGTGCCCTCCTGCATGCCGTTGATCCACTTGAGGCTCTTGCCGCAGCCAAGGGCGGCACAGCTTTCGGCATTATCGGCCACCATGCAGGGAATCTCCGTCCGATCATGGATGATGCGATCCATGCCCCAGATGAGGCTGCCGCCGCCGGTGAGAACAATGCCGTTCTTGGAGATATCACCCACCAGCTCGGGGCTTGAAAGCTCTAAGACATTAAGAATCTCATCTACAATGAGTCGCGCCGGACGGGAGAGAAGCTCGAGCATCTCCGAGGAGGTGACCAGGATATCCCGGGGCAGGCCGGTCTTCACGTCCCGCCCCTTGACCGTCATGGAGACCTCCTCCGGCCGCTCGGTGACGCAGCCGATGGTGATCTTAATCTCCTCGGCGGTGGTGGTGCCGATGACCAGGCCGTGGCGGCGGCGGATATAGGTGACAATGGCCTCATCAAAAGTGTCGCCGGCGATGGTGGTGGAGGCGGAAACGGCGATGTCGTTGAGGCTCAGCACCGCGATATCCGTGGTGCCGCCGCCGATGTCCACTACCATGTAGCCGTTGGGAGCGGAGAGATCCAGTCCCGCGCCCAGGGCTGAGGCAAAGGGCTCCTCAATGAGATACACCCGGCGGGCGCCGGCCTCCATAGTGGCCTGAATCACGGCGCGCTCCTCCACCTCGGTGATGTTGCTGGGAACGCAGACCACCACCCTGGGCTTGATGAGGGAGTAGCGAATGATTTTCTTGAGAAATTCCGAGAGCATCTTCTCCGTCATCTCATAGTCGGAGATCACGCCCTCCCGAAGCGGCCGCACGGCCACCACATTGCCGGGGGTACGTCCCAGCATATTCCGCGCCGCGGAGCCCACCTGGAGCACCTTGCCGGAATTTTTATCAATGGCAACCACCGAGGGCTCCCGGAGGACAATGCCCTTGCCCTCCACGTACACCAGCACGTTGGCCGTGCCCAGGTCGATTCCCAAATCTCTTGACAGCTTGAACATGGATTCACCTACTTCTTTTGATCCGGTCTGGCAATGGCAATGACGGCGCAGACCAGCTGTGTCGCTCCGCTCAGGAGCAGTACCTTCCCGCACTCCTCCAAGGTTGCGCCGGTGGTGGCAATGTCATCCACCACCAAAATCCGCCGGTTCCGGATCTTCTCCGGCGCCAGCGGACGATAGACGCCCTGGACATTGGCACGCCGCCGGGCGGCACCCTTGATTTTCGACTGCTTACGGTTGTGGCGATGCTTTTGAAGAAGCGGGCATACCTCCGCGCTGAGCTCCTTCCCAAGCGCCCTGGCCAGAAGCTCCGACTGGTCAAATCCTCTCTCCCACCGCCTGCGGCGGCTGCAGGGCACCCAGGTGACCAGATCGTACTTTCCCTTGAGCTCCTCCCCTGCCCGCGCCGCCATCCAGACGGCAAACTGCTTGGCATAGGACTGCATCCCGTGGAATTTAAAGCGCAAAATCGCGCCGCGAATGGGTTCTTCATAGAAAAACGGCGCGCTGCAGGCATCATACCCCTTGATCTTCCGGGGTACGCCCTCCCACTCAGGCAGGTCGTAGCCGCACTTCTCGCAGACCATCCGATCTGCGTCCGGCATCAGCTTTCCGCAGAGCATACACTTGGGCGGAAACAGGAGATCCAGAAGCCACGTAAGGAAGGCGTTCATGCCCCCACCCTCCCCTGGAGCCGCAGCTTGAGGCCGCTGTAGCGGCGCAGCTGCCGGTCGTTGTTGGTCATGGCCGCCACCACATTCTCGTCCCCCACCAGAATCAGAAGCTCCTTGGCGCGGGTGACGGCGGTATAGAGGACGCTCCTGGTGAGAAGGTACGGCGAGCCCCGCCAGGCCGTGAGCACCACAGCGCGGTATTCACTGCCCTGGCTCTTGTGCACGGTGATGGCGTAGGCCGGCTCCAGCTCCGAGAGCATGGCAAAGTCATAGGCCGCCTCCCGGTCGTCAAAGGTCACGACCATCTGCTCTTCGGCATAGGAGATGGCGGTGACTTGTCCCACGTCGCCATTGAAGATTCCGGCGCCCATCGTTCCGTCGCGTTTCTTCCATAGTATATCATAGTTATTGCGAATTTGCATCACTCTGTCGCCCTCGCGGAAGGAAAAATCTCCGTACTTTTTCTCCTTCTTTCCGGGAGACGGCGGGTTGAGCACCGCCTGAAGCAGCTGGTTGAGATTTTTGGTGCCGCACTCCCCCTTTCTCGTGGGCGAGAGCACCTGAATCTCCGCCGGGGCAATGCCCATATTCTTGGGAAGCCGCTTGGCGCACAGCTCCTGGATGGTCTCGGTCACCTCCGCAGCTGTGCGGCGCTTGAGAAAGAAAAAGTCCCGATCCTTTGCCCGAAGCTCCGGGAGCTGGCCGTGGTTGATGGCGTGGGCGTTCATGACGATGAGGCTCTTCTGCGCCTGGCGGAAGATCTCCGTGAGGCGCACCGTGGGGATCACGCCGCTGCGGATGAGGTCGGAAAAGACGTTGCCGGGTCCCACCGAGGGCAGCTGATCCGGGTCGCCCACCAGAACCAGGCGGCACCGGGGCGGCAGCGCCAGAAGCAGCGACTGCATCAGCGTGAGATCCACCATGCTTGTCTCATCCACCACCATGGCCTCCACCTGGAGGGGCGTCTGGGCGTCGTGGACAAAACACATGGCGCCGCTTTCCGGGTCAAACTGCGCCTCCAAGAGGCGGTGGATGGTGGAGGCATCCTGGCGGCCGGTGCACTCGCTCAGCCGCTTGGCCGCCCGGCCGGTGGGCGCTGCCAGCATGGTTTTGAGCTTGAGCTTGTCAAAAAGCCGCAGAATCCCGGCCATGGTGGTGGTTTTTCCGGTGCCGGGGCCGCCGGTGACGATGACGACCCGATTTTCCGCCGCGGCACGGATGGCCTCCAGCTGCTGGGCGGCATAGGTGATCTCGCTCTCGGCGGCAATCTCCTGGAGAAGCCGCTCCAGCGCCGCCGGCGGCTCCGGCGGATTTGCCGCCATCTCCCGGAAGCGGGCTGCCAGATAGACCTCCGCCTGGTAGAGCTCGGGCAGATAGCAGGCCTCCAGCCCGGCTACCTGGTCGAGCTCCAGCCTTCCGCTCTCGGCCAGACGGCTGATGCCCGCCTCCACCGTTTCAAGCTCCAGCTCCAGAAGTCCTGCCGTGGCAGCCGCCAGCTTTTCCCGGGGAATAAACACATGGCCGCCGGACTGGTTATAAACCAGCTCAAATACCACCCCGGCCTCCACCCGGCGTGCATCCGCCGCCTCCACGCCAAGCTCCAATGCAAACTGATCCACCACGGAAAAGGCCGCGCCATAGTAGGCGTCGATGAGCATGTAGGGATCCTCCCGCAGGGCGTCGGCCGCGTCCTGGCCATAGACGCGGTAGAGCCGCACGGCCAGGTGCGCCGGCAGATGGTGGGCGGCCATAAATTCCATCAGCCGCCGCATGCCCACCTGCCGCCGGAAGCCCTCGGAGATTTCCAAAGCCTTGCTCCGGGAGATCCCGGGCAGCGTGGCCAGCCGTTCCGGGTCATGCTCCAGCACATCCAGGCTCTCGCTTCCAAAGGCGGCCACGATGCGCTGCGCCGTCTTCTCCCCGATTCCCTTGATGACCCGGGAGGAGAGGTAGGCGAGGATCTCATCCCGGCTCTCGGGCATATACCGCTCCAGCACCTCCGCCTCAAACTGCCTGCCGTAGGAGGCATGAGCTGTCCAGTGTCCCGTGACTGCCAAGCGCTCCCCCACAGCCGTCATGGGAATGGTGCCCACCACGGTGACCATCTCCCCGTCCTGGGTCTTAAAGCGCAGCACTGTATAGCCGTTTTCCGGATTTTGAAAGATGATCGCCGCCACGGCGCCATAGAGAATTTCGTGATCCATGCCGCTGTCCCCCTGTCTTTCGTACTATGGTACAACAAATCTCCTGGTTTTTCAATGATCTGCCGTGGGATCGTGGAAGGCCAAAAACTCCGCCAATGCCGGGAAGGGGCAGTAGTCCACCCAGTCGTAGCGCCGCCTTAAAATCTGCGCCCTGCCCAGACCCATGGCGTTGAGACCGCAGTCCACCACTACCAGCCGTCCCCCGGCCACGCGGCCTTCCCGGAGATAGCGGTACGCCCGCACCTTCTGCTCCAGCTCATCGCCATCTCCCTGGGCATAGTAGAGCGTCACCATATTCTTTCCAAACACCGGCTGAAGCAGCATCCCCAGGATGCACCAGAGTATCAGGATGCCGCCTGCGGCGGCCAGCAGCACGAGAATCAGATCCAACATTCCCAACACCTCCTGCCCTCATGCTATGCAGGAGCCATAGAATCGGAAACGCGCCCCGGAAAAAATCCAGGGCGCGTTGCAAAGGCTGTTACTCCGCCATACGCTGCCGCATGGCCTTTTCCGCGCTGACCATGGTACGGCGCAGGAAGATGGTACTCATCAGCAGCGACATGAGCTCGGCAATGGGGAAGGCCAGCCATACCAGCTCCAGGCGGCCGAAGCGGGAGAGGATCCACGCCACCGGCAGGAGCACCACCAGCTGGCGGCACACCGAGACAATGAGGCTATAGAACGGGTTGCCGATGGCCTGGCAGACAGAGCCTGCCACAATGCAGAAGCCGGCCAGGACAAAGTGCACGGCGATGATCCGAAGGGCAGGAACGCCAATCTCGAGCATATGCTCTGAGGCGTCAAAGAAACGCAGCAGCGGCGTGGGGAAGAGCTCAAACACCGCAGCGCCCACGATCATAATGCAGGTGGCGGCAATGACGCTCAGCCGCACGGTTTTCTTCACCCGTTCGGGCTTCACGGCGCCGTAGTTATAGGAGATGATGGGCACCATGGCATTGTTGAGGCCGAAGACCGGCATGAAGATGAAGCTCTGAAGCTTGAAGTACGCGCCGAACACAGCCGTGGCCGTGGTGGAGAAGGCAATGATGATCTGGTTGATGCCGAAGGTCATCACCGAGCTGATGGACTGCATCACAATGGAAGGAAATCCTACCCGGTAGATCTCACTGGCGATGGCGCCGTTCCAGCGGATCATCTTGAGACGGATATGGACCTCATGGTTATGGCAGATGTTGATGATGATGGCCAGAATGGCGCCCACGGTCTGGCCCGCCACCGTGGCGATGGCCGCGCCGGCCACCTCCATTCGAGGGAAGCCAAAGAGGCCGAAGATCAAAATGGGATCAAAAATGATGTTGATGACCGCGCCCACCAGCTGGGTCACCATGGCAAGGCCGGTGCGGCCTGTGGACTGGAGCAAGCGCTCAAAGCACAGCTGGCAGAAAAGACCCAGGGAGCAGGCCAGGCAGATGGTGGCGTAGTCCGTGCCGTAGTCCACAATCTCCATCACGTCGGTCTGCGCCAGGAAGAACGCCCGGGAGAGCGTGAGGCCGATGACGGCAAAGATCACAAAGCTGCACAGGGACAGGAAGATGCCGGTGTTGGCCGCCTTGTCCACCATCTCCTGGTTTTTCTCGCCCAGAGAGCGTGAAAGCATGGCGTTCATACCCACCGCTGTACCAATGCCCACGGCAATGGTGAGATTTTGCAGGGGGAAGGCCAGAGAGACGGCGTTGAGGGCATTCTCGCTGACCCGCGCCACGAAGACGCTGTCCACTACATTATAAAAGGCCTGCACCATCATGGAGATCATCATGGGGATCGCCATACTGGCAAGCAGCCTGCCGATGGGCATGGTGCCCATCTTATTCTCCGCCAGGGACGAAGCTTGTTCCGCGTTCTGCATGTTTTCTTCCTCTTTCTCTGAAAAATCGATTTGCGAAGATTTTGATTATATCAATCTGGGATATCGATGTCAATCGGTTTTTCGACCGTTTGCGGCCATGCTGCGCCAAATCCCTCCCAGGGCGGCAGCATGGGCGGCAGAAGCGACGCCGCCATCCGCTTGCCGGTGGCAGGATGGTTGAAGGAAAGCTTCCAGCACCAAAGCCCCATGGGGGGTTGCCGATCCCGGGCGCCATATCGCCCATCCCCCACCAGGGGCAGTCCGCGGCTTGCAAACTGCACGCGAATCTGGTGGGTGCGGCCGGTGAGCAGCCGGATGGCCACCAGGCTCCTCCCCTGCTCCGTGGCCAGGATGCGATAGAGAAGCCGCGCCTCCTTGACGCCCCGGCGCTCCCGTGTGACCACATAGGTCTTGTTCCGCCGCTGATCGTGGTAGAGAAGGTCAACTAGCTCTCCTTCTGGCGCTTCTGGCGTGCCCTCCACCACGGCAAGGTATGTCTTTTCCCATGCGCTGTGCTGAATCTGGCGGCTGAGCGCCGCGGCGGCCTCCGCCGTGCGTGCATAGACCATGACGCCGCCCACGGCCTGATCCAGCCGGTGGACGGGATACATCTCCTCCGTGCCCAGGGCGCTTCGAAGAAGCCCGGGCATGCTCTGTTCGCCCGCATCCTGGGAGAGGACGCCGCTTGGCTTCACGCACAGCACGATATCGCTGTCGGCATGGAGTATCTTGCAAGTTTCTCCCATCTTCTCGCCTCCTTCTCCCCTATGGTATCACATTCGCCAGCGCAATTCCATTTGCTTTTCTTAAAATCTCATGTATAATAAGTAGCTAGCGATTAGAAAAGTGAGATGGATTTGATGAAACAAAAAGATTTTCAGCATTGGAGCGTATTTCAGTTATTTCTCTCCTATTTCGGCGCCCACAGGCGGCTCTTCATTCTGGACATGTGCTGCGCCTTTCTAGTGGCGCTGGTGGATCTCCTCTATCCGCTACTGTCGCGGTACGCCATGCAGACGCTGCTGCCCCAGAATGCCTTTGTGACCTTTTTCACCGTCATGGGCGTGGTGGTGGCTGCCTATGTGGTGCGCTCCCTGCTCCAGTTCGTCATCACCTACTGGGGTCACACCTTCGGCATCCGCGTGGAGGCCGACATCCGTCAGGATCTCTTCGCCCATTTGCAGACGCTGGGCTTCGACTTCTTCGACGCCAACCGCACCGGCCAGCTTATGAGCCGCCTCACCTCCGACCTATTCGAGATCACGGAGCTGGCACACCACGGCCCCGAGGATCTCTTCATCTCCTGCGCCACCATTGTCGGCGCCCTCATCATCATGTTCACCATCGAATGGCGTCTGGCGCTGGTGGTGAGTTTGCTGATTCCGCTCTTTATCCTGGTGGTCATGTCCCGGCGTCGCAAGCTCGGCGAAGTCTCCCGGCAGGTCAAGGCCAAGGTGGCCGTCATCACCACCGAGATTGAGTCCTCCCTCTCCGGCATCCGCACCGCCAAGGCCTTCGCCAATGAGGACGTGGAATTTTCCAAGTTCTGCGAGGCCAACGACCGCTTCCGCACCTCCAAGCGGCAGTTTCACAAGGAGATGGGCATTTTTAACGCGGTGATGGAGTTCTTCCTCTCCATCATGTCTGTGGCCGTCATCGCCGTGGGCGGCTATCTCATCATGCGCAGTCAGATGAACTACATCGACCTCATCACCTTCAGCCTCTACATCAGCACCTTTATCTCCCCCATTCGGAAGCTCGCCAATTTTACCGAGCAATTTGCCGTGGGCGTTGCCGGCTTGCAGCGTTTCACCCAGCTCATGCGCACGGAGCCCACTCTGCAGGATCGCCCCGGCGCCAAGACCCTCGCCAATGTGCGCGGCGACATCGTGGCCGATCACGTGGACTTCTCCTATACCGGCGAGCTGGACGTTCTCCACGATGTGAGCCTCCACGTGACGCCCGGCGAAACCATCGCCATTGTCGGTCCCTCCGGCGGCGGCAAAACCACCCTCTGCCAGCTGATCCCCCGGTTTTACGACGTCTCCGGCGGCAGCATCGCCATCGACGGCGTGGATGTGCGGGAGCTCACCCAGGAGTCCCTGCGGGAGCACATCGGCATTGTCCAGCAGGACGTGTTCCTCTTCGCCGACACGGTGCTGGAGAACATCCGCTACGGCCGTCCCGGCGCCTCCATGGAGGACATCGTGGACGCGGCCAAAAAGGCCGAGATCTACGACGACATCATGGCCATGCCCCACGGCTTCGACACCTACGTGGGCGAACGGGGCACGCTGCTCTCCGGCGGCCAGAAGCAGCGCATTGCCATCGCCCGGATCTTCCTAAAGAATCCGCCCATTCTCATTCTCGATGAGGCAACCTCCGCATTGGACACCATTACAGAGTCCAAGATTCAGTCGGCCTTCGACGCCCTAGCCAAGGGCAGAACCACCTTGATTATCGCCCACCGCCTCTCCACCATCCGCAACGCCACCAGAATTTTGGTCATTGAAGACGGCAAAATCCAGGAGCAGGGTACACACAAAGAGCTGATGGCACTGGGCGGCGTGTACGCAGACCTCTACCTCACCCAGACGCGCCTCCAGGCGTAAGACAGCACACAAAAAAGGGGCTGTCTCATTAAGAGCCAGCCCCTGTGCAAAATGCACAGCTCCAATTCGAGAGCTGTGCATTTTGCGCCGCCTGCGGGCGGGTTATTGAACGCGCAGGGGGCTCAAGGCCGCCCCCTGCACACATCCCCTGCCAAGTTTTTGTGCATCTTTCTATCCTGTTGCTATTTTGAGACAACCTGCTTTTTGTGTTGTGCGGGCGTCGTGTGCACCTTGTAGGGGTCGATCTCCGATCGACCCGTGCTGCAAAGCGGCCAAAGGCCGACGGGCGGATTTCAGGTTCTTCCCGTCGGAAAGCCCAGATACCACAAGAGGCCGCCGAGAAGCATCAGGATGGGCGTTGTCCCGCCCCAGGCCGTACTGCCAAGGAGCCAGAACGCCATCCTGGACGCAACCGCATCGATTTGCATTTGAAGACCGAAAACTTGCCGAAAAAGGGAGTACAGGCAAAGCCCGATGGTCACCGCGGCAGCCAGGGAGATTCCTACTACGATAGCCCGGCGGGCAAGTTTCATCCAGGGCTTGGTGGCAGGGTGCAGATGAAAGATCAGCCCCACGGCCTGCATGGCCGCCCAGCCAAGAAGCAGCATTGTCACCGGCGAGAGCACCACATTCAGCAGGAAGTAGCGCCACCCGTCTCCATGGCGCTTGATTGCCTCTTGCGAGAGCGGTGTGAGCACAATCTGCAAAATCGTCAATAGAATCACTGCAATTGCAGCTGCCAGAAGACGCCGCTTGTCCCGGCGCCGATCTTCCTCCACCGGGAGGCCGTAGAGAAGATGGTGGATATCCGCCTCCAGCACCTGGGCAATGTTCAGAAGCATTTCCACATCCGGCCGGGAGCGGCCGGTCTCATAATTGGAAACGGTCTGCCTGGTCACGAACAGCGCTTCCGCCAGCTCGTCCTGGGTCAGACCACGGCGAATCCGAAGCGTTCGAATATTCTTTCCAATGTCGCGCATGGCAATCACCTCACGTTCAGTGTAGCCATTGCGCGGCATTTTGTCCAGCAAAGAGTCTTTGCGCGGAGTCTCTTCCCATAAAAAAGCTCCCATCGCCGGGGCGATGGGAGCTTGGGATGAAAAAGATTACTGCTTGGCGTACATGGCCTTGAGCTTGAGCAGGTGCTCGTAGCGCTCCTTGGCAGCCTCCTCGTTGCGGGCGAAGAGAACAGTTGCACGCTCGGGGAACTCGCGGGTCAGACGGCTGTAGCGAGCCTCGTTCATCAGGAACTCCTGGTAGCCGCCAGCGGGCTCCTTGGAGTCGAGGATGAACTTGTCGCCCTCGGCGGCGGGGTTGAACCGGAACAGGTTCCAATAGCCGCAGGCAACAGCCTTCTTCATCTCGGCCTGGCAGTTGGTCATGCCGCCCTTGATGGAGTGCATCTCGCAGGGAGCGTAGCCGATGATGAGGGAGGGGCCGTCATAGGCCTCGGCCTCGGTGATGGCCTTGAGGGTCTGAGCGGGGTTGGCGCCCATGGCCACCTGCGCCACGTACACATAGCCGTAGGACATGGCGATCTCGGACAGGGACTTCTTCTTCATTTCCTTACCGGCAGCGGCGAACTGTGCCACCTGGCCGATGTTGGAAGCCTTGGAAGCCTGGCCGCCAGTGTTGGAATAGACCTCGGTATCGAAGACGAAGACGTTGACATTCTTGCCGGAGGCCAGGACGTGATCCAGACCGCCGAAGCCGATGTCGTAAGCCCAGCCGTCGCCGCCGAAGATCCAGATGGACTTCTTGGAGAGGTACTCCTTGTCAGCCAGGATCTCGCGACCCAGCTTGCAGGCGTCGCACTCGCAGCCAGGAACCACAGCGGCCTCCAGGGCGGCGACGTACTTCTTGGTGGCGTCGGCGTTGGCCTTGCCATCGTTCATAGTGTCGAGCCAGGTCTGCGCAGCGGCCTTGAGGTCGGCGTCAGTCCAGGACACGGCCAGCAGGGCGTTGGTCTTGTCCACCAGACGGTTGCGGATGGCTTCCTGGCCGAGGTACATGCCAAGGCCATGCTCGGCGTTGTCTTCAAACAGGGAGTTGGACCAGGCGGGGCCGTGGCCTTCCTTGTTGGTGCAGTAGGGAGAGGTGGCAGCGGGACCGCCCCAGATGGAGGAGCAGCCGGTGGCGTTGGAGATGTACATCCGGTCGCCGAAGAGCTGGGTCACCAGGCGGGCATAGCTGGTCTCGGCGCAGCCGGCGCAGGAGCCGGAGAACTCGAGGAGCGGCGTATGGAACTGGCTGCCCTTGACGGTGTTATCCTGCAGCTCGGGCTTCTCGGAAACCTTGGCCACGCAGTAGTCGAACACATCCTGCTGGGGAAGCTCCTGCTCCTGGCCAACCATGGTCAGCGCCTTGACGGGGCAGACGCCCACGCAGACGCCGCAGCCCATGCAGTCCAGCGGAGAAACAGCCATGGTGAAGGAGTACACGCCCTTGCCCTTGCCGGCCTTGACAGGCACAACCTTGGCAGCAGCGGGGATGTTCTTGGCCTCGTCCTCGGTGAGGGCGAAGGGACGGATGGTGGCATGGGGGCAGACATAGGAGCAGGTGTTGCACTGGATGCACTTGGTCTGATCCCAGGTGGGAACCATGACCGCGACACCGCGCTTCTCATAGGCGGAAGCGCCCTGCTCGAACTGGCCGTCCACATGGTCGACAAAGGCGGAGACGGGCAGGCTGTCGCCGTCCATCTTGCCCACGGGGAAGAGGATCTCCTTGACCATCTTGACGAGCTCGGGCTTGCCCTCGAGCTTGTGGTCGACAACCTCGTCCTTTGCGTCAGCCCACTCGGCGGGCACATCGATCTTCACGAAGGCGGTAGCGCCGGCGTCGATGGCCTTGTGGTTCATCTCAACCACGTCCGCACCCTTCTTCATGTAGGAGGCAGTGGCCTTCTCCTTCATGTAGCGGATGGCGTCCTCCTGGGGCAGCACCTTGGCCAGGGTGAAGAAGGCGGACTGGAGGATGGTGTTGGTACGCTTGCCCATGCCGATGGACTGGGCGAGGTCAATGGCGTTGATGGTGTAGAGCTGGATGTTGTTCCGGGCGATGTAGCGCTTGGCCTCGGCATTGAGGTGATGCGCCAGCTCCTCGGGCGTCCACTGGCAGTTGATCATGAACACGCCGCCGGGCTTGACGTCGTTGACCATCTTGAAGCCCTTGGTCACATAGCTGGGGTTGTGGCAGGCCACAAAGTCAGCCTTGTTGATGTAGTAGGGGGAGCGGATGGGCTTGTCGCCGAAGCGCAGGTGGCTGATGGTCACGCCGCCGGTCTTCTTGGAGTCGTACTGGAAGTAGGCCTGCACGTACTTGTCGGTGTGGTCGCCGATGATCTTGATGGAGTTCTTGTTGGCGCCCACGGTGCCGTCGCCGCCCAGGCCCCAGAACTTGCACTCGATGGTGCCGGGGGCCGCGGTGTTGGGGGAGGGCTTCTCCTCCAGGGAGGTGAAGGTCACGTCGTCCACGATGCCCACGGTGAACTGCCGCTTGGGCTGGGGCTTGGTCAGCTCCTCATACACGGCGAACACGTTGCTGGGCGGGGTGTCCTTGGAGCCCAGGCCGTAGCGGCCGCCGATGATGGTGGCCTGACGGCCGGCGTTGGCGAAGGCGGTGACCACGTCCAGGTACAGAGGGTCGCCCTGAGCGCCGGGCTCCTTGGTGCGGTCCAGCACGGCGATCTTGGTGGCGGTGGCGGGAATGGCCTCCAGCAGCTTGTCGGCGCGGAAGGGCCGGTACAGGCGGACCTTCACCAGGCCCACCTTCTCGCCGTGGGCGTTGAGGTAGTCGATGACCTCCTCGGCCACGTCGCAGATGGAGCCCATGGCGATGATGACGCGGTCAGCGTCGGGAGCGCCGTAGTAGTTGAACAGCTTGTAGTCGGTGCCCAGCTTCTCGTTGACCTTGCCCATGTACTTCTCCACCACGGCGGGCAGCGCATCGTAGTACTTGTTGCAGGCCTCACGGTGCTGGAAGAAGATGTCGCCGTTCTCGTGGGAGCCGCGGGTGGAGGGATGCTCGGGGTTGAGGGCGTGCTTACGGAAGGCCTCAACAGCCTCCATGTCGCACATGTCCTTCAGGTCGGCGTAATCCCACACGGCCACCTTCTGGATCTCGTGGGAGGTACGGAAACCATCGAAGAAGTTGATGAAGGGCACCTTGCCGCTGATGGCGGACAGGTGAGCCACAGGGCTCAGGTCCATGACTTCCTGGACATTGCCCTCGGCCAGCATGGCGAAGCCGGTCTGACGGCAGGCCATGACGTCGGAATGGTCACCAAAAATGTTCAGCGCATGGGTAGAGACGGTACGGGCGGACACATGGAACACGCTGGGGAGTAGCTCGCCGGCGATCTTGTACATGTTGGGGATCATCAGGAGCAAGCCCTGAGACGCCGTATAGGTGGTGGTCAGAGCACCGGCTGCCAGGGAGCCGTGGACGGTACCGGACGCACCGGCCTCAGACTGCATTTCGCAGACCTTGACGGTGGTACCGAAGATGTTCTTCTTCCCCTGAGCGGCCCACTGGTCGACATAGTCTGCCATGGGGCTGGAGGGAGTGATGGGATAGATACCCGCCACTTCGGTAAAGGCATACGACACATAGGCCGCTGCGTTGTTACCGTCCATTGTAATGAATTTTCTGGACAAGTTTTTGACCTCCTATTTTAGCCTCCACGCCCGAGGGCGCGAAGACATGGTTTATCGACTACATTCTAACACAGACTTCGACTTCTGTAAATAAATATCCAAGAAAATCTTTTCTCTGATATTTTCAGCTGCCTTCCCGCGCAGGGTTAAGATTGTCTTTGCCTTTTTCGGCGCAATATAGTATGATTAAAAGAAACGCGTGCAGGAAGGAGGAGCGCCCATGCTCAGCCGCGTGAGTTCTCTGGGGCTCAAGGGCATCGACGGCTATGAGGTTTCGGTGGAGTGTTACATCACCACCGGGCTTCCCGGCTTCGATGTGGTTGGTCTGCCCGACGCCGCTGTGAAGGAGGCCAGGGAACGGGTGCGCGCCGCCATCAAGGTCAGCGGCTTCCGCTTTCCGGTGAGCCACATCACCCTTAACCTCGCCCCAGCAGGCACCCGGAAATCCGGCACACTCTATGACCTGCCCATTCTCTTGGGCATTCTCGCGGCCTCGGGCGCCCTGCGTCTTCCCAAAATCCGCTGCGCCTTCCTCGGCGAGCTAAGCTTGGAGGGCAAGGTACGCCCTGTGCCCGGCGTGCTGCCCATGGCGCTGGCTGCCAGGGAAGCGGGGTTTGAAGCGATTTTCGTCCCCGCTGAAAACGCCCGGGAGGCCTCCCTCGCCAAAGGGCTCACGGTCTACGGCATCCCGGATGTCAAGTCCCTGGCGGCGCACCTCACCGGCGCAAATCCCCTCTCCCCCACGCCGCCCTGGTCGCCGGACAGCCAGACGCTGCCGCTGCCCGACTTTGCCGACGTCAAGGGACAGGAGCAGGCCAAGCGCGCATTGGAGGTAGCCGCCGCGGGAAACCACAACATTCTCCTGGTGGGGCCGCCCGGCTCTGGCAAGAGCATGCTGGCCAAGCGCCTCCCCTCCATCCTCCCGCCTCTCACCGACGAGGAGGCGCTGGAGGTCACCAAGATCCACTCCATTCTGGGGCTTCTCTCCCCGGAGCACCCCCTCATCGAGGCCAGCCCCTTCCGAAGTCCCCACCACACCATCTCTGCCGCAGGCTTGGCCGGCGGCGGCTCCTCCCCCAAGCCCGGTGAGGTCTCCCTGGCGCACCGGGGCGTATTATTCCTCGACGAGCTTCCGGAGTTCCGCCAGGACACCCTGGAGGTGCTGCGCCAGCCCCTGGAGGACGGCCAGGTGACCATCGCCCGGGTGGCTGGCACTGAGGTCTATCCCAGCCGGTTTATGCTGGTGTGCGCCATGAATCCCTGCAAGTGCGGCTGGTACGGCGACCCCTCCGGCCGGTGCCGGTGCTCGCCCAAATCCGTGCGGCAATATCTCAGCCGGGTCAGCGGCCCGCTCCTCGACCGCATCGACATCATCATCGAGGTGCCGGCACTCCCCTTCGCCGAGCTGCGCCGCACCACCCCCGCCGAGTCCTCCGCCGCAGTGCGATCCAGGGTCACCGCCGCCCGGGAGATCCAGCGCAAGCGCTACCAGGGCTCCGGCACCTTTGCCAACGCCTCCATGGATCCATCTCAGATGCGCGCCTTCTGCGCCCTCTCCCCGGAATGCGAATCCCTGATGCGGGCAGCCTTTGACGCCCTCCATCTCACCGCCCGAAGCTACGACCGGGTGCTGCGGGTGGCGCGCACCATTGCGGATTTGGCTGGCAGTGAGAAAATCCTCCCAGAGCATGTGGCCGAGGCCGTACAATATAGAACCTACTCCTTTGAAGATGTATAGCAAACGGAGTATAGAATAAGGAGATACCCTATGAACGAAATCTTTCTATTAAAGCTGGGCGAGATCGTCCTCAAGGGACAGAATCGCCGCGCCTTTGAAAACTGCCTCAAGGGCAACATCCGTCGCCGGGTGAAGCCCTACGGCGACTTCCGCGTCTACCTCAAGCAGTCCACCATCTATGTGGAGCCGGAGAATGACAGCTGTGATTTGGACGGCGCCTGGGAGGCCTGCGCCGCGGTGTTCGGCATCGCCTCCATGTGCCGCTGCCGCCCCTGCGAAAAAACCACCGACGCCATCTATGCCGCGGTACTTTCGTATCTCGGCGACGAGCTCAGCATGGCCAAGAGCTTTAAAGTAGAATCCAAGCGTGCCGACAAGTCCTTCCCTCTCAACTCCATTCAGCTCTCCCAGGAGATCGGCGGACGGCTGGCCGAGGCCTTCCCCCAGGTGGCTGTGGACGTCCACAACCCGGACTACACGGTGCATGTGGAGGTGCGGGACTTCGCCGCCTACGTCCATGGCCCTGCCGTGCCCGGCGCCGGCGGACTGCCCACCGGCATGGGCGGTCGGGCTGCGTTGCTCCTCTCCGGCGGCATCGACTCCCCCGTGGCAGGCTACATGATTGCCAAGCGGGGTGTGGAGATCGAGTGCATCCACTTCTTCTCCTACCCCTATACCTCGGAAAAGGCCAAGGAAAAGGTGCTGGAGCTGGCGCATCTGCTCACCCGCTACTGCGGCCGGATGACCGTGGATGTGGTGGGCTTTACGGAGATCCAGGAGGCCATCCGGGATCACTGCCCCGAGGAATATTTCACGTTGATTATGCGCCGGTTCATGATGCGCATTGCCGAGAAAATCGCCCGGGAGCACGGCTGCCGCGCCCTGGTCACCGGTGAAAACTTGGGGCAGGTGGCCTCCCAGACCATGGAGGCCATGGCCGTCACCGGCGCAGTGGTGAATCTTCCCATGTTCCATCCCCTCATCGGCATGGACAAGGAGGAAATCGTCACCATCGCCCGGAAAATCGGCACGTTGGAGACGTCCATCCTCCCCTACGAGGACTGCTGCACCGTCTTTACGCCCCGGCATCCCAAGACGAAGCCGGAGCTTGCGCAAGTGGAAGCTGCTGAGGCGGCGCTGGATGTGGAATCATTGGTCGAGCGTGCCCTCGCCAACACGGAGAAGGTGACGGTGAAATATGACGAAGACTGAAGAAGCAGCAGCCGCACTCCTATCTGCCCTGGAGAAAAAGGGGCGCACCCTGGCCACCGCCGAAAGCTGCACCGGCGGCATGATCGGCGCCGCCCTCACCGCCATTCCCGGCAGCTCCAACGTGTATCTCGGCGGCGTGATCTCCTACACCAACGGCGTCAAGGAGCAGCTCCTCCACGTGCCCCACGAAACCCTGGAAGCTTTCTCCGCCGTCTCTCCTGAGACTGCCCAGGCCATGGCCGAGGGTGTCCGGACATCCATCCATGCCGACCTTACCTTGAGCGTCACCGGTCTGGCCGGTCCCAGCGGCGACGGCAGCGGCAAATCCGTTGGGCTGGTCTATGTGGGCTGCGCCACCCCAGCGGGCACCCTGGTGCAGCGCCGTCTCTTCTCCGGGGATCGCGCAGCCATCCGCGCCCAGGCGGTGGATGCCGCCATTGCCCTGGGAAGTCTGGCAGTTCATCTTTTCTAAACGCAGCAAGGCGGCATGCCGTTTTTCGGCACGCCGCCTTGCTTTTTATCATTCCAGCATGAGCTGCCGTAGCTTCAGCGCCAGGGACAGAGAAAACCACTTTTCCTCTCCCCCGTCAAATTGAATCACCACCACATCTCCACGCCGCTGCTTGATGACGCCCCGGCCAAAGGTTTGGTGCCGTACCGCCTTGCCCACCTGGAACAGTTCCGCCGGTGGGGCAGGCGGTTTTTTCTTTCCGTCTGCTGGAAGCCTGCGCCGCTTTTCCTCCTTGCGCTTTGGAAAGACCTCCTCAGCGAAGGTGGAGTAGCGCGTATCCTTGGTAAACCGCATGATCCACAGCTCCTGCTTGGCTCTCGTCATGGCCACGTAGAAGAGCCGGCGCTCCTCCTCATAGCTCTCCCAAGCCTCGTCCCGGCGGCGAATGGTGGGCACCGACCGGGGAAAGATCCCGTCGGCCACGTCCATGAGGATCACCCGCTCATACTCCAAGCCCTTGCTGGCATGGATGGTGGAGAGCACAATTCCCTCTGTGCCGCCGCCGGCTCTCGCGATCTCCTCCAGCTCCTGCAGACGGCCAAGGAACCGCAAAACCGTCGGTTCCTGCGCCCCCAAAAGCTCCAAAATCTCCGCCTTGCCCATGTCCATGCCGTGCTCTTGCAGGTAATCGCCGTAGCCCATATAGTGCACCAGGCGATAGACGGCACGGTCGGCCGCCTCCTCCCGCAGATGGGTAAAGTGGGTGTTCAGGGCGCGGCACTGCCGCCGGGTGTAGGGCGGCGTCTCCTCCAAGCCGGCGAGAAACGCCAGCATGGGAATCTCCCGCTGGGAAGCCGCCCGCCGGGCTAGTTCCCGGCTGATCCCCGCCCCCAGCTTATAGTAAAAGCTGAGAAACAGATCTCCGTCGGTGGGATCCAGGGAAAAGCGCAGCAGATCCGTGAGATCCCGCACCACGCGGCTGGAAAAGAAGCTCCCATCCATGGGACGGGTACGATAGGGGATGCCGCCGCGGGACAGGAGATCGATGAGCGGCAGGGCACTCTCATTGTCCCGGTAGAGCACCGCCGTCTCTTTGTCCGGCGCCTCGGCTACCTTGACAAGATAGCGAGCCTGCTGCAGCCGGTCATAGACCTCCACCGCCCGCGGCAGGGCGCCGCTCCCCCGCGTCGCCTTGAGATGCTTGGGACGGCGGCTGGTATTTCTCTGAATAAATCGATCTGCCACGGCCACAATCTCCGCCACAGATCGGTAGTTTTGCTCCAGATAGAGCACCTTTGCGCCGGGATAGCGGGCTTCAAACTCCGTCAGCGCCTGGGGATAGGCCGCCCGGAAACCGTAGATGCTCTGATCCTCGTCGCCCACCATAAAAACGCTCGCGGCGCCCTGTGCCAGAACCTGGAGCAGCGCATGCTGGATCTTGGAGGTATCCTGGGCTTCGTCCACCAGGTAATGGCGATACTGGGACTGAATGGCCGCTCGAATCTGGGGGTAGCGGCGCAGGATTCGCAGGGCATAGACCATCTGATCGTCATAGTCCATGAGCCGCTGGCGCTCCATGGCGGTACAGTATGCCCGGAAAATGGGCGCAAAGGCTTCCCCCTCCACCTTCTGCTTCTCCAGCTCCTGGGCGGACAGCATCTGATTTTTGGCATAGGTGATGGCGGTCTGGAGTGCCCGAATGGTGCTCTCCCCGGCATAGTCGCCGGTCTGCTGGCGGTAGATGGACGCCAAAAGCGCGCTCTGCTGTCCCAAATCGCTGAGCAGGGAGAAGGCCGTTCGCCCAGTGAGGCGCTGATAATGATAGAGAATGCGGCTGCAAACGCCGTTGATGGTGCGAAAGGCCAGCTGCTCTGCCTCCGCTTCCCCAAAAAAGGACGCGTACCGCGCCCGCATGTCCCTGGTGGCTGCCACCGTATAGGTCATGGTGAGGATTTCCCGAGGCGGCACGCCCTTGACGTGGAGGAGATACCCAATCCGGCTCACCAGCACCGTGGTTTTTCCGCTGCCCGGCACCGCCAGCAGCAGCACCGCACCCTCGGGTGCCTGCACCGCCGCTTCCTGCTGCTCGTCCAGCCGCAGGCCATAGGTTTTCCGAAATGCTTGATAATCCATGCTTGCCCCCTGCCGCACCGGCGCAAAAAAGAGATGCAGGGAGGCTGCATCTCATGGAGAAGTTAATCCACAACTGTGCCGATGGAGAAATATTTCTTGGGGGATACCCCCATGCGCTCCTTAAAGACCTTGGAAAAATGCTGCTGGCTGCCAAAGCCCATGTCCAACGCCAGATCCGTCAGGGGATACTGGGGATTCTGGTGCTTGAAGTCAATGGCCTTGCTGATGCGCACATATGTGATATAAGTCGAAACGCCAAGATTGAGGTGCTCTTGAAAGAGGCGGGTAAGATACCGCGCCGACACGCCCACCGCCTGCGCCACTTCGCTCACCGTGAGCTTGTCGCAAAAGTGCTCGTTGATATAGAGCACCGCCTCCATCAGGTACGGGTTCTCATAGAGCTCCCGGCGTCCCTCCTGCTCTGACTGCGCCATGAGATCCCGGGAAAAGATCAGACCCATCTGCGCCAGATACAGCCGGATCATTTCGCTCTCATAATCCCGTTGGGCGCCCAGCTCCGCCTGGAGCCCCCGCACACAGGCCTCCAGCTGCGGCGAACTCTTCCCCCGGAAGAATTTACGGTTGCCCAGGGAAAGCTCCACCGAGAAGGCGGAATCCGACATGGGCATGGCAGGATTCCACGCGGGCTGAAAGGACTGACTGTGAAAATGCGTCTGAAGAACACGGGATTTGCCTTGCTGCACATCGTTGCTGTGGGGAATGTCCGGAAATACCACCAAATATTCCCCCGCGGAAATGGAATGGGGCTCCCGCAAAATCGGAATGATGACGCAGCCGCTCAGGCAGATCATCAGCTCGATGCTCCGGTGCAAATGGGTGGAGAAATGGAAATGGTCTGGAAAGACCTGCTCCAAGACGTTGTCCACCAAAACCTGCTGGACGCAGTTCGATAGTAAAGGTTGATTCACCGAACCATCTCCCTCTTCCTATGGTCAGATCGCATAAACAACAGCCGTTA
>NHCFR00700__coassemble_1197_pt1 | contig 23764 bp, 8 predicted proteins | sample NHCFR00700__metabat2_high_PE_007 | metagenome-assembled genome bin NHCFR00700 | reverse complement strand
AAAGCCCCCCTGGGGGAGCTGCGGCAAATTTATACTAATGGAGGAACAATCGGAAATGAAAAAAATCATTGCCCTGCTTCTGGCTCTGATGCTGGTGTTCAGCCTGGCCGCCTGCGCTGGCGACACCAACACCGACACCACCGACACGACCGACACCACTGACACCACCGACACCACCGACACCACCGATACCACTGACACGACCGACACCACCGACGACACCGACGACACCGACGACACCGCCACCGACGCCTCTGCGCTGAACGTGGGCGTGTTCTACTACAACTATGCTGATACCTACATCTCCAGCGTGCGTTCCGCTCTGGACGCTGCCCTGGAAGCCAAGGGCATCACCTACAACGACTTTGACGGCAACAACAGCCAGGCCACCCAGAACGAGCAGATCCAGACCGCGATCACCAACGGCTGCAACCTGCTGATCGTCAACATGGTCACCTCCGGCTCTTCCGATACCGCCAAGGCTATCATGGATCTGGCCGGCGATGTGCCTGTCATCTTCTTCAACCGCGCTGTGGAAGAGGACGGCGCTGAGGGCACTGTCCTGGGCGCTTACGAGAACATCTGCTTCATCGGCACCGATGCTCCCGAGGCTGGCCACCTGCAGGGCCAGATGGTTGGCCAGTACGTCCTGGACAACTATGATGCGCTGGATCTCAACGGCGACGGCCAGATCTCCTATGCCATGTTCAAGGGCGACGAGGCCAACGTCGAGGCTATCTACCGCACCCAGTACGGTGTTGAGGACGCCAACGCTGTCCTCGAGGCTGCCGGCAAGCCCGCTCTGGTCTACTTCGACGCCAGCAACACCTCCGGCTACCAGGTCGATATGAACGGCGCTTGGTCCGCTCAGGCTGCTCTGGACTACATGAACACCAACCTCTCCCAGTACAACGAGGCCAACGGCAACATGATCGAGCTGGTGATCTGCAACAACGATAACATGGCCGAGGGCGTCATCTCCGCTCTGAACGCCGCTGGTTACAACAACGGCGAAGGCACCACCACCATCCCCGTCTTCGGCGTGGACGCCACCGACTCCGCCCAGCAGCTCATCAAGGACGGCAAGATGACTGGTACTGTCAAGCAGGACGCCGAGGGCATGGCCAACGCCATCGCTGAGGTTGCCGCTGCTACCGGCGCCGGCTCCAGCCTGACTGACGGTGTCGCTGCCGCTGCTGCTCTGAACACCGACATGTACACCATCGCCGAGGGCATCGCCAACAAGCTCTTCGTTGCCTACGCTCCCTACACCGGCGAATAATAGTTCCATCCGCTGCAAACCAAGCAAACTTTTGGGCAGCTGCCGCCAAGGCGGCAGCTGCCCTTTTTAAAAAGGAGGACAGGAAGATATGGAGGAGAATGTCCTGCTCCAAATGACGGACATTACCAAAACATTCCCCGGCGTCAAGGCCCTGGATCACGTCTCCCTGACGGTGAAACGGGGCACTGTCCATGCCCTGATGGGTGAAAATGGCGCCGGTAAATCCACGCTGATGAAATGCCTCTTCGGCATCTATGCCAAAGACGGCGGCCACATCTATTTGGATGGCAAGGAAATCAATTTTAAAAGCTCCAAGGAAGCACTGGAGAATGGCGTAGCCATGGTGCACCAGGAGCTCAACCAGGCGCTCAAGCGCTCGGTCATGGATAACCTCTGGCTTGGCCGCTACCCCAAGGTGGGCGGCATCATGGTCAATGAGAGCAAGATGTATAAGGACACCTTGAAGGTGTTCGACGAGCTGGGAATCAAGGTCGATCCCCACCGGATCATGAGCACCATGCCCGTTTCCCAGCGGCAGATGGTGGAGATTGCCAAGGCTGTCTCCTATAATTCCAAGGTCATCGTCTTCGACGAGCCCACCTCCTCCCTCACCGAGGAAGAAGTGGAGCACTTATTTAAGATTATTAACATGCTCCGGGATCGGGGCGTGGCGATCATTTATATTTCCCACAAGATGGCGGAAATCAAGCGCATCTCCGATGAGATCACCATCATGCGCGACGGCACCTGGGTGGCCACGAAGCCCTCTGCCGAGCTCGAAATGAATGACATCATCCGCCTGATGGTCGGCCGTGAGCTGGGCAACCAGTTCCCGCCCAAGACCAACAAGCCCGGCGAGGTCTATCTCCAGGTGGAAGGACTCACCGCCCAGTATTCCTTGCTGAAGGACGTCTCCTTCACCGCCCGCCGGGGCGAAATTCTCGGTCTGGCCGGCCTGGACGGCAGCGGCCGTACCGAGACGCTGGAGAACATCTTCGGCGTGGCCACGAGAAAGTCCGGTACAGTGACCCTGGGCGGCAAGCTTTGCAAGAACCGCAATTCCCGGGAGTCCATTAAGAACGGCTTCGCCCTCCTCACCGAGGAGCGCCGCGCCACCGGCATCTTCGCCATTTTGAACATTCGTGAAAATACCGTCATCTCCAGCCTCAAGAAGCACAAGAAGCTGGGTCTCTTCCTCAGCGAGGCCTCCATGCGCAAGGACACCCAGTGGTCCATCGACGCCATGCGCACCAAGACGCCCTCCCAGGAGACCAAGATCCGCAGCCTCTCCGGCGGCAACCAGCAGAAGGTCATTCTCGGCCGCTGGCTCCTGACCGATCCCGAGGTGCTGCTGCTGGACGAGCCCACCCGCGGCATCGACGTGGGCGCCAAGTATGAGATCTATCAGCTCATCATCGACCTGGCCAACAAGGGCAAGACCGTTTTGATGGTCTCGTCGGAAATGCCCGAGCTTTTGGGCGTGTGTGACCGGATTCTGGTCATGTCCGGCGGCCGCCTGGCCGGCGAAGTGGACGCCAAGAACACCACGCAGGAAGAGATCATGACTCTGGCTGCGAAATACGTATAAGGAGGCTGCACCATGGTTAATCCCGTGAAAAATATCCAGCGCACTGCTGCCGAGTACCGGCAGATGGATAAAAAAGACCAGCGCCGTTTCTGGGTAGACGGTATTCTCAACAACGCGCTTTACATCCTGATGGTGATTTTCATCATCTATACCGCCTTCAAGAATGAAAACTTCCTGAAGCCCGGCTCCATTGTCAACATCATCTCCCTGGCGGCGGCCTCCCTGCCCATTGCCCTTGGTATCGGCGGCTGTATCGTCCTCACCGGTACCGACCTTTCCGCCGGCCGTGTGGTCGGCCTGTCGGCTGCCATCTCCGCCGCTCTGCTCCAGTCTCCCGACTGGGCCAACAAGATCTTCACGTGGCTGCCCAACCTGCCCATGGCGGCGTATATCGTCATCGCCATCGTCGCGGTCATGATCGTGGGCTCCATCGTGGGCTTTATCAACGGCTTCTTCGTGGCCAAGTTCTCCCTGCACCCCTTCATCGTCACCCTGGCCACCCAGCTGATCACCTACGGCGCCATCCTCATGTTCTTCATGAGCAACGGCAACAACGGCCAGCCTCTCTCCGGCCTGTCCGACACCTATAAGAACTTCGTCACCGGCTCCATGATTAAGTTCCAGAACAATGTCAATATCCCCTGGTACGTGCTCTATGCCGTTATCATGGTCATTGCCATGTGGTTCATCTGGAACAAGACCACCTTCGGCAAGAACATGTTTGCCGTCGGCTCCAACGCTGAGGCTGCCAACGTCTCCGGCGTCAACGTCTTCAAGACCACCGTCATGGTGCACACCCTGGCCGGTCTCATGTACGGCCTCACCGGCTTCATCGAGGCTGCCCGGATCAGCTCCATCTCCCAGTCCACCGGCCTCAACTACGAGTCCGACGCCATCGCAGCCTGCGTTATCGGCGGCGTCAGCTTCGTTGGTGGTACTGGTAAGATCAGCGGCATCGTCCTGGGCGTGTTCGTCCTGCGTATCATCTTCGTTGCCCTGAACTTCCTGTCCATCGACCCGAACCTGCAGTACATCATCAAAGGTCTCATCATTCTGGCGGCCTGCTCGCTGGATATGCGCAAGTACCTGGTTCGCAAGTAATTTCATCGTTTTTTCGCCCTGGGTTCCCCCACCCAGGGCGATTTTATTGCGCCAAAATCAGAGGTAAAATCCCCCGTTCGGTGGATATGGACGGGAGAAACATGGTGATATGATATACCATAAATACCTCATCTGTAGGGGTCGATGCGGAATCGCCCCCTGCAATCCGCGGGCGGGGAATAAACCCCGCCCCTACGAAAAAACTGAAAGCGTGCTGTAGGGGCGGCCTTTATGGCCGCCCGTGGGCAGCGGCGATTTCCACCAACCACCGCCGAACGTACCAACTGTAGGGCGGCATGCCCGCATGCCGCCGCCCGCACCAGTCTGCCCATTGCACTCCCCTCCAGGGGAGGCAATGGGACGCTCTCACACCTCTTTACAATCCCATAAACTGGGATAATAAATAACATTATTTTCCAATTTGAATTTGCATTCAAGCCAAAAAATTGACGTTCGCGCCGGATGGCTTGCAATTCAAAATGGGTTCCGATAACATACTCCTATAAACTGTGTACCCGTGCGCCCATCTGCCAAAATCTGCCCGAGAAAGCATGCTACAATTGTGTAGAATCGGGGGCGCGGACAGGTGGGTAACTACCCTGCACGGCTTTATGATCTATCTTGAAAATCCCTGAGGCTTGGCGGATTCCGCATAAGCCTCACGCAGGTGCAGCTTGCCGACAAGGAGGTGCGACGTTGGGCAACGTACCAAAGAAGCATCCATTTGAAAGGAGAAAAGTTACATGACCAAAACGCATACAATGCGGAGCCGTTTGATCTCCCTGGTGCTGGTTCTCGTCATGGTGCTGGGATGCCTGCCCCTGAGCGCCATGGCGGTGGATCCCCCTACCAGCAGCTTTACTCAAAGCTGGGGCAATTTTGAAGGCGTGCGCATTGGCGCAAGCATTACCACAGGCTACACGCTCCAGACGGTTTCAGGATATAACCCGATCCAGGAGACGAAACTGAACCTGACTGTACTGGCAGATGCCAGCATAGCAGATAAGACGTACGATTATTTCTACATTGACCTGCAGGACGCGGAGGGCAATACTGTCCGGCGCGTTATGTGGTCTGGCTTCAAGGTAGCGGAGAATACGCCTCCCGGTGGTACATACGAATTTATTACTGCCGGGTCCGTCTATACCCAGAAGCGGGAAGATGATGGCACGCTGACACGGGATCCTTCTGCGCTACAGCCGACCGTCTCTATCAATGGTAAATATGCCTACATCAATGGTGTTGCCTACACCGTCGAGGGTGCTGGTACCTTCCCTGTCTATGCGCAGGTTGGCTATCAGGTGAGTGATGAGACTGCGGTTACCCTTCCCGCCCAGCGGATTGGCACCTTCAACATCGCCTCCTACTCGGACGATGTGATGACCAAGAACCTCACCTTCAATCTCGACGCTACCGATGCCTACTATGCCTACTCCACCGTGGCAATGGTGGCCAATGAGGATTATAAGCTGCCCGAGGTTACCCCCATCCGGGAGCACTATACCTTCAAGGAATGGAAGCTGGATGATACCACCACCTACCAGCCCGGTGATACCATTTCCTATACCGAAACCAACAAAGACCTGATGCTCACCGCCGTGTGGGAGTTGGATCAGGTAACTGTTAATTATCCTGATACCCTGCCCACTGGCGTGGATTACGACACTCCTGCGCCCTCCGACGACAATGTGGGCTATGGCACCGTCCAGAGCTTTGACTTGGTACTGGACGAGGGTTATGATCCCGCCACACTGTTTGTCACGGCCAACGACGTGCTGCTGGCTCCTGTGAACTATGTGGCGGGCACGGACGGCAAGGTTACCTATACCTATTCCTTCACCGCGACCGACGATACCACCATCGCGGTCAGCGATGATCTTGCCAAGCTCAGCTACGTGGTCACCATGCCTGTCGGCAACTTTGATGCGGAGCTGGTCAGCGTCAATGGCAATGATCTGGGCGACACTGACTCCAAGGTCTCCGCTTCCGTGATCTACAGCAAGGGCTACACCTTCACCGTGACCCCTGAGGAAGGCTACGAGATCACCGGCGTCTATGTCAACGGCGACGAGCTGACGGCTAATGCCGGCGTCTACACTGTGGAGGACGTCAAGACCGCCCAGAACGTGGAAGTTTTGGTGAAGGAGATCCCCAACTACACCGTCACCTATGTGGTCAATAACACCCAGTATGCCACCCAAGTGGTTGCGAAGGGCAGTGAGATCACCAACATGCCCAAGTCGCCTGATGTCACCGGCTATGACTTCGAAGGCTGGTACACCCAAGACGAACTCACTGGCGGGGAAGGCGATAAGATCCTGACAAACACCGTGGTGAACGGTGACATGATCGTCTACGCCAAGCTGACGGCCAAGACCTATACCATCAGCTATAACGGCAATGGCGTCACCATTGACCCTTCCATTAGTAGTGAGAAGACCTATGGTGAGCCCGTGAAGCTGGATGCGACGGTTCTGACCCGCCCGGGCTATACCTTCCTGGGCTGGAGCCGCAACCAGAGCGCCACGGAGGCGACCTATGCAGCCGGCGACGTCTTCACCGAAGCAATCACCGATGACATCACCCTCTACGCCGTGTGGAAGGCCAACACCTACACCGTCACTCTCCCCACTGGTACCGGCTATACCGTCGTGACCACCCAGGAGACCGTGGTGGCTTGGGATGAGGACTTCACCTTCGACGTGGTGGTGGATCGCGGCTATGTGGAGACCGAACCTGTGGTCAAAGCCAATGATGCAGCGCTGTCGGCCAATGGCGAGCCCACCGACGGCGAAGGCGGCTCCAAGGTGTATTCTTACACCATTTCCAACATCCAGGAGAACAAGGTCGTTTCCATCACTGTGGGTAAGAACCAGACCTACACCGTGACCTTTGAGGCCAAGGGAAGGGTTTATCAGACCCAGCAGGTGGAGTATGGCTACTGCGCCACCGTGCCCGTGGCTCCTGAGGTCGAAGGCTATTTCTTCAATGGCTGGAAACTCAATGGCACGGATTATGTATTCTCCACACCGGTAACGAATGACATTACTCTCATTGCAGATTTGGTGTGGATCACCAATCCTGTCACTCTGCCGGTAGACGGCGACGGATATTCTGTATATCATGAATATACTCCTTCCGCCACCAATAAACTCTATGATGTTGGTTACAATCAGAACTTTGCCTTTAAAGTTGTTGTGAAGGATGGATACTCCGACGCCAACATGTTCGTGGTTGCCAACGGTGCGCCGCTGTACTATAACAGCAAGACCTATGACGAAACCGCCAAGACGACCACCTATAACTATACGCTCTACAACGTGAAGACCCCCTACGAGGTCTTTGTCAACGGCGTGGAGCGCAAGACCGTTACCATCACCTACATTGATAACGGCGGCTTTGGCGGCCCCGGCCAGCAGGTTGCCAACTACTATGTGGATACTGCTACCGATAACAGCAAGGTTCCCACCACCGAGCCCACCCGCGACGGCTACACCTTCCAGGGCTGGGCGAAGACCAACACCGCCACCGCAGACGGTGTGGTCTACAAGGCTGGCGAAACCGGCAAAGACACCCTGAAAGAGACCACCGACACCACCCTCTACGCCGTGTGGGCGCGTGCTGAGAGAGAAGTTATCCTCACAGTTGAGCCCGACGAGCAGTTTGAGGGCAGCGAGGTCACGCTGACTGCCACCGTTTCCTCCGGCGGCACCGGCAGTGTGCTCTTCTATCGCAGCACTGATGATGCCAGTAACACCGCTGACGATGACACCCTGGTCGGCACCTCCAATGTGTCCGGCGACAAGGCCACTGCCACGGTTGTGGTCAAGGACTATGCTGCCGGCGCAGCCACCGATTACTTCTACGCTGTCTTCAAGCCCACCGATGGCGCCGGTTATACGGAGACGACCTCCAATGTAGTGTCCGTCACCGTGAAGTCCACCACCATCGTCTTCGGCGACGGCGATACTGCTGACGATCCCATTGTCAAGCATTGGGTCACTGGCTCTGGTCTGGAGGATGTCACCGGCGGCCAGATGGTCGTGGGCGAGACCTACCACCTGCAGGTGCCCGCCATCTATGCTGAGGACGATCTCGTCAATGCGCTGGATGCCGAGACGGTCACCGACATTGTCTGGCAGTACCGCCTGCCCAATGGCGAGTGGCAGACCATCGTGACCAATGACCGCGTCTCCATCAAGGTGACCCCCGATGTCATCGGCATGGAGTACCGTGCGATCCTGACCCCCAAGGGCGACTACAAGGGCGAGGCGCTCAAGACCGATGAGACCAAGCCCGTCAAGGAGACGAAAACTGACGTTGCTCTGACCGTGGCTCCCCCGGAGCAGTATGAGGGCAAGGACGTCACTCTGACCGCTGCCGTGACCACCAACGAAACCATCATCGGCGAAGGCTTCGTGCAGTTCTATCTGAACGGTGAGAAGATCGGCCAGCCCGTCCCCGTCAACACCCAATCCGGCGTTGCCACCCTGACCTGGACGACCTCCGCCTACAGCACGGCTACTGACGCCACCAATATAGATGTCTACAAGGCCGAATACCTGGGCACCGCGACCTACGATGCCGGCACTTCCGGCGAAGTCGAGGTCACCGTCCGCTCCGCCGAGATTGTCTGGGGCACGGACGCTGAAGGCGCGACTGCCAACAAGCTGACCATCACCCAGGGCGCGACTACCGTCGAGAGCATGATTGCGGGTCAGTCCTATACCCTGACCGTCCCCGCTGTCTACGCTGCGGATGATGATGCTACCGCCCTGATCCACGGCACGGACTACACCGTGGAGTGGTGGGTGAAGCACACCGACGGCGACTGGCAGAAGGCCAACACCGACGATTCCACTACCTATTATGTGACCAGCTACACCGAGGGCGATGTGTTCTACGCCAAGGTTCTCCCTGCTGGCAACTACACCTACACTGTCCTGAGCACCGAGCCCACCGAGGCTGTTGGCCTCCAGGAGACCGCTACCGCGTTGGATGTCACCGACACCAACAATCTGGCTGATGACACCCTTGCCGAGTTCGAGGGACAGGACGTCACCCTGACTGCCTCTGTGACCTATGACGACAAGGCTGTTACGGAAGGCTCCGTCCAGTTCTATCTGAACGGTGTGGAGATCGGCCAGCCTGTGGCTGTCAATGCCGAGACCGGCGAGGCTGTGCTGACTTGGACTACCTCCAAGTATGAGGAGAGCACCGACTCCTACACCGCCAAGTACCTGGGCACCGCGACCTACGATGAATCCGAAACTGCGGCTGCCGAGGTGGTCACCATCCGCTCCACCGCTATTTCCTGGAAGCTGGATACCAATGGTATCGTGAAAGGCGCGGACAAGCTGACCATCAAGGAAACCGTCGACGATCAAACCAACACCGTGACCGAGATGGTCGCCGGCCACACCTACACCCTGGAGCTGCCCGCTGTCTACGCGCTGGACAACATGACCACTGAGGTCAGCGAGTACACCGTCACCTGGCAGAAGAAGGACGCCCAGCAGGATTGGGTGACCGTGGCTGACGCCGGTGACACCTACACCGTGACCTCCTACAAGGTCGGCGACGAGTACCGCGCTGTCGTGACCCCTGCCGATCCTTACACCAAGGCGCAGGCATACAATACTGACGGCACCTTGGCTGATGGCTACGTCAAGACCCTGATTGCCGACACCGGCGTGACCGTGGAGCTCCAGCCCACCACCACTACGCTGGAAGTCAGCGACACCCATGACATTGCGGTGGACGATGGTTCCGTTTTGGCCGAGTTCGAGGGTCAGAACGTCACCCTGACCGCCACCGTGGTGGATCAGAGTACCAATGCGGCTGTCACCACCGGCTATGTCCAGTTCTACCGCGACGAGGTCAAGGTCGGCAACGAGATCGGCGAGCCTGTGGCCGTCAACGGCAACAATGGCACCGCCACCATCGAGGCCACCATGTCCTCCTATGAGAAGGACGGCAAGGTAGACAGTTACATTGCCAAGTACCTGACCAATGAGACCTTCAAGGAAAGCGTGTCCGAGGCTAAAGCTGTTCAGATCCGCTCCACCGCTATCGCCTGGGGTCTTGAGGGTACCGGCGATGAGCTGAGTGCATTGACCATCTATAAGATCAACACTGCGAACAACAGCGGGACGCTATATGAAGATACCTTGGTGGCAGGAGAAACCTATCGCCTGGAGCTCCCCGATGTCTTTGAGCGCGGTCGCGAAGCCAACGACAAACTGACTGTCAACACGGATTACCGTGTGGATTGGTATCAGTTCAACGCCGATGCCACCCAGGGTGAGCTTATTGCCAGCCTGGTCAACCTGGATACCGTCACGGTGAAGCCCGAGACCGACGGCGTTGGCTACTATGCCATCGTCACCCCCGTGGACGGCAGCAACTACACCAAGGCCTGGACCATGGGTAAGTATAACAACTTCCTGATCACCGCCACCGAGGAGCTCTCTGGCGCTACGCCCACCGAGATCGCCCTGACCATCGACGGCGCTGTGGCTATGAACAATAGCTGGGAGCAGTACGAGGGTCGCACCATCACCCTTAACGCCAAAGTCAACGTGGAAGGCAACACCACCACCATGGTCGAGCACGGCAACGTCTCCTTCTACGTGATTACCAAGCAGGAGGGTGAGGATCAGGTTACAGTCACCTCCGAACTCATCGGCGGCCAGCCTGTGGCCGTGGAGAACGGCATGGCTTCCGTCACCTATGAGCTGCCCGAGTACCTGCTGAACGAAGGCCTTGAGAACATCGAGTACTTCTATGCAGTCTATGAGGACGTGTCCACCGAGCTCTCCGGCGAGGTGCGTTACGCTTCCTCTACCACTGCAACTGTGGCGAATCTCAATGATAAGGTCACCACGGAGAAGATCCCCGTGGAGAATCAGCTCCAGGTTCGCTCCTTTGCCATCACCTGGGAGCTGAATGCTGACAAGACCGCCATTGCTGGCGGCGCCAACGACATTACCATCTATAGCTATAATGCTAATAATGCTGCTGATGGCTACAAGGGCGATAAGCTCGACAGCGTCATGGACGCCGATGAGACCTATGTCCTCGAGATGCCCGCTGTCTACGCCTACGACGCTGTGACCGGCACTACGGAGCTTCTGACCATCGGCACGGATTACACCGTGCAGTGGCAGTACTACGTGAAGGACGCCGAATCCTGGATGGACTACAAGGGCAAGGACGCCTATTCCGCCTCCATCGTGGTTACCCCCGAGTACCATGACTACGGCTTCCGCGTCCAGGTTACGCCCAAGTACGACAACGACTCCCTCACCGGCTTCCGCAAGGCTGCCAAGTATGATGGGAACGCTGTCGCCGCCCTGGACTTCCAGGTGCTCTACAGCGACACCACTGTGCCCACCGACCGCAAGGGTACCGTCACCGACCTCACCATCACCGGCGCGGACAATGAGAGCAAGTCCGTAATGATCAATGGCAATGACGCAACCTTCACTGCCGATCACTACGCGCAGTTTGAAGGCCAGACTGTGACCCTCAAGGCCACCGTGACCGAGGCGGATGCTCCCGACGTCATGATCCCCAACGGCTACGTCTACTTCTACCGCTACGAGGGCGAAGGCCAGACCGTGCTGCTCAACGCCACCCCCGTGGAGGTCAAGGACGGCATTGCCGAGCTGGAAGTCAAAATCACCAGCTATAATGTAGCAAAAGCTGTGACGGAGAACGCCGACAAGTTTTTCGCCGTCTACGAGCCCAACGATACCTACGACGGCAGCGCCTCGACTACGAAGACCGGCACAGCGTACGATGAGCCGGAAGCTGTCGACTGGGTCTACATCAAGTCCACCAGCATCAAGACCCCCATCGTGGAGTCCGCGCTGCCCGGCAAGATCGACGGTAAAGAGGCAAAGGCTACTACCTATACCGACGATCTGACCGAACTTCAGGCCGGCGTGGAGCACACCTTCACCCTGCGGCAGGAAGCCGACATGGCTGAGCAGGATTACTCCGTTGTCGCGCTGGACGGCCGCTATGTGGAGGACAGCAACTACACCATCCAGTGGCTGGTGAAGAACGGCGACAACGAAGAGACCACCGCTGCTGAGAATGTCAACCCCTATGTGACCACCACCACCAAGACCGGCGACATGTATCGCCTGTGGCTGGAGCCCAAGGGCGACATGACCGTGGGCGCCTACTCCGAGCACCTGATTGTCGGCACCAAGCAGCTGGTCAACGTCACCGTCGTGGCCTCCGATGAGATCGACGCAACCGTTGAGACTGACGTCTACCAGCTCAACGACATCACCCTCACTGCCACCGTAGAGGGCGCTGAGCCGGAGAACACCATGAAGCCCACCGGCACCGTCACCTTCTACTATCGCACCAAGGATACCACCTCCGCCTGGACGGAGATTGGAGAAGCCGCTCTGGCCGAGGACAGTGTCACCGGCAAGATGGTTGCCACCCTGGTGACCGACGAACTGCCTGTTGACGCCGAAGCGTACACCAAGCGCGATCTCCAGATCTACGCCATCTACAATGGCGACGAGACCTTCGAGGTCAGCGCCACTGCCACGAAGGTGCAGGACGAGGAGCTCTTCAACATCGCCGGCACCGAAGGCTCCACCACTGTGGACGACACGGTCACTGTCTACTCCTCCGTGGTGCTGAGAAGCTCCAAGGAGAATGAGGCTCAGACCTACACCGCCGCGACTCCTGTCGAGGACGGCCTGATGGCTTGGGTGGACGGCAGCCTCCTGGAGAACGAAGAGAATGTCACCTTGAACCTGACCAGCATCTACACGCTGGACGGCGAGGATGACGCCATCGTCTCCCTGCTGGAGCACAACACCGACTACACCATTGCCTGGCAGGAGATCACCAACTACTCCGCCTGGAAGGACAACATTACCAGTGCGGATACCCCCTGGACCACGCTGGATAACAGCAACACCCATTCCTACAGCGTCAGCGTGAAGCAGGGCGCGGCCTACCGTGCGGTGATCACCGTGAAGGATGCCGCCGCTGTGCAGGGCTCCTGGAATGAGGTGCTCCAGGCTGCCGCCCAGGATGCTACCACCGGCAGCAAGGTCTACTACTCCAACATTCTCGTGGCGCAGCCTGGTCAGGCGACTGTGACTTACAATGTCACCACCTCCAACCAGACCGATGGCTACGAGGGCATCGTGGAGGGTGAGGATGTCACCATCCACACCTACGTCAACGGCGCCACCGAGACCACGCCCATCAGCGAGATCAAGGTGACCATCACCAACGCGGATGGCGAGGAAGTCTTCTCCGACGTCCGCTACAACGTCAATGGCTACTCCTCCAGCTTCGAGCCCTGGACGACCACGGCGCCCGGTTACTATGAGATGACCATCACGGCCACGTCCTCCAACGGCTATGCACCCAGCACCATCAAGGATACCCTCATTGTCCGCGATGACAACTACACGCTCTCCTGCACCAAGGATACCTTCGTCTATGACGGCCTGGTTCAGGGCATCGAGTGGACCTTGTCCGGCATGGACATTGAGAACACCATGGCGCAGAACTCCGTCGTGGTCTACTACTACGACGCCGACGGCAACCTGGTGGAGCCCACCCAGGCCGGCACCTACAGCTATAAGCTGATCCTGCCTGAGTCCGCTTACTGGACTGAAAAGTTCATCGAAGGCACTCTGACCGTGGAGCAGCGTCTCGTGAACGTTGTGGATCTGGTCCCGCAGACCAAGGTCTATGACGGCACCACCAACGTCAACCTCCTCGAGATCGTGCTCAACGACGCTGAAACCGACGATGTCACCGGCCTGCCCAACAAGGACACCGGCATCATCAACGGCGACAGCATCTACGCCACCGGCACTGGCTATATCACCGCACCCAACGCCGGCACCGAGACGCTCCGCGTGAAGGATCTGGTTCTCCACGGAGATGACGCGCACAACTACAAGCTGCCCGAGAACACGGGGTATTCCGAGGAGATCGAAGTGCTCCGCAATCAGCTCAAGGGCGACATCGCCGATGCCACTTACGCCTACACCGGCTCCGACATCACCCTGCCCGCGGAGGACGTGTACCTCATCAACCAGCAGGGCGACGTGACCGACTATGTTGTGACCTACTATTATCACAACGGCGAGGGCGTGGAAAAGGTTGACGCCATGAACGCCAAGGGCATGTACACCGTCGTGGTCGGCAAGGACGACAACTACAAGGGCGGCGCCAGCCAGACCGTCTATGTGGCGGATACTGCTGTGGATGCCGAGCCCGTCAAGACCGCGGTCAGCACCCTGATCAGCATCACCGACACCGCCCAGCTCTATGGCGAGTCCGACGGCGTCAAGGTTGCACTGACCAACGCTTCCGCGACCTATACCCTGTACTACAACGTGGACGGCGAATGGGTGACTGCTGAGCCCAAGGATGCAGGCCGCTACCTGGTGAAGGTCACCACCTCCACCGGCGACACTGCCTACGGTCTCTACACCATCACCAAGGCCAACCCCGTGCTGACCTTGACTGCTGCCGGTATCACCTACGACTCCGCCCCCTATGACGGCGCTGTGTCCGGCACCTACAATGGCAGCGACTTCCCCGAAGGTACTTACTACACCTATGCAGGCGGCAACATCCTGGGCGTTGCCTACGAAGCTCCCACTGAGGCCGGTAACTATGTGATTACCGCCCACGTGCCCGAGACGGACAACTACACGGCTCACGAGGTCAAGGCCAACTTCACCATTGCCAAGGCGCCTCTGACCATCAAGGCCGATCAGCTGCAGCGCTTCCTCTACAGCGCCTATCCCGATGCAGTCTGCACCTACACCGGTCTGGCCACCGGCGGTGTCGCACCCGACACCTCTCTGCGTGACATCCAGATCCAGCCTGAACTGAACTACACCGATCACTCCAATGTTAGCGAGTCCGTGGTCGGCTGGTTCCAGGTGGAGCCTGTCAACGCTCTGGCCAAGAACTATGAGGTCACCTACGAGGTCGGCGAGTTCTCCGCCACCGAACTGGATCCCCAGCCTGAGCTGGCCATCCACGGCGCCCCGCAGAACGGCCTCGGCACCGGTACCATCGTCGCTTACTATGGCGATGCCATCCAGCTCTACGCCTACGGCAACCAGAAGGGCGGCACCATCAATAAGTCCAGCGTCCTGAAGTGGAGCGTCACCGGTCCTGCTGCGTTCGATACGGAGTATCCCGGTCTGCTGCACATCACCGGCGTGGGTGAAGTGGTTGTCACGCTGACCCGCGGCGAAGGCACCCTGGCCATCTCCACCTCCATCACCATCGACGCCCGCAAGCAGGAAGTCAAGGTCCAGCTGGCCGATCAGGACAAGGTCTACAACGGCGATACCCAGACCTATGACGGCACTGTCAGCGTGGTCAATGCCAAGTATGCGACCGTCACCGCTGATGTGGATCTCGACAACCTGTCCCGCAGACCCATCGGCAGCCAGATCGTCACCGGCGTGGTGGATGCAGACGAAGCCTACTACCAGTCTCAAGTCTACGGCGGCCTCTTCACCATCAACGATGAGGAAGCGGTCATCCTGCCCAACGCTGTGACCACCATCTACGGCACGCCCGCTAAGATGCAGGGTTACACCGAGAATGCGCCGGTCGGCTCTGACACGGCTGTCCTCTCCCACGGCGATGTGGCTTCTGTGGCCGACGCCTACGGCAACCTGGATGCCGGCAAGTACGAAATCCTGGTGGCTGGCCGCGAGGACATGAACTACAACGTCTCCTACAAGACCAGACCCGTTGTCACCGTGAATGAGCTTGACATGGATGTCCAGCTGGGCTCCTATGCCAATGTGGACACCGAGCGCGACCATGACGTGGGCATGACCGGCATCTTCGACGGTACCAAGGACTTCCCCGCCAACGGCGCTGTGGTCACCCCGCTCACCTTTGAGGTCAACGGCCTGAGAATGTTCGGCGAACCCAACCAGGTCATGGGCTTCCAGACCGATGCCCTGATCCCCGGCGACTCCGAAGCCGATCTGGCTGAAATTCTGGCTTGGCTGGTCGAGTTCGAGATGAACGATCATGTCTACATCAACGCCGACGCCAACATCACCTACCCCTCGCATGATGGAACGCCCGTGAAGATCACCGGCAGAGACTACGATTATGACATCGAGAGCACCATGGACTACACCAACTACGATGTCACGGTCATCAAGGGCACCCAGAACATCTACCAGCGTCCCGTCACCCTGAGCCTGGCCGACGGCGTGACCAAGCCCAACGCCTACTTTGACATCACCATGGAGGATCTGATCGACGCGCTTGAGAAGGTTCTGGTGGCTGGCAAGTACAACGGCGAGGGCGGCCTGGCTGACCTGCTGAACCATACCATCAAGGATCTCGACCTGAAGTTCGAGTTCACCACCGGGGATGGAAAGACTTGGGACGGCTCTGAGAGCTATGTCGGAACCCTCCATGTGAAGGTCACTGTGGGCAACCTCAACTACTGGCTGGCTGACTCCCCGTTTGAGTTCGATGTGGAGCTGCTGCCCTACAAGTACGTGGTTGAGTACAACAGCTTCACCGCTACTTCCGCCACTGTCACCCTCTACAAGGTGGACAAGGACGGTAACCGTGAGGCCGCCTATCTCCCCGATGGTGTTGACCTGGTTGGCCAGATCTTCACCAAGCTCTCCGACGGCGCTACCTATGATGATTATGTCGCTTCCGGCGTGTACAAGGAGTACACCATGGTGAAGAATAATTACGTCACGGGTCGCTATACCGTCACTTATCCGAGACTGACCGGCAATTATCGGTTCTACGCCACGGTCAAGGATGTCGGCTATAACATCATCAGCCAGTAATCACTTCGTGTACCGAGCCTCCCCTCCGGCTAGACCGGAGGGGAGAGACAAGGAGGAGATTCTATGAAACACAATGTGAGACGCCTCTTCTGCGCGCTGCTCGCTGTTCTGATGCTGTTCTCCATGGCAGGATTTGCCCTGGCGGATGGAGGAACCGTCGACATCGGCGGCGGTATCGACGGCAGTTTTGGCGAGCCAACTTACACCCCCAGCACCAGCTCTTCCATCAAGATCACCTTTAAGAATGGTGACGAGTTCACCATGGAGGCTCAGCCGGGCACCACGAAAATGTCCGATGGCTCCGTGCAGGCCAAAATCAGCAAGGGCCTTCTCAATGAGAACCTGATCCCTGAGAGCACCGGCGTGGATGAGTACTACGCGGTCACCGACTGGGCGATCAAGGACGGCAACGATCTCAAAATCATCGACTTCGAGACCTATCGCTTCGAGAAGGACACCGAGCTCTATGCCATTGTCAAGGACAGCTGGCCGGTCTACACCGACATGAAGGCCGATCGCTCTGACTGGTTCTATCAGTACGTCCGCGACCTGTCCGTTGCCGGCGTGGTGGATGGCTTCAATGCCGGCGACTTCCGTCCCCAAGGCGAACTCACCTGGGGTCAGGCGCTCAAGCTCGTGATGCTGGCCTCCGGCTACGAGGTGCAGGAGCCCACCGCCGACCACTGGGCCAGCGGCTACCTCACCAAGGCCAAGGCTGACGGCCTGGTCGCTGCCGACCGCGAGGTGGATCTCGATGCCGCCATCGCCCGTATCGACGTGGCTGAGATTGCCGCCAAGGCGCTCAAGCTCGAGGAAGTGGACATCGACAGCCCCTTCGCCGACACCGACGCCATGGCTGTGCTGCAGCTGTATGTGGCGGAAATCGTGGAAGGCAATGTGAACGCCCAGGGTGTGCGCAACTTCCACCCCAACGACACCATCACCCGTGCTGAAATCTCCGCCATTGTCTGGAGAATTGAGCACTACGCCGCCGAGGCGTAAACCAAGCGCAAAAAACCGCTCCCCCAACCGGGGAGCGGTTTTTTTGCACCGACGGCCTTTAGGCCGCTTCGCGGACGGGTCGATGAGGACATCGACCCCTACAATTCGCACTGCACCCGTAGGGGCGGCTATCAGCCGCCGCCGACCTGGCATACTGCAATATTGATACAACCCGGATGCAATTTCCGGCGGTCTATGGTATAATAGCTTCATATCTTCCAAATTTCAGCGAGTGAGAGAGGAGGCGCCGCCGGTCGGCTGATTCTGCGGCAAATGGGCGTCTATGCCCATCGGATTGCCCGTTCCATGTCCATCAAGCTCCTGGGCGCCATGACGGAGCTGATGATTCCCTATATTTTAGAGTACCTCATCGACGAGGTGGTGCCTCTGGGGAAGCTCTCTTTGGTGCTCCTTTGGAGCACACTGATGATCGCCACGGCCATCTTGACCCGGCAGCTCAACGTCTGGGCCAACCGAATCGCCATCGACAACGCCCACCGCGTCTCCTACGACGTCCGTCAGGCGCTCTTCACCAAGACTGCCAACCTCTCCGGCAGCCAGTTTGACGCGTTCGGCCTTCCCAGCCTCATCAGCCGCATGACCAGCGACAGCTACAATGTCCAGACCTGCGTCCAGGCGCTTCAGACCATGTGCGTCCGCATGCCCATGCTCCTGCTGGGCGGCATTGTCATGACCCTGTTCATGGACGCCGTGCTGGCCACCATTCTCCTGGTGATCGTGCCCATTCTGGTGGCGGTGGTGCTTACGGTCTCCCGCTACGGCATTCCCCTCTACCGCAGGGTGCAGGATCGTCTGGACGACGTGGTGCGGGTCATGCGCGAGGACATCACCGGCATCCGCGTGGTGAAAGCCCTCTCCAAGACCGGCTATGAGAAGCGCCGCTTCGCCCAGCGCAACGACGATATGACCCGCGCCGACATCAAGGCCAGTACCATCATGGCCGTGCCGGGGCCTTTGATGCAGATGTGCCTCAACCTGGGACTCACCCTGGTGGTCTGGGTGGGCGCCCACCGGGTCTACAGCGGTGAGATTAAGCCCGGCGTCATTTTGGCCTTCCTCACCTACTTCAACCTGGTCATCCAGGGTGTCATGGGCATCAACCGCATCTTTATGATGCTCAGCAAGGCCACAGCCTCGGCCAACCGCATTGAATCCGTGCTGTCTGTGGTGCCGGATCAGAAAATTCTCCCCCTGGATCAGGGGAAAACGCCCCAGGGGGAGGGCTTCATCCGCTTTGAGCACGTCTCCTTCCGCTACGGCCAGGCCGGCGAGGAGCAGTGCCTCACCGACCTGAGCTTTGCCCTCCGCCGGGGCGAGAGCCTGGGCATCATCGGCCCCACGGGCTGCGGCAAGACCACCGTGGTCAACCTGCTCATGCGGTTTTACGACGCCGAGGCCGGCGGCATCTTCGTGGACGGCCGGGACGTGCGCACCTACCAGCTGGACGACCTCCGGCGGAAATTCGGCGTGGTCTTCCAGAACGACATGGTGTTCTACAACACCCTCCGCGAGAACATCCGCTTCGGCCGGGATCTCTCCGACCAGGCGCTCTGGGCGGCGGTGGAGGACGCGGCGGCGGCCGAGTATATCACCGCCCTGCCCGACGGTCTGGAGCACCTGGCGCAGATCAAGGGCGCCAACCTCTCCGGCGGCCAGAAGCAGCGGCTGCTCATTGCCCGCGCCCTGGCTGGCGACCCGGAGATTTTAATTCTCGACGACTCCTCCTCGGCCTTGGACTATAAGACCGACGCCGCGCTGCGCCGGGCGATCTTCGCCCACCACAGCCAGGCCACCACCATCCTCATTGCCCAGCGGGTGAGCTCCGTCCAAGCTCTGGATCACATCCTGGTCATGGACGACGGCCGGTGCATCGGCTACGGCACCCATCAGGAGCTGCTGGAAACCTGCCCGGCCTACCGGGAAATCTACCGCGTCCAGATGGGCGCGCTGGCGTAAGGAGGGAGCGCAATGGCAGCAAGAGGACTGGGCGCCAAGAAGGAAAAGCCCAAGGACGCCCGGGGCACCGTGGTGCGCACCCTTCGCTATCTCGTCCGCTACCGGCTGGTCTTGGCCGTGCTGCTCCTGGGCACCCTGATCAGCAACCTGGGAAATCTCCTGGGACCCACCTTCGCCGGCAAGGCCATCGGCGCGGCGGTGGACAAGGGCGTGGTGGACTTTGCGGTGGTGGGCTACTATGCCAAGTGTATGCTGGCGGCGTATCTTCTGAGCAACGTCATGTCCTTTTTGGTCAACCAGGGCATGATGCGTCTGGGACGGCGGGTGGCCAATCAGATGCGCCGGGACGTCTTTGAAAAGCTCATGGCCATGCCCGTCAGCTATTTCGACCGCAACCAGGCCGGCGACATCATCTCCCGCGTCTCCTACGACATCGACGTGGTCACCACCTGCCTCTCGGCGGATCTCGTGCAGATTCTCACCAGCCTGGTCACGGTGGTGGGCTCCTTTGCCATGATGGTCTGGATTTCGCCGCCCATGGTGCTGGGCATGTGCATCACCATCCCCATGGCCGTCGCCTTCACCCGCTTCATGGGCAAGCGCACCCGCCCCCTGTATTCCCGGCGCAGCGCCGCCTACGGCAAGATGAACGGCTACGTGGAGGAGATGTTCTCCGGGCAAAAGACCATCCTGGCCTACGCCTATGAGGATCAGGTCTGCCGGGACTTCTCCGCAATCAACCTGGAGGCCGCCGAGGCCTACCGCGCCGCCGATACCCTGGGCATGACCACGGGTCCCACCATCAACATGATTAACAACCTGGGTCTCTCCCTGGTGGGCATGGCGGGCGCCGTGCTCTACCTCCTGGGGCGCACGGGCATGGAGCAGATCTCGTCCTTTGTGCTCTATTCGAGGAAGTTCTGCGGCCCCATCAACGAAATTGCCAATATTATGAACGAGATCTACTCGGCCTTGGCGGCGGCGGAGCGGGTGTTCACCCTCCTGGACGAGGCCGAGGAACCTGCCGATCTGCCCGATGCCGCGGTGCTTGAGAAGGTGGAGGGCGACGTGGCCGCCCAGGACGTGAGCTTTGGGTATCTCCCCGGGAAGACGGTGCTTCACAACTTGAACCTCCACGCCGAGCCGGGGAAGACCATCGCCATTGTCGGCCACACCGGCGCGGGGAAGACCACCATCATCAATCTCCTCATGCGGTTTTACGACGTGGACACCGGCGAAATCCGGGTGGACGGCCAGCCCATCTGCCGCCTGACCCGGGATTCTCTCCGCCGCGCCTATGCCATGGTGCTCCAGGACACGTGGCTCTTCCGGGGGACGATCTATGAGAACATTGCCTACGGCAAGGAGGGCGCCAGCCGCGAGGAGGTGGTGGCGGCGGCCAAGGCCGCACGGATTCACAGCTATGTCATGCGCTTGCCCCAGGGCTACGACACCGTCATCAGCGAGGACGGCGGCAACATCAGCAAGGGGCAGAAGCAGCTCATCACCATCGCCCGCGCCATGCTCTACGACACCCACATGCTGATTCTCGACGAGGCCACCAGCAACGTGGATACCAACACCGAGCAGCAGGTGCAGCGCGCCATGCAGGCCTTGATGCGGGGAAAGACGTGCTTTGTCATCGCTCACCGCCTCTCGACGATCCAGAATGCCGACAAGATCCTTGTGATGGAGCACGGCGACGTGGTGGAGCAGGGCACCCACGAGACGCTCATGGCGCAAAAAGGTGTCTACTACCGCCTCTACGCGGCGCAGTTTGAATAAAATGGCTCCCCTTCACAGGGGAGCCATTGGTGCGGTGGAAATGTAGGGGTCGATGCCCACATCGACCCGCGCCGCGCAAGCGGCCAGAGGCCGCCGGGCGGATGAGGGCATCCGCCCCTACAGGTGCAGTGCGAATTTCGAGTGCACACCGTAGGGGTCGATCTCTGATCGACCCGACCGCGAAGCGGCTCGGCGGGTTTGGGGCGCAAAAAAACCGGAGCAAGGAAATCCTTGCTCCGGTTGGTGCGAGAGAGGAGACTCGAACTCCCACGCCATAGGACACACGCACCTCAAACGTGCCTGTCTACCATTCCAGCACTCTCGCATTTCTGAATGCCTGATTATTATAGCGTTTCACTTGCCGTTTGTCAACTGGATTTTTCAAAAAAGTGGCCGGGCGGGAAATTTCCACGCCGGGCTGCTGTCGATTTTCCAGCATTTTTAGTTGCGAAAGACGGCCGGGTCTGATATAATACATGATACGATTGTCCGCCCGGAGGCGGACAGGACAACCTTTAGAGACTGCTGCCGGGAGGGATCTGCTTGCCCCGCTTTTTTGTGCCGCCTGCCGCGCTGGAAGGCGACTTTGTCACCCTGACCGGGGAGAGCGCCGCCCATGCCAAGGTGCTGCGCCTGATGCCGGGGGAGGAAGTTCGCCTCTGTGACGGCGCCGGGCGTGAGGCCAGAACCACCGTTCTGGCGCTGGAACCGGGACTGGTACGCCTTCAGGTGGAGGCGCTGTTCCCCAGCGAAAGCGAGCCGCAACTCCGCGTGAGCGTGTACATAGGTTTTCCCAAGGCCGACAAGCTCGAGCACGTGGTGCAGAAGGCCACGGAGCTGGGCGCCTTTGAGATTGTGGCCTTCCCCTGCGAGCGAAGCATCTCCCGTCCTGATGCCAAGTCGCTTGGAAAAAAGCTGGAGCGCTGGCAGAAGATTGCCGCCTCCGCCGCCGAGCAGAGCGGCCGGGGTCGGATTCCCCAGGTGCTGACGTTGCCCTCCTTCGACGCCGCCGTGGCGCGGGCGTCCCAGGCGGACTGGGCGGCGCTGTTTTATGAAAAAGAGCGCGACGGCTCCATCGCCGCCACGCTGCCGCCGGAGCTTGCCACCGCCGCCATCCTCACAGGACCCGAGGGCGGCCTCACCGAGGCAGAGGTGGACAAGGCCAGGCAGGCGGGCGTGAAGGTGTGCACCCTGGGTAAGCGCATCCTCCGCTGCGAGACGGCGCCGCTGTGCGCCCTGTCGGCGCTTTTATATGCCGCCGGCGAACTGGAATAAGAATTATTGCATTAAGGATCTGATGGAAATATGGCAACAAAACGGAATCACTCCGCCGCGAAGGTGCTGCAAAAGAAGGCCGATGACGCGGTGGTCTACCAGGTCATGGTGGCGCTGGCGCTGCTGTGCTGCGCCCTGTTGGGGCTTCGCGCATTGCGCAGCTACTATGCCACTGTGGGCGGCTTCACCACGCTCTACGACTACGCCGCCTGGATCGGCTGGGGCGGCGTGGTGCTGGCTGGAGCGGCGCTGGCGGCGACGGTACTGTGGAAAAACCGCGTGGCGCGCGCCATTTTACCCTGGTTTTGCGCCCTGGGCGCCGTAGCCGCTGCCACAGGCTTCAGCATGCGCCTGGCGTGGGTGGACGGATTTTCCTTCCTGTACTACTTCTGCGGCGCCATGGCGCTGCAATACATCGTCTTCAAGCTCTACCGCTGGGAGTTTTTCCTGCTTTCGCTGTCCACGGTGCTCGCCGGCGGGCTGTACTTCTGCCTGAGCAACGGAGCGGGCTGGACGCCCAGAGCCATTTTCCTTTTGGCAGCGTTGGCGGTGAGCGTGGTGGGTACCACGCTGCTGGCGCTTTTGGCAGGACGCCAGGGCGGTACGGTGCGTCTTCTTGGCCGGAACCTTCGGATCTTCGGCAAGCGCGCCACGCCGGTTTTCATCCTGGCAGTCAACGGCTTGTGGGTTTTGTGCACCGTGGCTGTGGTGATCCTGGGAAGCCTGTTTGCCTACTACTGCATGTTCGCGGCCATTGCCGTGGAGTTCATCGCCGCAGTGTACTACACCTTCCAGCTCAATTAGAATAAAAAACCGCTCCTCTCGGAGCGGTTTTTTTGTATAAAGAAAACCACGCGATAGTCGCGTGGTTCAAAAAAGCTTAAGCGATAAGGCAGACAA
>NHCFR00700__coassemble_1144_pt1 | contig 26407 bp, 22 predicted proteins | sample NHCFR00700__metabat2_high_PE_007 | metagenome-assembled genome bin NHCFR00700 | reverse complement strand
GAAAAATGGCCCGAGGCGGTGATCCGTCTCAACAGTGCCCCGGATTCCATGGTGATTGTGGACAAGCGAACCATGAAACCCCTGGTCAGCTGGAGCGCGTATTTTGACTATGCCGTCTTTGTGGACGGCGAGGATGAGGTTGCCAAGAGCATTTGTATCATGGCCTATGTGGCGCTCAACGGCGCCAAGACCTATTACGAGGAAAAGCACGACAAGGGAACCTTTGTCAAGAACATCATCACCGACAATATCCTGCCCGGCGATATCTATATCCGCGCCAAGGAGCTCCACTTCACCACCGATCTTCCCCGGTCTGTGCTGCTCATCCGCCAGGTTGGCCGCGCCGATGTGGCGGCGGTGGACGTGGTGCAGGGTATGTTCCCGGACAAGCAGCAGGATTTCGTTCTGAACATCAACGAGACGGATATCGCGGTTGTCAAGCAGATCACCGCCAATACCGATACTTCTGAGCTCTATAAGATGGCACAGGAGATTGAGGAGACCCTCAAATCCGAGCTGTTTATCAAGACGGTCATCGGCATTTCCACCGTGGCCGGCCATCTGCGCGAGCTGGCCGACGCCTATAAGGAAGCCCAGACGGCCATCGAGGTGGGCAAGGTCTTTGATACGGAGAAGAGCATCATCACCTATGAAAACCTCGGCATCGGCCGCCTGATCTACCAGCTGCCCACCACCCTTTGCGAGATCTTCCTCTCCGAGGTGTTCAAGAAGAACTCCATTGACTCCCTCGACCAAGAGACGCTCTTCACCATCAACAAGTTTTTTGAGAACAACCTCAACGTGTCCGAGACCTCCCGCAAGCTCTTTGTGCATCGCAATACCCTGGTCTACCGGCTGGAAAAGATCAAAAAGCTCACGGGGCTTGACCTCCGGGAGTTCGACCATGCCATCATCTTCAAGGTGGCGCTGATGGTCAAAAAATATCTAGCGTCCCGGGAAAACCGCCTGATCTGACGGTTGATCCCATGATCGGAGAAAATCATGATTGAATTTAGAAACGTCCATAAGGTCTATGAGCCTGGCACCCATGCGCTCAATGGTGTGTCGCTGAAAATTGAGGACGGCGAATTTGTGTTTCTGGTCGGACCTTCCGGCTCAGGCAAGTCCACCATCATCAAGATTCTCACGGCGGAATTGATGCCGACTTCCGGCAGCGTCTTCGTCAATGGCTTCACCCTGGAGAAGATCCGCCGCAGCGCCATTCCCTATATGCGCCGCACCCTGGGTGTCATTTTCCAGGACTTCCGGCTCATCGACAACAAAACGGTCTATGACAATGTCTCCTTCGCCATGCGCGTCATCGGCGCGTCGGAGAAGGAGATCAAAAAGCGTGTTCCCTATGTGCTGGAGCTGGTGGGACTGGAGAACAAGAGCCGGCGTCTGCCCCATGAGCTCTCCGGCGGCGAGCAGCAGCGTGTGGCCATCGCCCGCGCCCTGGTCAACAATCCCAATATGATCATCGCCGACGAGCCCACCGGCAACCTTGACCCGGCGCGCTCCCTGGAAATTATGATGCTTTTGGAGCAAATCAACGCCCTGGGCACCACGGTGATGGTGGTCACCCACGAGAAAGAGCTGGTGAACCGCTTCACCAAGCGGGTCATCGCCATTGAAGAGGGTCAGGTCATCAGCGACGGAATGGATGGGTATTACGCATATGAAGAAGAATAACATCGGCTACCTCCTCCGGGAGGGAATCCGCGGAATCTTCCTCCACGGATTTATGTCCTTTGCGGCCATCTGGGTCACCGTGGCCTGTTTGCTTATCATGGGCACGTTCGGCTTGGTGCTCTATAACCTCAACGAAATGATCGTGGAGCTGGAGCAGGAAAACGAAATGCTCGTGTACATCGATGAAACGTATTCCGAGGCCGAGGCCAAGAGCGTCGGCTCCCAGATCAATCAGATTGCCAATGTCCACAATGCCCAGTTCGTCTCCCGGGAGCAGGCCGTGGAGAATTTTGTGGATGAAATGCAGGACGAGGACCTCTTTGATGGCCTGGATCCTTCCACCTTCCGGGATCGCTTTGTGATTACCCTGGAGGACAACAGCAAAATGCGCGAGACGGAGGCTGCCATTCGAAGCATCGAGGGTGTCGCCGATGTGTCGGTGCACTATGAGATTCAAGAAGGCTTCCAGACGGTGCAGCGGATTTTGAACATCGCCTCCGTCATTATCATTGCGGTGCTTTTGGTCGTCTCCATGCTGATCATCTCCAATACGGTCAAGCTGGCCATGTATGACCGCAAGGAAGAAATTGCCATTATGAAGATGGTGGGCGCCACCAACGGCTTTATCCGCTGGCCGTTCGTGGTGGAAGGCTTTATCTTGGGCATTCTGGCCTCTGCCATTGCGTTTTTCCTGGAGTGGGGTCTATACAATCTGCTCCAGACGCAGATCTCTATGGTGGACAGCCTGGATCTCATTACTGTAGTACCTTTTGTGGAAGTCATTGAAATTGTGGCCATTGGCTATGCGGTGGTCGGCTTCCTGGTGGGCGTGCTCGGCAGTCTGCTGTCCATTCGGAAGTTCCTCAAGGTCTGAGCCGCGATTCCAAGATAGGATTGGAGTATCGTACATGATGAAACCCGAACGTAGTAAATCAAAATCTCGCCGCAGCCCCTGGGTTATGATTATCTCCCTGGTGCTGTGCGTGCTGATGGTGGGCGGCCTGGTGACAGGCGCGCTCATGACCATGGTCGGCGCGGCCTCGTCCTCGGAGATCCAGAAGACCATCAACGGCCTCAAGGATCAGGCGCAGGAGATCGCCGACCAGGGTGCCGCGCTCCAGAAGGAGATCGACGCCAATCAGTCCAGCACTCAGTCGACCATCGACCAGAAGGCTGATATCGACAAGCAGATCTCCATCACCGAGGCGGAGATCCAAAACAGCAACGCGCTCATTCAGCAGTATAGCCTGCTCATTGCGGAAAAGCAGTCTGAGCTGGAGGACGCCCTGGCGCGCCAGCAGGAGATGAATGAGACATACAAGGCGCGGCTACGCGCCATGGAGGAGACCGGCACCATCTCCTATTGGTCGGTGCTCTTCAAAGCCACCAGCTTCTCCGACCTCCTGAGCCGGATTGACAGCATCCAGGAGGTGGCCGAGGCCGACCAGCGCATGCTGGCCGAGCTGGAGAGCATCTCCAAGGAAATCGAGGAAGATCGCCAGGCGCTGGAGACGGAGCGAGCAGCCCAGCAGGAGATCAAGGACGCCCTGGCCGAGCAGGAAAAGACCCTGGAAGCCCAGCGCGCCGAAGCAGATGCCCTGCTCCTTGACCTGGCCGCCGCCTATGATAACCTCACGGACGAATACCTGGCCAATGAGGCGCAGGAGGAGGCACTCCGCAAGGAAATCATGGAGGCGCAGGCCGCCTATGAGGCAGCCCTTTCCGCCGAGGAAGCTGAGCGCCTGGCACAGCAGAACCAGAACAATGTGGCCGGCTCCGGCTCTTCGTCCAATGTCACGCCCAGCAGCTCCGGCTTTGTTTCCCCGCTGCCCGCTGGCATCGGCAGCTATGTCACCTGCGCCTATGGCTGGCGGATCCATCCCATTTGGGGCGACCGTCGGTTCCACAGCGGCGTTGACCTGGCGGCCTCTCAGGGTACGCCGATTTACGCCATTGCCGCCGGTACGGTAACCACCGCCACCTACGGCGATGCCAACGGCTACTATGTGGCGCTCAGCCATGGCAACGGCTATGGCAGCGTCTACTGCCATATGACCAACTACACCGTCTCCGTGGGCGACTATGTCTCCCAGGGCGAGATCATCGGCTATGTTGGCTCCACCGGCTGGTCCACTGGCCCCCATCTGCACTTTGAGATCCATGTCAACGGCAGCACGGTCAACCCCATGGACTACATCAGCGTTTCTTAAAGCATTTCCCCCTTCCCACAGCTCCTCCGAGCTGTGGGATTGTGGTATCAGGCGGTTTTTGCTTGGCATTCCAATGATGAGGTGAATTTCTTTGAAGAAAGTTTGGACGATGTTAGGCGTCTTGCTACTGGTGGCTGCTGCCTGCGCCGTGACCTATGCCGTCACGGTGACGGAGTTGGAGGCGCAGTATGCACTGAAGATGGAGGATACCGCGCCCATCGCATCGAAGCTCGATGAGATCGAGTCCTACCTCGCCGACTATTTTATTGATGACTATGATCCGGAAGCCCTTTCTGCTGCCGCAGCCGACGGCGCCGCATCGGCGATGATTGCAGCCACCGGCGACCAGTGGAGCTACTATATCAGCGCGGACGATATGCAGGCGCACAACGAGCAGGTCAATAACGCCTACGTGGGCGTGGGAATTGTCATCCAAGTGACGGACGATGGGATGAAGGTCACCTCCGTCACGGCCGGCGGCCCTGCCGAGGCGGCGGGTGTGCAGCCGGAGGATCTGCTGGTGGCGGTGGACGGCCAGGCCACGGAAGATCTCACGCTGGATGAAACCAAGAATCTGGTGCGCGGAGAAGCCGGCACGGAGGTGGCGCTCACCTTTGTGCGGGATGGAGAGACTCTGGAGATGACCCTCACCCGTTCCAACATCATTTCCCCCGTGGCGACATCGGATCTGCTGGATGACGGAATTGGTCTCATCACCATTGAGAATTTTGACGCCCACTGCGCGGAGCAGACCCTTGCCTGTCTTGACTCCCTGGTGGAGCAAGGGGCAAAGGCGATCTTATTTGATGTTCGCTTTAACCCGGGCGGTTATAAGGACGAGATGGTCACGGTGCTCGACACCCTGCTGCCAGAAGGAGACATCTTCCGCAGCATCGACTATGCGGGGCGCGAGGAGGTTGACCGCTCCGATGATAATTGCCTGGATCTTCCCATGGCGGTGCTGGTCAACGAGGATTCTTACTCTGCTGCGGAATTTTTTGCCGCTGCGCTCCAGGAGTACGGCGTTGCGGAGGTGGTGGGCATGCCCACCAGCGGCAAGGGTAACTTCCAATATACCTTTACCCTTTCCGATGGCTCAGCCATTGCCATCTCCGTCGGCAAGTATTTCACCCCCCAGGGAAAGAGCCTCACTGACGTGGGCATTACCCCCGATGTGGAGGTCGATCTCAGCTATGCCGATTATGAGGCGCTCTATTATGGTACCCTCGACCGGGAGGACGATGAACAGATGCAAAGTGCTCTGGAAATTCTGGGGGAGAAAATAGCTTGACAGAAACATACGGATAATACTATAATATTGTCTGCTGAATTGATAGGACTGGGAATCTAGTGCATCTTGTGGAATGATTTCCTAATATTTACCGATGACGTGTGGTTTGCCCTGGTTTTCGGTATACAAGGTGCTGCCGCGCAGCTTGGCGCGATATCAAACCGGAAGGATGGATCTTTGTGGCAAAAGAGTACAAAATCACCAGTGCACGGCTCAAGGAGCTGGAAGAGGAGCTCAACTATCTGAAGACGACCCGCGAAAAGGAAGTCGCGGAGCAGATCAAGGAGGCGCGTTCCTTTGGTGACCTCTCTGAGAACAGCGAATATGACGAAGCGAAGAACGAGCAGGCGAAGCTCTATGGCCGCATTGCGGAGGTGGAGAACATTCTGGCCAACGCGGTGATTATCGAAGAGAGCGATGAGCCGGCCGGCCATGTGGGACTGGGCTGCAAGGTTCGCGTGCTGGATCTTGATACCAACGAAGAGGAGGAGTATACCATCGTGGGCTCCCAGGAGGCAGACCCCCTCAATTGCTGTATTTCCGACGATTCGCCCTTCGGCCGTGCCATGGTCGGCAAGCATCAGGACGACGTGGTAGAGGTGGAGGCGCCTGTGGGCGTGCTGCGCTTTCGGATTCTGAATGTGGAAAAATAATTGGGATGGAGGTACGGATACGGCTGTGCCTCCATCTATAGGGAGTGATCGACTCTGAAACTACATAAATTGGCGGCGCGGCTTCGAAAAAGGTGCAGCCGCATTTCTCCTATGCAGATCATCGTGCTGATGTTCTTGGCCATTATCCTCTTTGGCGGCTTCCTGCTTTCCCTTCCCATTTCATCCCGCACCGGGACGTGGACAAGCTATCTCTCTTCTGTCTTTACCGCCACCTCTGCCACCTGCGTGACGGGATTGACGCTTTTTGATACCTATACCCACTGGAGCGGTTTTGGACAAGTGGTGATTCTGCTGCTCATTCAAGTGGGCGGCCTGGGCTTTATGACCATCGCTTCGATGTTCTTCCTGCTGGCCAACCGGAAAATCGGCATCAAGCAGCGGGTGCTCATGGCGCAGAGCCTGGGCGTGGATCAGCTCAGCGGCATTGTAAGGCTGGTGACCCACGTGCTGGTGCGTACGGCGATTATTGAAGGCGCCGGCGCGCTGATTCTCACCGTTCGCTTCTGCTTCCTGGTTCCCTTTGACCGGGCGCTGTGGTGGGGCGTCTTCCACTCCGTATCCGCATTCTGCAACGCCGGCTTCGATATTGTGGGCGCTGTGGATGTGGGCGGCAGCCTGATCCCCTTTGTGGGAGATTGGGTGGTCAGCCTCACGATTATACTCCTGATTACGGTGGGCGGCCTGGGCTTCTTCGTCTGGGAGGATGTGCTCTCCAAGCGCTCCTTCCGAAAGATGACGGTATATACGCGCCTGGTGCTGTTGATTTCCGCCTGCCTTGCCTTTGGCGGCGGCGCGCTTATTGCAATTTTGGAGTGGAACAATCCCGCCACCCTGGGAAATCTTCCCGTGGCGGAAAAATGCTTGGCAGCGCTCTTTCAGTCTGTGACCTCCAGAACGGCCGGATTCTATTCCATCCCCCAGGGCGCCATGTCCGATGCCGCCAAGGCGGTGACGGATACGCTGATGCTGGTGGGCGGTTCCAGCGGTTCCACCGCCGGCGGTGTAAAAACAGCCACCATGGGCGTCTTGATTCTGGCGGTCATTGCAGCGGCGCGTGGACGCTCCCGGGTTACCGTATTCCATCGCACCATCAATTCCCAGCAGGTGAGCGATGCAGTGGCAGTGGTGTGCATGGTCTTTGGTCTGGCCTTTACCGGCAGCTTGGTGCTCTCTGCGACCAACGGCCTGCCGCTGATGGACTGCATTTTTGAGACGATCTCTGCCATTGCAACGGTGGGGCTGTCAACCGGCATCACGCCGCTACTAAATGTGCTTTCACAGCTGATACTGATTATGCTTATGTACTTTGGACGCGTTGGCGTCATGACAATCAGTTTGGGCTTCCTGCTCTCAAATGCGGCGGAAGAACGCTATCGATTTGCCGACACAAAAGTGATGATCGGCTGAAAGTGGGGAAATTATGAAATCATACGTTATTATTGGACTGGGACGGTTCGGCACGGCGTTGGCCTTGAAGCTGCAAGAGCTTGGTAACGAGGTCATGGTCATTGACGAAAACGCCGAACAGGTGCAAAAAATCTCCAATCGCGTGACCTATGCGGTGGTGGGCGATGCAAGGGATGAAGAGGTGCTTACCTCGCTGGGCGTGCGCAACGTGGACTGCGCTGTGGTGTCTGTGGGCAGCGATCTGGCCGCCAGCATTCTCATCACCCTGAACCTCAAGGCACTGGACGTGCCCATGGTCATTTGCAAGGCGCCTGACGATCTTCAGAAGCGTGCACTGGAAAAGGTGGGCGCAGATCGCGTGGTCATTCCCGAGCGGGAGCTGGCTGTGAAAATGGCGCAAAACCTCTCTTCCTCCAGCGTGCTCGACTATATCGAGCTGTCCAGTGAATGCGGCATCATCGAGATGAAGCCGCCGGCTGCCTGGAAGGGAAAAACCATTCGTGATCTCAACATCCGCGCCAAATATGGCGTAAACGTCATTGCCATGCGCAATGGCTCCGGCCAGATCACTGTTGCTCCGGGACCTGACTATGCCATCCAGGAGCAGGATGTCATGGTGATCCTCGGCGGCAGCGACGAGCTCCATCTGGTGCAGAAGCTGTGAATCGTGAGCGGATCACCAGCCGTAAAAATCCCCTATTGCAGCAGCTTCGTCGGCTGCTCCAAAGCCGCAGCGAGCGTGAGGCAGCAGGGGAGTATATTGCGGATGGTACGAAGCTCTTAGCGGAGGCGGTGCGCTGGATCCCCGAGCGCTTGCGCACGGTGGTGGTGACGGAATCGGTTGATCCGGGAGAGCTTCCGCCTCATGTGCGGCTGGTGGAGGTTCCGGACGACGTCATGGCGCAGCTTTCACCGAGCAAGACGCCCCAGGGCGCTCTCTTTACCTGTGCGCTGCCTTCCATGGAGGCGCCGTCCATCCAGCCCGGCACCTTGATTCTTGACGGGATCCAGGATCCGGGCAATTTGGGCACCATTCTGCGTACAGCCGACGCTTGGGATCGGCCGGTGGTGCTCACCCCCGGCTGCTGCGACGCCTACAGCCATAAGACGGTGCGGGCGTCCATGGGAGCCGTGTTTCGCACGCCGCCCGGGTTTATGACCCAGGAGGAAGTCTATGGGACACTGCTGGCAGCCGGCATTCCACTCTATGTCACGGCGCTCACATCGGACGCCTTGGATGTGCGCCAGGTGGCGCTGTCGAAAGGCGCGGTGGTCATTGGCAGCGAGGGCAAGGGCGTGGGAGAATATTTCCGCACCCATGCCGATCAAACGCTCATCATTCCCATGACGGCGCGCTGTGAATCCCTCAATGCAGCAGTGGCAGCAGCGGTGGTGCTCTGGCAGATGCTGGCGTAGATGGCGGAAAGGAGACGGCTATGCTCAAATACTGGCTGTGGCTGACCACCCGAACAGGACTGGGAGTCCGGGGCGCCAATCTGGTTGCAGAGCTGTTTCCTTCGCCGGAAGCCATCTATTTTGCCGATGAGGCCACTTATCAGGCCATGGGGATTCGAAATTATCAGCCGCTGCTGGATAAGGATTTATTTATCCCGGAAGAAATTCTCCGGCGCTGCTATGATCGTGGGATCTCTCTTCTCACCATGCAGGATGCGGCCTATCCCCAGCAGCTGCGCGCCATCGAAGATCCGCCGTTGGTGCTCTATTATCGCGGCCAGCTGCCGGACTTTACCAATCTCACCATCGCCATGGTGGGCACGCGGAGCGCCTCCGCCTATGGCCTGACCCAAGCCATGCACCTGGGCTTTGGCCTGGGAAAATGCGGCGCTACGGTGGTGTCCGGCTGCGCCAAGGGCATCGATACCGCCTCCATGGAGGGCGCGCTCACCGGCGGCGGAAAGATTGTAGGGGTCATGGGCTGCGGTGTGGATGTGGCGTATCCAGCTTCCAATCGCAATCTCTATCGTGATGTGGTCTACCATGGCTGCCTTCTCAGTGAGTACCCGCCGGGAACCAAGCCGAGGCCGGAATTTTTCCCGGTGCGCAACCGAATCATCAGCGGCTTGAGCCACGGTGTCGTGGTGGTGGAGGCGCCGGAGAAAAGCGGTGCACGGATCACCGCCCAGCGCGCGCTGGATCAGGGGCGGGATGTGTTCACCCTGCCTGGGAATGTGGGCGTCAAGAGCTTTGGCGGCAACCTGGCGCTTTTGCGGGAAGGCGCCGTGCTGGTGCGGGATACCCAGGACATCTTGCAGGAATATCTGGCCATATTTCCGGATATCCTGCGAAAGAGCGAGGCATTTGAAAAGGAGCAGCAGGAGCAGCCCCATGAGGTCATGGTGGCGCAGCCTGCGCCTTCCGTGCCGCAGACCAAAAATCCGGAGCCCACGCCCATCCTCCCGAAGATCCTCGACGGCCTTTCGGGGGATGAAGAAATCATTGTAAAACTGCTCATGAAGCAGACCTTGGATCCCGACGCCATTGTGGACGAGACGCAGCTTCCGACCGGCCGCGTCCTGGCGGCTCTGACCCTCCTGGAGGTAAAGGGCATCGTCCGCCGTCTGCCCGCGCGGCGCTTCGCGCTTTCGCAGGCAGAACAAACGTAGTTCGAAGGAGCAACAACATGCCGAAGGCAAAGACCAATCTGGTGATTGTCGAGTCGCCCTCCAAGGCTAAGACGATCGGGAAATACCTGGGCAGCGACTATGAGGTCAAGGCCTGCATGGGTCACTTGCGGGATCTGCCCAAGAGCACCATGGGCGTGGACTTGGAGCACGACTTCACGCCGGTTTATCAGCCCGTCAAGGGCAAGGAAGATATTATTCGAGATTTGAAAGCATCAGCCAAACAGTGCGATCAGATATATCTGGCAACCGACCCGGATCGTGAGGGCGAGGCCATCTCCTGGCATCTCCAGGCGCTCCTGGGCATTCCCGACAGCCAGGTGAACCGGGTTACATTCAATGAGATTACCCGTGGCGTGGTGACCCGTGCCATTCAGAACCCCCGCGCCATCGACCAGGATCTGGTGGACGCCCAGCAGGCGCGGCGGATCCTCGACCGTATTGTGGGCTACCAGCTCTCCCCATTGCTGTGGAAGAAGGTGCGCCGCGGCCTTTCGGCCGGACGGGTGCAGTCGGTGGCCACCAGGCTGGTGGTGGATCGCGAGGAGGAAATCCGCGCCTTCCAGCCCCAGGAGTACTGGACCATCGACGTCAACCTGGCGCGGCAGGAAAAGCCCGGCGCTTTCACCGCACGCTTTTACGGCGATCCCAAGAAGCGGGATCTCCACAATGAGGATGAGGTAAACGGCGTCATTGCTTCGGTGCAGGGAAAGCCCTTTACGGTAGAGAGCGTCAAGCGCACCGAGAAAAAGCGCAGCCCTGCCCCGCCCTTTATCACCTCCACCCTCCAGCAGGAGGCATCCCGGAAGCTGGGTATGACGCCCAAGCGCACCATGGCCTTGGCGCAGCAGCTCTATGAAGGCGTGGAGATTTCCGGCATTGGCGCTGTGGGTCTCATCACCTATATGCGTACCGACTCCCAGCGCATCTCTGAGGAAGCCTTGGCCGCCGCCAAAGACTATATCCTCGGCCGGTGGGGCGAGCAATATTACTATGGAGAGCCCCATCGCTATAAGACCAAGTCTGCTGCCCAGGATGCCCACGAAGCTATTCGTCCCAGCAATGTTTCGCTGGATCCCGAGCGGGTGCGGGCAGACCTCAACAAGGATCAGTTCCGGCTCTATAAGCTCATCTGGGATCGCTTTACTGCTTCGCAGATGGCCTGCGCTCTCTATGACAATGTGGCCATTGAAGCGTCCTGCGGCGTGAATAAGTTCCGTGCCAACCATCAGAGCCTCAAGTTCGCCGGCTTTACTGCCCTCTATGAGGAGGGCAAGGACGACGAGCAGGAGGAGGTGCAGTCGCCGCTTCCGGATCTTGCCGAGGGAGAGGGTCTCAATCTCACCGGCGTGCATCCGGAGCAGCACTTTACCCAGCCCCCGGCGCGCTACACCGAGGCAACACTGGTGCGCGCCATGGAGGAAAAGGGCGTGGGGCGGCCTTCCACCTACGCCAGCATCATCTCCACCATCCAGGATCGCGACTATGTCATCAAAAAGGAAAAGCGCCTGTGGCCCACGCCCTTGGGCGAGGTGGTCACCGGGCTTATGAAGGAGCGCTTCCAGGATATCATTGATGTGGCCTTTACCGCGCATATGGAGCAGCAGCTCGACCAGGTAGAGGAGGGCAAGCTTCCCTGGAAGCAGGTGCTTGCCGATTTCTATGCCGGCTTCCACAAGGACATGGAGGAGGCGGAGGAAGCCCTCAAGGACACCCGCCTCAAGGTGCCCGAGGAGGAGACCGAGGAGATCTGCGAGCTGTGCGGCCGGAAGATGGTCATCAAGTACGGCCGCTTTGGCCGCTTCCTGGCATGCCCGGGCTTCCCGGAGTGCAAGAACACCAAGCCCATCGTGGAGCATATGCCGGGGCGCTGCCCCAAGTGCGGCGCCGGCATGCTCAAGCGCAAGTCCAAGCGGGGCTTTGCTTATTATTCCTGTGAGCGCGGCGCGGAGTGCGGCTTTATGACCTGGGACGTGCCCACGGAATTTGACTGCCCCTCCTGCGGCCAGACCATGTTCAAAAAGTCCGGCCGGGGCGCCAACAAGCCCTTCTGCATCAACGAGGCGTGCCCGAACTTCCTGCCGGAGGATCAGCGGGGATACCGGCGCAAGCCTGCCGCTTCTGTGGAAGCGGCAGAGGCGGAGGCAGCGGCAGAGGAGACTAAGGAAGCCGAAGCGGCAGCCCCAGAGAAAAAGCCTGCGAAGAAGCCTGCCGCTAAGAAGACGGCGGTGAAGAAAACAGCGGCAGCCAAGGCGCCGCGGAAGAAAGCGGAAGCCAAGACGGAGTAGACGAAAGGGGGAGTACCATGGAAGCAGTAACCGTAGTAGGCGCCGGCCTGGCGGGCTGTGAAGCGGCCTGGCAGCTGGCGGAACGAGGGATTCCGGTGCGCCTGATGGAGATGAAGCCCCAGAAGATGACCCCGGCGCACCATGCGCCGGACTTTGCCGAGCTGGTGTGCTCCAACTCCCTGCGGGGAGACCGCCTGGAGAATGCCGTGGGACTCCTGAAGGAGGAGCTGCGCCGGGTGGGAAGCCTGATTCTCACCTGTGCCGACGCCACCAGGGTGGAGGCCGGCGGCGCGCTGGCCGTGGATCGCTATGGATTCTCCGGCATGGTCACGGAGAAAATTCGCTCCCATCCGCTGATTACGGTGGTGGAGGGAGAGGTTACGGAGATTCCGGCGCCGCCGGTGATCATCGCCACTGGGCCTCTCACCAGCGAGGCCATGAGCGAGGCCATCCGCAGCTATTTTGGCGGCCAGGAGTATCTCAACTTCTTTGACGCCGCGGCGCCGCTGGTCACAGCGGAGAGTATCGACATGAACTGCGCCTGGTTTGCCTCCCGCTATGACCGGGGCAGCGCAGACTATATCAATTGCTCCCTCGACTATGAGGAGTATGCCGCCTTTGTCTACGAGCTTGCCCACGCCCAGGAGGCAGAGGTGCACGGCTTTGAGGACAAGATGGTCTTTGAGGGCTGTATGCCCGTGGAGGTCATGGCGCGCCGCGGCGTGGATACGCTGCGCTATGGCCCCTTGAAGCCCGTGGGGCTGAAGGATCCCAAAACCGGGCGGGAGCCCTACGCCGTGGTGCAGCTTAGGCGGGACAATGCGGCGGGTACCATCTATAACCTGGTGGGCTTCCAGACGCACCTGCGTTTTCCAGAGCAAAAGCGGGTCTTTTCCATGATTCCCGCCTTGCACGATGCGGAATTTGTGCGCTATGGCGTGATGCACCGCAATACATTTTTACATTCGCCCACCCTACTTGACTGCTTTTATGCAGATCGCCGCAACCCACTGGTGGCCTTTGCCGGACAGATGACCGGCGTGGAGGGGTATGTGGAATCCACGGCTTCCGGGTATCTTGCCGCGGTGGCCATGGCCTTCAAGGTGCAGGGCAAGGAGCCGCCGGTCTTCCCGCGGGAGACAGCCATCGGCGCCCTGGGGCACTATATTTCCAATCCCAACGCAGTGAACTTCCAGCCCATGAATGTCAATTTCGGCATTCTGGCGCCGCTGGAATATCGGGTGAAGGGGAAGGCCAACAAGAATCTGGCCATTGCCCATCGCGCACTGGAGATCGTTGACGGAATGCTGCCAGACCTCCGGTAAATCCGCCACAGAGAGAAAGGATGTTAGCCATGAGAATTCTCATAGACGCCATGGGCGGCGATCATGCCCCCGAGGCCATCGTCCGTGGCGCCATTGACGCCGCAGCGGAGTTTGGCGTGCAGATTGTGCTGGTGGGACGCGGTGAGGCCATTCTCAAGAGTCTGAGCGCCCTGGGGTTGGATACCCTACCCAAGGGCGTGGAGATTGCCAATGCCGAGGATGTGGTAGAGATGACCGACGATCCTGCCAATGTGGTGCGCACGCGCCGGGAGTCCTCCATGGTGGTGGGTCTGAGAATGCTCTCCGAGGGCGCAGGAGATGCCTTTATCTCTGCTGGCAGCACCGGTGCGCTCCTGAGCGCCGCCACGCTGGTGGTCAAGCGGGTCAAGGGGATCCGCCGCGCGGCGCTCTGCCCGGAGATACCCACGAAAACCGGCTCAACCCTGCTCATCGACTGCGGCGCCAACGCTGAGTGTACGCCGGAGTTTCTCGCCCAGTTCGCCGTGCTGGGATCCATCTATGCCCAGCGGGTGCAGGGCAAGGCGCAGCCCAAGGTGGCGCTTCTCAACATCGGCACCGAGGAGGGCAAGGGAACGCAGCTTCAAAAGGAGACGTTTGCCATGCTGCAAAAAGCGCAGGACATGGGTATTTTACAGTTTGTGGGCAACATGGAGGCGCGGGATGTGATGTCCGGCCAGGTGGACGTGCTGGTGGCCGACGGCTTCTCCGGCAATGTCCTCCTCAAGACCATTGAGGGCACAGCGAGCTTTATGAGCGGTATGCTCAAAGAAATGTTTGGGAAGAATCTGTTCACCAAGGTGGCTGCGCTCTTCTGCCGCGACGGAATCACCGCCTTTAAGAAGAAGCTGGACTACCGCGAGGTGGGCGGCACCATGCTCCTGGGCATTTCCAAGCCCGTGGTCAAGGCGCATGGCTCCTCAGATGCCCGTGCCATCCGCTCGGCGGTGCGTCAGGCCATGGAAGCGGCCAACGGCGGCATGGCCGAGGCGCTCAAGGAGCAGGTGCAGGCCTTAAACCAGCTGACCAAGCCCCAGAGCGATGAGACAACATAAAGAGGGATATACACATGTATGAAGAACTGGAGCGCGGCCTGGGCTATCACTTCCAGAACCAAGCGCTTTTGGAAAATGCGCTGACCCACAGCTCCTATGCCAACGAGCGGCGGGACGGCCGCAGCAGCAACGAACGTTTGGAGTTTTTGGGCGACAGCATTTTGGGCTTTGTGGTGGCAGATGCCCTGTACCGCAGCCTGCCTGACCGCCCGGAGGGCGACCTCACGAGAATCCGTGCCGATCTGGTGTGTGAGCGCAGCCTGGCCAAGGCGGCAGCCGGCCTCAGATTGGGAGAGTTTCTCCTCCTGGGACACGGAGAGGAGCAGGGCGGCGGACGCCACCGCGACAGCATTGTGGCCGATGCGGTGGAATCCATTCTGGCAGCGGCCTATTTGGACGGCGGCTTTGAAGCCGCCAAGGGGATCATCGAGCGCTTGATCCTCCGAGAGATTCCCACTGGTCACCCCGGCAATTTTGACTGCAAAACCATGCTCCAGGAGCTGGTGCAGCGGGAAAAGGATCAGATCATTCACTATACGCTCACCGGCGAATCCGGCCCCGATCACGATAAGCGCTTCCTCGTGCAGGTGGAGCGCAACGGCGTGGTCGTCGGAACCGGCGCCGGGAAGAGCAAGAAGAAGGCAGAGCAGGCCGCCGCGGAAGAAGCTCTCAAGGCACTCTTCCCCCGGGAGTATGCGGAAGCTCTGGCGCAGCGGTGAGCGGTATGGATGCGTTTCAAGGCTTTTCCCCGGAGACGGTGGACTTCCTCTGGGGTATTCGGCTGAACAACAATCGCGACTGGTTTCTCGCCCACAAGGCGCAGTACGATCAAACGCTCTATCAGCCCATGAAGGCGCTCTCCCAGGTGGTGTTTGCCGCCTTTCAGGACGTGCCCAACTTGGCCTGTAAGCTCTCGAGAATCTACCGGGATGCCCGGCTGCACCCGCCCACGCCCTATAAGGAGAGCTTGTGGTTAAGCATGCGCCCGGACGGTCTTCCCTGGAGCGAGCAGCCCACGCTGTACTTTGAAATTCGTCCCGAGGCCTATAGCTATGGCTTTGTCCTGTGGCGTCCCAAGACGGCGGCGTTGGCCAAGTTTCGAAGCCTTTTGGACTACCGCCCGGAGGAGTTTCTCGATTTGGTGAAGAAGCTGGAAGGGGAGACGGGACTTACCCTCACGGGGGAGCAGTATCAGCGAAAGCGTGCCTGCCCCAATGCTGCCGTTGCGCCCTATTATAATGTCCGTGGCCTGATGATGGACTGCGATCGCAGTCCTGACGAGCTGCTCTTTTCCACGGCGCTTGCCGGTGAGGTGGTGAAGACGCTCAAGGCGCTGCTGCCGCTCTATGAATACTGTTTGCGCTTTACCAGCGATGTTTAAAATTGGTAAAACGGCTGAAGGAATGCTAGCAAGCGTTCTTTCGGCCGTTTTTTTGCAGCAGGAAAAGGCGGAGGTTTTTTCTAGCGGAAATTGCGGTTGAATTGCCCTGGATGCAGCCATATTAAGCGGGGAAATCAAAGTGAAGCGAGGAGAAGCACATGAAACAACATTGGATCAGATGGTGCGCCGCGCTGTGTGCGGCGCTCTTCCTGTCTGTAGAGGCCGCGGCGGCGCCGAAGATGCTCATTCCCGGCGGATGTACCATTGGCATGAAGCTCGATACCCAGGGCGTATTGGTGACTGGCTTTGCAGAAGAATCCTCCGCCGAGCGCGCGGGGCTCAAGAAGGGCGATGTGATTATCGAAGTGGATGGCGAGGCTGTCCATACCGTGGCAGCGCTGCAAGAGAGCCTGGAGGAGAGTCAGGTGGTGCTCACGGTGCTGCGCAACGGCAAGGAAGCGGAATTTTGCGTCAATCCGCAAAAAACGGAAGACGGCAGTCGGCTGGGCGCCTATGTGCGGGATTCCGTGGCAGGGATCGGCACGGTGACCTACTATGACCCTAATACAGGGAATTTTGGCGCATTGGGACACGGCGTCAACGACGCAGAGACCTCCATCCTGATGCCTCTGGAGGCCGGTGTGGTGGTGCGCTCTACGGTGTCCCAGGTGGAAAAGGGGAAGGTGGGAAAGCCAGGGGAACTCCGAGGCGTCTTCCACGTGGATGACATTCTTGGCGAAGTGTCTGCCAACACAGAGCAGGGCGTCTTTGGTCGGCTGACCACTCCGGTCGCCGGTACGCCGGTACCGGTTGCCTCCCCGGAGGAAGTGCATCCGGGAGAGGCGGAGATCCGCTGCAATGTCAGCGACCATGAGGTCGCCACCTATTGCGTGGAGATTGAAAAAGTGTTTTCCAATACCAGCCATACCGGGCGAAATCTCATGCTCAAGATCACAGACCCGGCGCTGCTTGCCACCACGGGCGGAATTGTCCAGGGCATGAGCGGATCTCCCATCCTCCAGGACGGGAAGCTGGTGGGCGCCGTGACCCACGTTCTGGTCAATGAGCCAACCAAAGGCTATGGCATTTTCATCAAGAATATGCTCGAAGCCGCAGGGGCATAAGAGGCGAAAATGCAACAAAGGGGCTGGCACCAAGTGCCGGCCCCTTTGCCATAGGATTTCCGTACTTTCGCAAGAGATTGCTGTGAAAAACTGCTTCTTTTTCAAATTGTTTTCTTTATAGATCTCGCCTACAATGGAATCAACAAACAAAAGGAGGTACATCATGTATACCATAGAACAGCTTTCCTGCATCACAGGTCTTACCACCCGTACTCTGCGCAATTACTTAAAATCCAATATACTCCAAGGCAGCAAGGACTCTGGGATGTGGCACTTTACGGAGGAACAGGTTTCAGACTTCATTTACCATCCGGCGGTCTATCCCAGCATCCAGGCAAAGCACCATGCCATTGTCTATGATTTTCTGGCGGGGCAGGACAATGGAGAAAATGAAATCTGCGTGCTGCTCGATCTCAAATTGGACAGGGGGAAAGCGCAGCAGACGGCGGACTTTTTCTGCAATGCTGCCAATACGCTCTCCCACATCCGTTTTGCCTTTTCCTACAAATCCGGCAAGGGTCGCTATATTCTCAAGGGCACAGAAGACGAGATCCGCCAGATCATGCAGGAATATTACAGTAGATAACTCCAATGCACAGGAAAAGCCGGGATCAATCCCGGCTTTTCGCTATGGCATATATGGCTGTTTTTTACCAGGGTGTCAGCTCCAGATAGAGGTTCTTATACTGCCGGGCGGAGTTTTCCCAGGAGACGTCCTTGGCCATATCCCGCTGCACCACCTCGTCCCAGTGATAGCGGTTGGTGAAGTAGAGGGTCTTGGCGCGATTGATGGCGTCCAGCAAGAGACCTGCGTCGTAGCGGTCGAAGGTAAAGCCGTTGCCGTCACCGGTGAAGACGTTGTAGGGCTCTACGGTGTCCTTGAGGCCGCCGGTCTCCCGGACAATGGGAATGGTGCCGTAGTGCATGGCGTTGAGCTGGGTGAGGCCGCAGGGCTCGAAGCGGGAGGGCACCAGCAGCGCGTCGGCACCGGCATAGATCCGGTGGGCTCTGGCCTCGTCATACTGGATGCAGGCGCAGAAGGTGCCGCGGTGGGTGTTCTCATAATACCGGAAGGCGTCCTCATAGCACTTGTCGCCGGTGCCCAGCACCACCACCTGGGTGTTGCCGTCGAGGATTTGGGGCACAATGGCGTTGACGAGATCCAGACCCTTCTGGTTGGTCAGCCGGGAGATGAGACCGATGACAAACTTGTCGGTATTCTGCTCCAGACCCAGCTCCTGCTGCAAGGCCAGCTTGTTCTCCATTTTGTGGTCGAGAACGTTGGATAGGCCGTAATTGGAAGCCAGGGCGGGATCGGTCTCGGGGTTCCACATGCCGTAGTCAATGCCGTTGACAATGCCCCGCAGCTTGCCGCTGTGATAGCGAAGATGGGCGTCCAGAGATTCGCCGTATTCCCAGGTCTGGATTTCCCAGGCATAGGTGTTGCTGACGGTGGTGATGCGGTCGGCGTAGGCCAGGCCGCCCTTGAGCAGGTTGGCGTCCTCATACTTTTGCTTGAGGGCGCCCATGTTGAAGACATAGTCGGGAAGCCCCGTCCAGTATTTGATGGTGGGAATGTTGTAGATCCCCTGGAAGCGCAGGTTGTGGATGGTGAGGATGGTCTTGGCGCGCGCCACCGGCGTGCTCTGGAACAGGGTGCGCAGGTATACCGGCACCAGCGCCGCCTGCCAGTCGTGGCAGTGGATGATGTCGGGAATCCAGTCCATGTAGTTCAGCGCTGCCAGGGCAGCCTTGCTGAAGAAGCAATACTTGGGAATGTCGTCGATCAGGTTTACGTAGGGGTTGCCCAGGGTGAAGAACTCCTGATTGTCGATGAAGTCATAGACCACGCCGTCCCAGATGTACTCCATGATGCCCACATAGAAGTTCCGGCCGGTGTTGCCGAGATCCATGTAGAATTCGCCGCGGTAGATCATCTTGTCCTGGTATTCCTTGGGAATGCAGGCATAGCGGGGGAGAATGACGCGGACGTCGCAGTTGAGCCGTACCAGCTCCCGGGGCAGGGCGTACATCACATCGCCCAGGCCACCAGTCTTGACGAAGGGATGGCACTCCGAACCGATGAACGCCACACTCCGGCGGGGCAGATTGGAATAGACAGGGCTTGACGCTTCCTGTGTCGCTTGGGCAGTTTCCTCCACAACAGTTTCCTCCTCTGACACTTGCGCCTGCTTCTTTTCTACAGGCGGCTTTTTTTGACTCGTTGCCGGCTTCTTTTCCGCCGCTGGCTTTCCCTTTGCGTCGGCCTTTTTGGAAGCCGGTGCCTTTTCCTTGGCAGGCGCTGGCGTCTTCTTGGCGGTGGGCGCCTTCTTCTCCGCCGCAGGCGTCTCCTTCACTGCGGCGGGGGTTTCCTTCTCGGCTGGGGGCGTCTCCTGCGCCACAGCGGCGGCCTCTTTCCGGGGAGGCGATGCCTTTTTCCCGGCAGGCGCAGTCTTGACCGGAGCGGGAGACTCCGCTGCGGGGACGGCGCTCACGGCTTTCGGCGGCTGCGGTGTATCTGCAGGCGCAGGGGTCTTTTTCTCAGCCGTTTTTTTCTTTGCGGGATCCGCTGGTTTCCGTGCCATAACGAACCTTCCTTTCACTTCATCGAGATTTCCTCTGCGGAGAGATTGCTGCATGAATACGTTCCGCTGCAAGGGAACGGTAAATTCTAGCTTTTCCTTATTATAGCAAAGATTGTAACGCGAAACAAGAAAACACTGTGTCAAAAATGGATTTTTGTTGCACAGCTACAAAAAAACCGTCAAACTTTCACCAACATGCCCTTTCAGCGCCCGCAGCAAAAGGGGTGCGCCGCAGGAAGCGGCACACCCGGAAGAGAAAATGAAAGGATTAAGACGGGCGCCTTCGCACCTCCAGCCAGTAATGCGGCACCTGCGGATCCAATGCGACTTTCGTGATGCCTTGCTCCAGGTCAAAGCCGAAGTTTTGCCGCACGATTTCAATCTCGCCATAGCCTTCGATGGCGGCATATTGCTTGGTGAAGGGGAGATTGGAGCCCAGCGCCGTCACCAGATCGTAGCCATAGACGCCGACATTGTCGCCGCCATAGCAGTCAAAGTCAAAGCTACCCTTTTTGATCCCAGTGATCTCCACCTCCACTGTGGAGCCGGCGGGAATTTCCAGCGGGAAGCACAGATAAAATACCCGCTGGATTCCGATGATCTCCTGCGCCATTTCGTCGAGCCTGCCGTCGGCATAGCGTTCCTTGGGAGAGGTTCCCAGGGGACTATAAGTGGCAAAATACCGCAAGAAGGCCTGATCGTAGGTGGAAAAGCTGATATGATCGCCGATGGGGAGGTCGTAGGGGTGCTCTCCGGTGTGTGCCGCGTAGGTAATGCTCGCGATTTTTTCCAACACCTCGCCCATGGTCATTTCCTCCCGCGTCACCGCTGCGCTGGTGCCCTCCGGCGTACCTGCGCCAATTTGTAGGTTGGCAAGATCCTCGCCCACCGCGATGAGATAGCGCTCTGACTTATCTTTCAGGCGAAGCGCTTCGTGGAGGGAAATCCCCCGGTATTCCGTGCCTGCCTCGGAATCAACCCCAGAACTGTTGAACCCGTAGGTGAGAACCGTTGTCTTGTCCGCATCCCGGGTGAAGCTCCAAAAGAGGTCTCCTTTGGCGTCCTCTTCACCGGTGATGTCGGTGACAGTGTAGACAACCACCGGCGTGTCGAGGGTGGGCGCGTCGGAGAAGGCGCTCTGGAGGTAGCTTCCGTCTCTTAATAGCGCGTCATAGCCCTCCCAGGAACAAAATTCCTCCAGATTGACGCTGGTAAAGGCTCCATTCCCCACGCCGGAGAAGGTACCGGCATAGTTGCCTGCCGTAAGCGTCCAATCCACCTCCGTTCCGTTGACCGTGATCTTCGGCCAATTCTCCAGGGTGAAGTCTCCGGCGAGGGGATAGACGGCTTTCACGGTTTTGTCTGAGGAAGAGGTGCTTTCCAGCAGGTAGGTGTCGGTGAAAGAGACTTCCTCCGCGCGTTCCGCTTCGGAAAAATCCATGGTGAGCGTCCGCTCGGCCGCCAGATTGTCTCCATCCTCCAGCACCGACAGAGGGAAGAGGGGGCCTGCGTAGGATAAAAAGGTCATCGCTTCCTCGTGCCCCACGCCGCTACTTTCGGTGTCGCTGCCCAGGTTAACCGGCCATAGGGCTGCGGCAGCCGCAACCACCGCCAGGCAGGCGGCAGCTGTAAGGATTTTCTGAAATGGAACACTTTTTTTGGCAGCGGGCGGCTGGTCGGCCTCCTCCACCAGGTCTTCGTCCAGATGCTCCATGGCATCGAGCAATTCTGTGCCTCTCATAGCGTGTATCCCTCCTGTTCGAGAAAAAGGCGGAGCGCCTTGCGGGTGCGGAAGAGTGTGGTCTTCACATTGCCTTCCGTGCGGTCAAAGCGCCTGGCAATGGCTGTGATTTCGTCGAGATACTAGTATCGCCGCACGAAGATTTCCCGCTTTTCCTGGGGCAATGTGTGCAAAAAGCGGCTGATGGCTTCCCCCAGCAGCTTGGCCTCCACCCGAGCGGGGGTGTCGTCCGGCGCGGGAATGCACTGCTCCAGTTCCTGGGAGAGCTCCACCACAAAGGCGCTTCGCTTGATTCTCCCGCGCTTGCGGCAGGCATCCAGAGAGAGATTGCGGGTGATCCGCGCGAGAAAGGCAAAGAGATATTGCGCCGGGCGGCTGGGCGGTATGGCGTTCCAAGCCCGAAGATAGGTGTCGTTCTCGCACTCCTCCGCGGTGGCGCTGTCCTTTGTGATGTCCAGGGCGAGACCCCGCAGGCGACCTCCGTATTTTTCACTGGTGGCTGCAATGGCGGCTTCATCCCGCAGCCAGTAGAGCTCCACAATGTGCTGATCCTCCAAGATTTTCCCTCCTCTCAGAAAAATGGTGTTCACCTCTGATAACGCTTCTTTACCCCGGTGGGTTACACTTTTCCTTATCATAGCATAGAAGCACAACCGAAGCCAATGGGACGCCGTTGCAGGAAGGGGGAATGTGTGGTAAAATATCTTCACTGACGAAATTAAAGGAGCTGCCTCCATGAAACTGATGATTCTCGACGGCAACAGCGTCATCAACCGCGCTTTCTACGGCGTGCGCCTCCTCACCACCAAGGACGGCCAGTATACCAACGCCATCTATGGCTTTCTCAATATCTTAGAGAAGCTCACCAAGGAGGAGCAGCCGGACGCGCTGTGCGTTGCCTTCGATCTAAAAGGTCCCACCTTCCGCCATCTGAAGTATGACGGCTACAAGGCCACCCGCCACGGTATGCCCGACGAGCTTGCCCAGCAGATGCCGGTGATGAAGGAAGTCCTCACGGCCATGAACATCCCCATCTATGCCTGCGAAGGCTGGGAGGCCGACGATGTCATCGGCACCGTGAGCAAGATCTGCTGTTCCAAGAGCTGGGAGTGCGTGGTGGTCACCGGAGACCGGGACAGTCTCCAGCTGGTGAACGACTGCGTCACGGTGAAGCTGGTCACCACCAAGGGCGGTCAGACCAATTCCACCCGCTATACGCCGGAGGTATTTGAAGCGGAATATGGCTTTGCGCCCATCCGCCTGATCGACTTAAAGAGCCTCATGGGCGACAGCTCCGACAACATCCCCGGCGTGGCCGGTGTCGGCTCCAAGACGGCCACGGATCTCCTCTTAAAATTTGGCACCCTGGACGGGGTATATGAAAACATCCAGTCTCCCGAGATTCGCGAGACCCTTCGCAAGAAGCTCCTGGCCGGTGAGGAGAGCGCCCGGCTCTCCTATGACCTGGCCACCATCCGCTGCGAGGCGCCCATTGCGTTCCAGCCGGAGGACGCCCTCTGCCGCCCTGCCGACAAGAAGGCACTCCGGGAGCTCTTTTTAAAGCTGGAGTTTGTGCGCCTCATCGACCGCTATGGCCTGCGGGAGGTGGAGGCGGAGAAGCCCGAGGAGGCGGAAGCGCCGACACTCTGCTGCACGCTGCCTCCGGCGGACGCCCCCTGCGCCATTGCCTTCTCCAAAGATGGCGAGACGGCGGCGGTGGCTTGGGAGAAGGGTGTGTGCACCGCGGCACGGGAGCAAGTAAAGGAAATCGTGGAGAGTACCGCCTCCAAGACCTGTGCCGACTGGAAAACTCTCCGGGGACGGCTTCTGGACTTTGGTTTTCAGCCCCAGGGCTTTGACTTTGACGTCTCTTTGGCTTCCTATGTGCTCAATCCCGCCCAGTCGGACTACGCCGCTGGCAAGGTCGCGGCCGCGTATCTGGGGCAAAGCCTACCGGCAAACGATCTTACAGCCGAAGCCGCCGCCCTCTTCGCCCTTCGCCCGGTGCTGGAGGAGAAGCTCCAAGCCCAGGACATGTGGAAGCTCTACACGGAAATCGAGCACCCCCTCTGCGCCGTCCTCTCAGACATGGAGCGGACAGGCGTGGCGGTGGATCGCATGGCGCTCATTTCCTTTGGCTCCATGCTTTCCGAGCGTATCGAGGCAGCGCAGAACACGGTCTACGCCCTGGCCGGTGAGGAATTCAACATCAACTCCACCAAGAAGCTGGGGGAGATCCTCTTTGAAAAGCTGGGACTGCCCGCTGCCAAGAAGACCAAAACCGGCTACTCCACCAGTGCCGAGGTGCTGGAAAAGCTCAAAAAGAAGCACCCCATTGTGGAGGCCATTCTCGAATACCGGATGCTCACCAAGCTCTCGTCCACCTATGCCGAGGGACTTTTGAAGGTCATCGCCGACGATGGCCGCATCCACACCACCTTCCAGAACATGGTCACCGCCACCGGACGCCTGTCTTCCACCGAGCCCAACCTTCAAAATATTCCCGTGCGCCGGGAGCTGGGCAGCGAGATTCGCAAGATGTTTGTGGCCGGGGACGGCTGTGTCCTCCTGGACGCCGACTACAGCCAGATCGAGCTGCGGGTGCTGGCGCACATCGCCGATGACAAGCATATGCAGGAGGCTTTCTCGAGCGGCGAGGACATCCACGCCGTCACCGCCTCCCAGGTCTTCCGGGTGCCCCTCTCCGAGGTCACGCCGGAGATGCGCCGCAACGCCAAGGCCGTCAACTTCGGCATTGTCTACGGCATCTCCGCCTGGTCTCTGTCCCAGGACATTGGCGTCAGTCCCGAGGAGGCCAAGGCATATATGGACGCGTATCTGGAAAACTACAGTGGCGTCCGGGACTATATGAAGAATATCGTCGCCGAAGCCAAGGCGCAGGGCTATGTCACCACCCTCTATGGGCGACGGCGGTATCTTCCCGAGCTCAAGAGCAGCAATTTCAACCTCCGCTCCTTCGGCGAGCGGGTGGCGCTGAACACGCCCATCCAGGGCACGGCGGCAGATATCATCAAGCTGGCCATGATCCGGGTGGACGAGGCGCTGCGCAGCGCCAAGCTCAAAGCGCGGCTCATCTTGCAGGTGCACGACGAGCTGATTGTGGAGTGCCCTCTGGCAGAGGCCAAGGAGGCATCCGCGATCTTGAAGCGGGAGATGGAGCAGGTGGCAAAGCTCCGCGTGCCGCTGGTGGTGGAAGCCAACGAGGGGAGCAGCTGGTATGAGGCCAAGTGAGATGACCATTGTCCCCATGGAAAAAAACCATGTGGCAGCCGTTGCCGCGCTGGAAGGGGAGACCTTCTCCGCGCCCTGGAGCCTTGCCAGCGTGGAAGGGGAACTGAATAATCCCCTGAGCCTGTGGCTGGTTGCCCTGGATGGAGCGCAGGTGGTGGGCTATGTGGGGAGCCAAACGGTGCTGGGCGAGGCGGACATGATGAATCTGGCCGTGGCAACCTCCCACCGCCGCCAGGGGATCGGCATGGCGCTGGTGAACGCCCTGGTGTCGGCGCTCCAGGCGCGGGAGGCAACCAGCCTCACCCTGGAAGTCCGCGCCTCCAACGAGGCGGCCATCGGCCTTTACCTGCAAGCAGGCTTTGCCCAGGTGGGGCGCCGCCCCCGGTATTATACCAAGCCCACGGAGGATGCCCTGATCCTCAGAAAGGAATGGATGCTATGAAAATTCTCGCAGTGGAATCCTCCTGCGACGAGACCGCCGTGGCGGTGGTGGAGGACGGGCGGAAGGTACTCACCGACTGCATTGCCTCTCAGGTGTCTCTCCACCGGCTCTACGGCGGCGTGGTACCGGAGATTGCCTCCCGCAAGCACATGGAGGCCATCTACGCCCTGGCCGACGAGGCGCTTACCACGGCAGGCATCACACGGGATGACATCGACGCCGTGGCCGTGACCTTTGCCCCCGGCCTCATCGGTGCGGTACTGGTGGGCGTGAACTTTGCCAAGGCGGCGGCGCTGGCCATGGACAAGCCCCTGGTACCGGTGCACCACATCCGTGGCCATATCGCCGCCAACTACATTGCCTACCCCGACCTGGAGCCGCCGTTTCTGTGCTTGGTGGTCTCCGGCGGCCATACGCTGCTGGTGGATGTGGAGGGCTATACGAAGTTTCGCATCCTGGGCACCACCCGGGACGACGCGGCTGGGGAGTGCTTCGACAAGGTGGCACGGCTTCTCGGCATGCCCTATCCCGGCGGCGCGGCGCTGGACAAGATGGCTGCGTCCGGCGATCCCGGGAAATATACCTTGCCCCACACCCATTTGAGCGGCAACCCGCTGGATATGTCCTTTTCGGGGCTGAAAACCGCGGCCATCAACCTCATTCACAATGCCGAGCAGAAGGGGGAGACCATCGACGTGCCCTCCCTGTGCGCGTCCTTCTCCCAGGCGGTCAGCGATATCTTGGTGCCCCGCACTCTTCGGGCGCTCCAGGAGACCGGCCGCAAGACCCTGGCCATCGCTGGCGGCGTAGCGGCCAACTCCAAGATCCGGGGAGACTTCCTCCGGGAGACGGAGCGCTTGGGTGTGCGCTTGTGCCTGCCGCCGTTAAAACTCTGTGGCGACAACGGCGCCATGATCGGCGCCCAGGGCTACTTTGAGTACCTCGCGGGCGTTCGAGCGGGACAGGATCTCAACGCCTACGCCACCATGCCCCTGGATCAGCTGCATGGATAAAGAATCGAAGCAGAAGCAGAAAAAGCCAAATGGACTTTTTCTGCTTCTGCTTAGACTGTCAAAAAACCTCGCAGAAGATGTCCGGGACAGAGCAGCGGGGGGTGTGTGCGGGGGGCAAAAAGCCCACCGCGCGTTCAATCAACAGGATTTTGAAACTTTTTTGAACGTTTCAAAATCCGCACAGCGGGGCGAAAATACTTTTTCGACACGCTGAAGGCAGGAGACGAGATCCTCCTGCCTTCTGCGGTGTTTTTGTCAGGCCAGAGA